>Ga0224512_10000612_pt1 | contig 37008 bp, 43 predicted proteins | sample SF_May12_sed_USG_4_FD_169103 | JGI IMG/M metagenome (GOLD analysis project Ga0224512, IMG submission 169103) | Sediment microbial communities from San Francisco Bay, California, United States - SF_May12_sed_USGS_13 | ecosystem: Environmental > Aquatic > Marine > Sediment | place: USA... | reverse complement strand
CTGCACGCCCGCAAGATAGGCTTCACGGCCCTCGAGAACAGCCCCAGCCAGGTCGATTTCGTCCGCCGCTACGGCAACAAGGTCTATTACGGCGACCCGTCGCGCCTCGACCTGCTGCGCGCGGCGAAGGCGGACTCGGCCAGGATATTCGTTCTCGCCGTGGACGACGTCGACGCGTCGGTGCGCACCGTGGAAACGGTACGGCGCCATTTCCCCCATCTGAAGATCTACGCCCGTGCCCGTAACCGTCCGCACGCGTACCGTCTGATGGAGCTGGGTGTCGACGTCATCCAGCGCGAGACCTTCCTGTCGGCGCTGGACATCGGCCGGCAGGTTCTCGAAGGGCTGGGATTTTCCCCCAGTGAGGCGGCGCGCACGACAGAACTGTTCCGCGACCATGACGTTGCCCGACTCAGGGCGCATTTCGGCGAACATCGCGACGAGGAAAAGATGATGCGGTTGGCCGGCGAGTGGGCCCGCGAACTGGAAGAGCTGTTCGAAGAGGATGCGGCGGAGGAAAAGGCGGAGTAGGCAACGGGCAACGGCGAACAGGAAACGGCGGTGAGGCGGTTGCCCTGCGCCGCGCGCACGGCTAGAGATACAGGCGTCCAGCCCGATCACAGGAAAACCCGTTCCCGATGCTCGCCGGCTTTCTCTCCCTCTTGCGTATGGTCGCCGGGTCACTGCGGGACCTTGCGCCGATCCTGCTGGTCATCGGCTTTTTCCAGATCGCGGTGCTGCAGCAGCCCTTACCGCATGTGGAGCGGATCGCTGTCGGCGTGGTGCTGGTAATGATCGGGCTGACCCTGTTCATCCAGGGGCTGGAAATGGGGCTGTTCCCGATCGGCGAGGCGATGGCGCAGGCGCTCGCCCGCAAGGGCAGTCTTGCCTGGCTGCTGGCTTTCGCCTTCTGCCTTGGTTTCGGGACGACGGCGGCGGAACCGGCGCTGATCGCTGTCGCGGCCAAGGCCGCGCGGGCCATGGCCGACGCCGGAGTCATCGCGGCCGACGAGGCGGCCCAGGCATCCTACGCGCTGGGCCTGCGTGTGACCGTTGCGCTGTCGGTCGGTGCGTCGCTGGTGCTCGGCGTGTTTCGTATCCTCAAGGGCTGGCCGGTGCACGTGCTGATCATCGGCGGCTACCTGATCGTCGTCGTGCTGACGTTTTTCGCGCCGCCCGAAATCATCGGCGTCGCCTACGATTCCGGCGGCGTGACGACCTCGACCGTCACCGTACCGCTGGTTACCGCGCTGGGTGTCGGCCTGGCCTCGTCGATCCGCGGACGCAACCCGCTGACCGACGGCTTCGGGCTGATCGCCTTTGCCAGCATGTTCCCGATGATCTTCGTCATGCTGTACGGGATGGCAGTGTGATGGCGCTCCTGACCCATCTGTGGACGACCACGGCGGCGACGGTGCTGGACGTGCTGCCGATCGTCGCGATCCTGGTTTTCTTCCAGATCGCCGTGATCCGCCGCCGGCCGCCGAACCTGCGGCGCATGGTCTACGGGTTCGTTTACGTCCTGCTCGGCCTGACGCTATTCCTGGTCGGCCTCGAAGAAGCGCTGTTTCCCATTGGCGAGATCATGGCGCGGCAGCTCACGGATCCGGATTTCCTGGGCATCGACGCGGTGGGCGTAAGCTGGCAGGACTATCTCTGGGTCTTCGCTTTCGCCGCCGCCATCGGCTTCGCCACGACGATCGCCGAGCCGTCGCTGATCGCCGTCGCGGTCAAGGCGAACCAGGTCTCGGGCGGCACGATTTCGGTCTGGGGGCTACGCATCACGGTGGCGATCGGCGTCGCCACGGGCGTTTCGCTGGGCACCTTCCGCATCGTCACCGGCACGCCGCTGCACTGGTACATCATCGCCGGCTACGCGGCGCTGATCCTGCAGACCATGCGAGCGGTTCGCGTCGCCGCGCCGATCGTGCCGCTGGCATACGATTCCGGCGGGGTGACGACGTCGACCGTGACCGTGCCGCTGGTCGCCGCCCTGGGCCTCGGCCTGGCCTCGACGATCCCGGGCCGCAGCCCGGTGATCGACGGCTTCGGCCTGATCGCATTCGCAAGCCTGTTTCCGATGATTTCCGTGTTGGGGTACGCTGACCTGTCGGCCTGGCGCAGGCGGCGTCGCAGAGCCCGCGACGCGGAGCAGCAAGGGAGAAAGACATGAGGTTCAAACTGATCATGGCGCTGGTCGACGAAGACCGGACGGAGGATATCCTGAAAGCCGCGCGGGAGGCCGGTGCGACCGGCTGTTCGGTGATCACCAGCGCGCGGGGCGAAGGGCTGAAGCCCGAGAAGACGTTCCTCGGACTCGACCTCGCGGGGGCGCGGGACCTGCTGCTGTTCCTGGTCGCCGAGCCGTTGAGCCGCGATATCCTGGAGACTATTGCCGCGGCCGGCGAATTCGACGAACAGCCGGGAACGGGCATCGCCTTCCAGGTCGACATCGAGGATGCGGTCGGCCTGTCGTCGCAGATGGAAACCCTGTCACAAGAGATCGAAGAGCAGATATGAAACAAGAACCACATATCAAGGTCGCGGAGATCATGAGCCGCGACGTGCGGATCATCGACAGCATGGCGACGGTCCGCGAGGCGATGGAGACGATGGCCCATGAAGGCGTCAGTTCGCTGGTTGTCGAGCGCCGCGACGACACCGACGAGTTCGGCGTCCTGGTCGTCGCCGACATCGCGCGCGAGGTCGTGGCCAGGAACCTGTCCTTCGACCGCGTCCAGGTCTACGAGGTGATGAGCAAGCCGGTGGTCTCGATCGATCCGGGCATGGACCTGCGCTACGCGATCCGGTTGCTGGTGCGGTTCGGCCTCAGCCGCGCGCTGGTGCTTGGCGACGACCGACAGATCCTGGGCATGGTGACGCTGCGCGACATGGTCCTGCGCTACGCCGGGACCGGCGCCGGAGCGGGCGGGTCTTGACCGCGGTCCCGAGCCCGGCCATCCCGCGCACGGCGCTGGTGACCGGCGCGGCGCACCGCATCGGGCGGGCCATCGCGCTCGACCTCGCGGCGCAGGGCTTCGATGTCGCCATCCACTACAACCGGTCGCGCGATGCGGCCGAGGCGCTGGCGGCGGACATCGAGAGCGCCGGCCGGCGCGCCGCCCTGCTCGACGCCGATCTCTCCGTGGAAGCGCACACGGCGGCGCTGATCCGGCGGGCGGCGGAAGCCCTTGGCCCGGTCGGATGCCTGGTCAACAACGCGTCGCGATTCGACCTCGACGTCTGGGATACGACGACCCGCGAGAGCTGGGATGTCCACATGGAAACCAACCTGCGCGCGCCCTTCCTGCTGTCCCAGGACATGGCGCGTGGCCTGCCCGAGACCGCCGAGGGCGTCATCGTCAATCTGATCGATCAGCGGGTCTGGAACCTGACCCCCTATTTCCTGACCTACACGTTGTCCAAGACCGGCCTGTGGACGTTGACCCAGACCCTGGCGCTGGCGCTGGCGCCGCGCATTCGCGTTAATGCCGTCGGGCCCGGGCCGACACTGAAGAGCGAGCGCCAGTCCCAGAAGCAATTCCGGATGCAGTGGGACACGACGCCTCTGCAGCATGGGGCGACACCCGAGGAAATCGCGGCCGGGGTCCGTTATATCCTGGCCGCGCCTTCGATGACCGGACAGATGATTGCACTCGATGGTGGCGAACACCTGGGCTGGGCCCAACCTGCCCGTGGGGTTGTGCCCGTCGAGTAGAATCGGGCCGTAGCGATTGCAACGATACGCCCACAAACGACTTGGGATGTGTTAATTTTTTTGGAACGAACAGGGAAAACTTTACACAGCCGGAGATGTTAAGAAATTAAAGCGCGTACAACCCCCCCAAGATCACCCGCCGGCGATGGTACGACCACCCAGGCCAATCGTTAAAATGAAAAAAAACAGATACTTATCCAGGATTGCTCAAATTTTGTGCAACGTCGGGCAAGTCGTGGGATTCCAGTGCCAAACGCGGATACGCGGCGAGTTATCGACAATGTTATCCACAGATTCCGTGGATTGATTGTTAAGCTTCTGAAATATAGGGTTATCGGGCGCCCGTCAGAGCCGATCCGGGTTGCATGGACTCGCCGTCGGCGATCCGTCGGCGCGGTGAATCGGCTCTGCCAGCTCGCATTGTCGCAAATCGCGATCGATGGACGACGCTGGCATTGACGGAACTGCCCCGCGCCCCGAAATTAGGATCGATGATGGACCAGCCAGCAAGTGCGGACACCGGCGACGGCGGCGTGGCGGTCAGCCTTGCGGCGGGGATCGAATTGATCCAGCGGAAACTGAGGACGATGCCCGGTAACCCCGGCGTCTACCGGATGATCGGCGGGCGCGGCAAGGTGTTGTACGTCGGCAAGGCACGGAACCTGAAGAAGCGGGTGGCGACCTATGCCAATCCCGGACGTCTGCCCGTGCGCCTGCAGCGCATGGTCGCGGAAACCCGCGACATGGAGATCGTGACGACCCATACCGAAGTCGAAGCGCTGCTGCTCGAAGCGAATCTGATCAAGACGCTGAAGCCGCATTTCAACATCCTGCTGCGCGACGACAAGTCGTTCGCCGACATCCTGATCGCCAGGGACCACGACTTCCCGCAGATCCTCAAGCACCGCGGCGCGCGCAAGCGCAAGGGCGGGTACTATGGCCCGTTCGCTTCGGCCGGTGCGGTGAACAGGACGATTACCGCGCTGCAGCGCGCCTTCCTGTTGCGCAACTGTTCGGACTCGGTGTTCGCGAGCCGCAACCGCCCCTGCCTGCAGTACCAGATCAAGCGCTGCAGTGCGCCTTGCGTCGACCGCGTGGACAAGGCCGGGTATGATGCGCTGGTGCGACAGGCACATGCCTTTCTGGCCGGCCGCACCCATGCGGTTCAGGAAGAGCTCGCACGCCAGATGCAGGACGCCAGCGAAGCGCTGGAGTTCGAACGCGCCGCAGCGTTGCGCGACCGGATCAAGGCACTGACGCTGATCCAGTCGCATCAGGATATCAACCCTTTGGGCATCGGCGATGCCGACGTGATCGCGCTGGCCCAGGAAGGCGGACAGTCCTGCATGCAGGTGTTTTTCTTCCGCGACGGGCGCAACCACGGCAACCGGGCCTACTTCCCGAGCCACGACCGCAACGCCGGGCCGGACGAAATCATGTCCGCCTTCATCGGGCAGTTCTACGATGGGCGCCCGGCGCCGAAGCAAATTCTGGTCAGCCACGATGCGGCCGAGGCGGACCTCCTCGCCGAAGCCCTGGCGATCAACGCCGGCCACCGGGTGACCATCCGCAGGCCGCAGCGCGGACGGCTGCGCAAGCCACTGGAGCACGCAGTGACGAACGCCCGCTCGGCGCTGGCAAGGCGCATGTCGGAGAGCGCCTCGCAGCGCCGGCTGCTGGACGGGCTGGCCGAAACGCTGGCGCTGGACGCCGCGCCGGACCGCATCGAGGTTTACGACAACAGCCACATCCAGGGTGAAAATGCGGTCGGTGCGATGATCGTCGCCGGACCGGAGGGGCTGAGCAAGGCGGCCTACCGCAAGTTCAACATCCGCACCGTCGGCGGCGGCGCCGGCGCCGCTGCGGCGGGCGACGACTATGCCATGATGCGCGAGGTGCTGGGCCGCCGGTTCAGCCGGGCGCTGAAGGAGGATCCCGATCGCGAGGGCGGCACCTGGCCGGACCTGGTGGTGATCGACGGCGGGCCGGGCCAGCTGTCCGCGGCCGTGGCCACGCTGCAGGAGCTGGGCATCGAGGACATCGAGCTGCTGGCGATCGCCAAGGGCCCGGAGCGCAATACCGGCCGCGAGCGGCTGCACCGCCCCGGGCGGCGTTCCTTCATTCTGGAGCCGAAGGATCCGGTACTCTATTTCCTGCAGCGGCTGCGCGACGAGGCGCACCGGTTCGCCATCGGCACGCACCGTGCGCGGCGCGGCAAGGGCATCACGACGTCGCCGCTCGATGAGATCCCGGGCATCGGCGCACGGCGCAAGCGGGCATTGCTGCAACATTTCGGATCGGCCAAGGCGGTGGCGCAGGCAGGTCTCAGCGACCTCGAGGCGGTGGCCGGCATCAGCGGCACGGTCGCCCGGAAAATCTATGGCCATTTCCATGACGAGCGTTAGAATGCCGCCACGCGCGCGCCAGCTGGACACGACACCGTAACGGTCCCGGAAAGACGATGCTTTACAGCTTGCCAAACCTGCTGACCGTCTCGCGAATCCTCGCGATTCCGCTGATCGTGGGTATGTTCTGGATCGGCGGTGACATCGGCCGCTGGCTGACGCTGGGCCTGTTCATCCTGGCCAGCGTCACCGACTATTTCGACGGCATGCTGGCGCGCTCCATGGGCAAGATTTCCAGCCTCGGCCGTTTCCTCGACCCGGTGGCGGACAAGCTGCTGGTTGCGTCGCTGCTGCTGATGCTGGTCTGGTCCGGCAGTATCCACGGGCTGTTGATCCTGCCGGCGCTGGTCATCCTGTGCCGGGAAATCATGGTCTCGGGCCTGCGTGAGTTCCTCGCCAGCATCAAGATCGGCGTACCGGTCAGCAAGCTGGCGAAATGGAAGACTGGCTTTCAGATGACGTCGCTGGGGTTCCTGATCCTCGGCAAGGCGGGGCCGATTTGGGGGCACCCGGCATTGACCACGACGGTCATCGGCGAGGCGCTGCTGTGGATCGCAGCGGCGCTGACCATCGTTACCGGCTACGATTACTTGCGCGCCGGGCTCAGGCACATGGCCGAGCACAAGCCCCCCGGCGCGGACAGCGGCGCGACCAAAGCCGAATGACAAGAGCGGTCGCGGCGGGTTCGAGAAAACCGATGAAGATTTTTGGCCTCGCGGGTTGGAGCGGCAGCGGCAAGACGACCCTGATGGTGCGTCTGCTGCCGGAAATCGTCGGCCGGGGCCATACGGTCTCGACGATGAAACACGCGCATCACAGTTTCGAGATCGATACGCCGGGCAAGGATTCGTATGAGCATCGCGGCGCCGGCGCGACCGAGGTCATGATCACCGGCGGCATGCGCTGGGCGCTGATGCACGAGAACCGCGACGCCGGGGAGCCGGTCATAGGCGATCTCGTGCGGCACATGACTCCGGTCGATCTGCTGATGGTAGAGGGCTTCAAGACTTATGACCATCCCAAGCTGGAGGTGCACCGGCCGGCGACCGGCAAGCCGCTGATCTGCCGCGAGGACAGCCGGATCGTCGCGGTGGCGAGCGACGGGGAGGTCGCCGGGCTGGCGATCCCGCTGCTCGACCTCAACGATACCCCGGCCATCGCCGACTTCATTCTCGAGTATTCCGGCCTGGAAATCGGGGCCCGGCATGGCACAGCTTAGCGACGACTGTTTTGCGCATGGCGGCGCGCTGATGCCGCTGGACGACGCGCTGGCGCTGCTCGACGGGAAGCTTCAGCCGGTCCGCGATCCGGAGACGCTGCCGCTGGCCCGGGCGGGCGGCCGCCTGCTGGCCGAAGACATCGTGGCCGGCGTCGACGTGCCGCCGCACGACAATTCGGCGGTCGACGGTTATGCGGTGTTCTTCGACGATCTCAATGCGGACGGCGAGACCCGTTTGCCGGTGACCGGCCGGGCCGCGGCGGGGCACCCGCTGGGCCGGCCCGCCAGTAGCGGCGAGGCGATCCGCATCTTCACCGGCGCGGCGATGCCGGGCGGGCTGGATACGGTGATGATGCAGGAGGACTGCCGCGAGGACGGCGGCCATGTGGTGCTCGCCGCCGGCATCAAGCGGGGCGCCAACCGGCGCCGCGCCGGCGAGGACGTGAAGCAGGGCGATACCGTATTGCGGCGCGGCCGTCGGCTCAAGCCGCAGGACCTCGGCCTCGCTGCGGCGGTCGGGCGGACCGAAGTTGCGGTGTACCAGCCGTTGCGGGTCGCCGTGTTCTCGACTGGCGACGAGGTGCGCGAGCCCGGCCAGTCCCTGCCCGACGGCGCGATTTACGATGCCAACAGGTACATGCTGATCGCCGCGGTCTCGCGGCTCGGCTGTCCGGTCAGCGATCTCGGCATCCTGCCGGACGACGCCGACACGATCCGCCGGGCCCTCGCGGACGCCGCCGCAAACCACGATCTTCTGCTGACCTCGGGCGGCGTTTCGGTGGGCGATGAGGACCATGTGAAGGCCGCCGTCGAGGCCAATGGCAGTGTGCACTTCTGGCGCCTTGCGATCAAACCCGGGCGGCCTGTCGCGATGGGCCAGATCGGGTCGACACCGATCGTCGGCCTGCCGGGCAATCCCGGGGCGGCGCTGGTGACGTTCCTTCTCGTCGCGCGGCCGATCCTGCTGCGGCTTGCGGGCGCGACCGAGACCGCACCGCACCGCTTCCGCGTAAGACTGGATTTCGAATACAAAAAGAAGGCGGGGCGCCGCGAATTCGTGCGCGCCATGCTGAAGACCGGCCGGGACGGCGCGCCGGTCGCGGTCAGGCATGGCAGAAGCGGCGCCGGCATCCTGTCCTCGCTGGTCGAAGCCGACGGGCTACTGGACTTGGGTGCCGACTTGACCTATCTGGAGTCCGGGAGCACGGTTGATTTCCTGCCTTTCAGCGAGGTTCTGACATGAAGATACTGTATTTCGCCTGGCTGCGGCAGCGCGTTGGCGCCGGCGAGGAGACCGTCGACCTGCCGGAGGAGGTGCGCAACGTCGCCGGGCTGATCGACTGGCTGAAGAGCCGCGGACCGAAATACGAAGAGGCGTTTCGCGACACCTCGGCGATTCGCGTCGCGGTCAACCAGGAGTTCGCCGGTCTGGACGCCGCCATCGCCACCGGTGACGAGATCGCTCTCTTCCCGCCGATGACCGGCGGCTGACGCATGTCGGTCCGGATCCAGCGCGAGGATTTCGATCTCGGCGCCGAGGTCGCCGCGCTGACCGGCGGCCGCACCGATATCGGAGGCGTTGCGAGCTTCCAGGGGCTGGTCCGCGATATGGCGGGCGGCGAGAGGATTGCCGCCATGACGCTGGAGCACTACCCCGGCATGACCGAGAAGATGCTGGGCGAGATCGAGGCCGAGGCGCGGGCCCGCTGGCCGCTCGACGCAACGCTGATCGTCCACCGTTACGGCCGGCTGGAGCCGGGCGACCGCATCGTGCTGGTCGTCACCGCAAGCGCCCACCGCAAGGCCGCGCTCGAGTCCTGCGAATTCCTGATCGACTGGCTGAAGAGCAGGGCGCCGTTCTGGAAACTGGAGGAGACCGGCGCCGGCGCGCAGTGGGTGGCCGCCAGGGACAGTGACGACGAGGCTGCCGCGCGCTGGGAAGAACCGTCAGGCACGGCCAGCAAGGCGGCGGAGTAAGCGCCACGAATTCCGGGCCCGGAGGGGGTCGATGCAGGACATATCCGGCCTACCCAGGCGAGCCGCGCTCGCGCGGCTCGGTCTCATCGTCGCGGTCTGGGCCGTCTTCGCGCTGGCCGCGCACACCCTGGTGCACCGCTTTCTGTTCGAGGTCGGGCCGGTTCCGGGGTCCGGGCTTGAGGTCCTCGCCGCGCAGGCACTGACGGTCGCGCTGGCGACGCTGGTCTTGCTCGCGGTGCTGCGACCGTCGCATTTCATCAGCCCGCGCGCGCTCGTCGCGACCGCGATCTGGGTCGTCCTGATCGTGTTCGGCCATTATCTGTCCCATCTCGAGCCGGCCGGCATTCGCGCAACCCTGACGGCGCTGCGCGAGGCCATGGGCATGGGCGCACTGGTCGCCGGCGCCGTCACGCTGGCGGTGCTGCTCGGCCTGCCGTTCGTCCCCAGTGTCGAAATGGGACTGATGATGATGGCGGTATTCGGGCGCGAGGGGGCGGTCGCGGCATGGCTTGCGACCATCACCGGGCTGTCGCTGGCCTACGCGGCGGGCCGCTACATGCCGGTCGACTGGGTGCACCACTGGCTGGAACGGCACGGGCTGCTGAAACCCGGGCCGGACACGGGAAGGTCTCTCCTGGCGCGGTTCGTCGACCGGACCAGCCTTGCGAACACCCGCCGCCGGCGCATCGCCGCCTACCTGCTGCGTCACCGCTATCTGCTGTTTGCCGCCCTCATCAACATGCCCGGCAATTCCGTGCTCGGCGGCGGCGGCGGCATCGCGCTGATGAGCGGCTTCGCCCGGCTCTACCGCTGGCCGCGCTTCCTGCTGACGGTCGCGCTGGCGTCGCTGCCGATCCCGCTTCTGGTGTTCTTCAGCCTGATCCAGGTCGAGGACTGGCTGGCCGCACTGGGCGGCGGGTGATCCGCGGCGCAGGCGTCATCCGGGCTGCCCGAGCCATTGCCGGCGCCAGGTCGCCCATTCCGCTTCCTTGGTGGTCCAGCCCGCGTAGACAGCGGCGCCAAAATGGTCCGGTCCGACAGCGCCGGCGTAATGCAGACCGATTCGGATGCCGCGCAGGCCGGAGCCCATGTTTTCCGCCTCCGGACGAAATCCAAAATGCTCGTCCTCATACGTCGGCACGCCCATGAACAGCGTCGTGTCCGGCCCCGCGATGCCGGCCAGCCGCCAGGTCTCGTAGGCGACGATGGCACCGTACAGCCAGTCCCAGGGCGACGCCGTGTCGTACATCATGACGGCGATCTGATCCAGCCGCAGCGCCACATCGCGGTAATAGGCAGGACTCCACAAGCCGGCCCGGCGGGCCAGCGGCCGTAACAGATACTGGGCGCCGGGAAACGGCTCCAGCTCGTCGGTCGCCATCGACAGCAGGGCGTCATGCGCCCGCGTCGCCGCGCGCGTTGCGTCGAGCAGCGCCAGCAGATCCCGGTCGCCGGAACGGATCGGCTCGATATTGTAGTGGATGCCGTCGAAACCGGTCTCGAGGAACCCCTCGGCGGCGCGGCGGATGTTGCCGCGCACGCCTGCATCCGACAGATCGAGCGGGCCGCCGGCGCGGCGCTCCACCTGGCCGATCCAGGCATGCAGCCTGATCGCGGGGTCGCGAATCCGCATCGCCGCCAGCAGGGCCGGCGCGTTGCGGTACTTCGCGCGGGGGATGAGGCCGTCGCCGTCCAGCGGACCGACATGGAAATAGACGTCGGTGATGCCGTTGCGTTGCAGGTCGGCGGCCAGCGCATCGTATGTTTCAACCGAATGAAAATCGCCGACCCATTTGTGCGCCGCCCAGACCGCATTGGGCCCGCCGCTGCTTTGCGGCCCGGCCGGCGCAAGCGTGTAGACCGCGTAAGCGGAGACGAGCAGCAACGCGCAGAGCACGGCAAGGGCCGCCGAAACGGCGAGCATTCCACGGAGAATCCTACGCAGGAACCTGCGGTTCGCTTCGGTCATCGCCCCTCCCGTCGGTTGCAGCAGGTCGATTCTGACGCGCGAATTCGTCCGTTTCACGGGCACAATCGGGCGAAACCGGGATTTGGGCGCGCGGGGCCTGGCCTTCATCGCGCAGAGCGTGTCGCCGGCCGCCGCTTTGGCACCCGGGCGGAAGCACTGCGCCACGCTCTCGAACATATCGACGCCGCGGTCCACGCGGCGCCGGCGCTAACCGGCGAAGACCGGCCGGGTACGAAAACGGGCCGGGACCCCAGCGCCCCGGCCCGCTAACCCTGTCGCGATCGTCCGCGGCGTCAGGCGGCGCTGAGCGTCACCGGCACTTTGCGCCGGACTTCCGCGTCGTAGTCGTTCATCAGCACGCGCGTCAACTCGCCGGGCGTAAAGCTGTATTCGCCGATTTCGCGAACCGGCGTCACTTCCACGGCGGTGCCGGTCAGGAACACTTCGCTCGCGTCGGCCAACTCCTCCGGCATGATCGCCCGTTCGACGATCTCGATCTGGCGGGCCCGGGCCAGCGCAATCACGGTGCGGCGCGTAATGCCGTCGAGGAAACAGTCGGGCGTCGGCGTATGCAGCCTGCCGCCGATGTTCAGGAAGATGTTGGCGCCGGTCGCCTCGGCGATGCGGCCGCGCCAGTCGAGCATCAGCGCGTCGTTGTAGCCGGCCGCCTCGGCCGCATGCTTCGAGAGGGTGCAGATCATATACAGTCCTGCCGCCTTCGATTTCGCGGGAATTGTCCGCGGATCGGGGCGCCGCCACTGCGAAATCTGCATGCGGATGCCCTCCATGCGCGCCGCCGGCGAGAAATACGCCGGCCATTCCCAGGCCGCGATTCCCAGATGAATCTTCGACTTCTGCGCCGACACGCCCATCATCTCGGCCCCGCGCCAGGCGATCGGCCGGACGTATCCGTCGGTGATGCCCTGTGCGGCGACCAACTGGCGGCAAGCGTCGTCGATCTGCTCGGTGGTCCACGGAATCCTGAAGTCGAGCTGGCGCGCCGAATCGTGCAGGCGCTCGGTGTGCTCGGTCAGTTTGAAGATACGGCCGTCATACACCCGCTCGCCCTCGAAGACCGCAGACGCGTAATGCAGCGCGTGGCTGAGAAGGTGAAGCTTGGCATCCTTCCAGGCAATCATCTCTCCATCGAACCAGATGGAGCCCGGACGGTCGTCGAACGGCATCATGGACATAATCAAGGAACCCCTGCGGCTCGTTATCCTGTTGGTCGAACGCGGCCCCGATCGGCATCTTGAACGAACGGATCGGTCGCAAATTCGATCTTTCTTGTTCGTTTATGTCGTTTGGCCTTGCCTTCAGATACCATTTCGTAGCATATAAGTCAATATGGCTGACATAAAATCTCCGCCGCACGGCGTACTCAAGCACGGCATCAATCCATTGTTTCTGCGTGACGAGGAATTACGGCAGGCAATGGAGCTGCTGTTCTTCGCCTACCGCGACTTCACCACGGAGCCGGACACCATCCTGGTGCAATACGGATTCGGACGTGCGCATCACCGGGCGCTGCATTTTATCGGCCGCCATCCGGGAATCACGGTCAGCGAATTGCTGGGGATCCTGCGGATCACCAAGCAGAGCCTGAACCGCGTCCTGGGACAGCTGATCGCACAGGGGTATGTCGAGCAGCGCCAAGGCAAACGTGACCGCAGGCAGCGCCTGCTGACGCTGACCCGGTCTGGCCACTCACTCGAGGAACAGGTCTCCGCCGACCAGCGTGCACGCATCGCCAAGGCATATCGTGAGGCGGGTGCTGAGGCCGTGGAGGGATTCCGCAAGGTCCTGCTGGGTATCATCGGTACCGAGGACGACCGTGCACGCTTTGACCGCGCGGCCGCGCCGCGCCGCTAGGCGGCGCCTGCGTCCGGCCTTATAATCGCGGCATGGAGGACCCCCGGCATATCCTGGTGGTGGACGACGACAGGCGCCTGCGCGAGCTGTTGCACCGCTACCTGAGCGACAACGGTTTTCTGGTGACCTCCGCCAGCGACGCAACGGACGCGCGGCGCCTGCAGAAGGGGATGGTGTTCGACCTGATCGTGCTCGACGTGATGATGCCGGGGGAAAGCGGGCTCGAACTGGCGCGCGCGCTGCGGCAGATGCGCAACAACGTGCCGATCCTCATGCTCACCGCGATGGGCGAGCCGTCCGACCGGATCGGCGGTCTCGAGGCCGGCGCCGACGACTATCTGCCGAAGCCGTTCGAGCCGCGCGAACTGCTGTTGCGCATCCGGACCATCCTGAAACGCGCGATGGCGGGCGCGCCGCAGACCGAGCCGGCGCCGGAAATCAGGCTCGGCCCGCTGCGCTTCGACCGCGACCGCGCGATCCTGCTGGACCGGGACGGCGGGGTGGTTCGCGTGACGACGGCGGAGGCCAGCCTCCTGAACGTCCTTTCCGAGGCGCCGGGGGAGGTCTTGAGCCGTCAGTCTCTCGGCGACCGTTGCGCCATCGGCGGGGGCGACCGTGCGGTCGACGTTCAGGTCGCACGACTGCGGCGCAAGATCGAAACGGACCCGAAGAACCCGCGCTACCTGCAGACCGTCCGCGGACGCGGCTATGTCCTGCGTCCGGACTGACGCAACGCAATGCTTCTCAGCCTTCTGAAAACCAGCATCGTGCCGCGCTCCCTGTTCGGGCGATCGCTGCTGATCATCGTCATGCCCCTGATCCTGCTGCAGGTGGTGTCCACCTGGATCTTCTACGACCGCCACTGGGATACCATCACCCGCCGCCTGTCGAGTTCGATCGCCGGCGACATCGCGCAGGTCATGGAACTGATGCGGCAGAGCCCGGGCGAGGATTCGCGGGCCGCGATCTTCCAGATGGCGCTGCGCAACTTCGGCCTGGTGATATCGGTCCGCGAGGGTGCGATCCTGCCTGCCGCAGACAAGGCCAACAATGCGCGCATCGATTTCTTCCTGTCGCAAGCCCTGAGTGCCCGGGTCCAGCGCCCCCACCAGATCGACTCGTCGTCGTTCCGGACACGCGTGATCGTCGATATCCAGCTGCAGGATGCGGTCATGACCGTCGTGGTCCCGGGCAAGCGGCTGTTCAGCACCACCACCTACATCTTCATCATGTGGATGGTGGGCACCTCGCTGGTGCTGTTCGCGGTGGCGTCGATCTTCATGCGCAACCAGGTGCGGCCGATTTCTCGGCTGGCGCATGCTGCGGACCAGTTCGGCAAAGGCCGCGACCTGGACGTCCATTTCAAGCCGGAGGGCGCTCAGGAGGTGCGCCAGGCGGCTTCGGCCTTCAACGTCATGCGCGAGCGGCTGCGCCGGCAGATCCGCCAGCGCACCGATATGCTGTCCGGCGTCAGCCACGACCTGCGCACGCCGATCACGCGAATGAAGCTGCAGCTGGCGATGCTGCCGGAAAGCGAGGCGGTCACCGAGCTCATGGACGACGTGGCGGAGATGGAGCGGATGATCGAAGGATACCTGACCTTCGCCCGCGGCGAGGACGACGAGGCGGGCAAGTATGTCGACCTCGGGGCGATCGTCGAGGATGTGGTGGCGGGGTGGCGGCGCAACAACGTCAAGATCGACTATCACGTCGAAGGGACCCTCGAGGCCTGGCTGCGGCCGGACGCGATCCGGCGGGCACTCGACAATCTGCTGGTCAATGCCCGGCGCTACGGCAAGAACATCTGGGTCCGGGCAGGACGGCGCGGCGAAGCCATCGAGATCACCGTGGACGACGACGGGCCGGGCATCGCCGAAGCCCATCGCGAGGACGTGTTCCGGCCGTTCTACAGGCTCGACGAATCGCGCAACCCGGACACCGGGGGCACCGGGCTGGGCCTCGCCATCACCCGCGACCTGGTGCGCGGCCACGGCGGCGATATCACGCTCGAGGACTCGCCGCATGGCGGCTTGCGGGCCCGCATCCGGCTGCCTCTCTGAGGCCGGTGTTCGCCGCGCGGCGGACCGCGGGGATCAGTACATGCGCCCGCCGTCGGGCACCTTGCTGCCGGGCACCAGCAGCACGACCTCGCCATCCTCGTCCGGCACGCCAAGCACGAGGACCTCGGAGCGGACCGGGCCGATCTGCTTGGCCGGAAAGTTGACGACCGCCACCACCTGACGGCCGGCCAGCGTTTCGACCGCATAGTGCCGCGTGATCTGCGCCGAGGTCTTGCGTTCGCCGATCTCGGGGCCGAAATCGATCCACAGCCGATAGGCCGGACTGCGGGCCTCGGGAAACGGTTCGGCCCGGACGACGGTGCCCACGCGGATATCGACTTTCAGGAAATCGTCGAATGAAATGGTCATGCTGCCCTCTCCCAACGCGCCTGCGCACAGGCGACGCTAGCGCGATATCCGTTATGTTGGGTTCGGTCGGATTGGCGCGCCCTCACCCTTCGAGACGGTTGCTTCGCAACCTCCTCAGGATGAGGGCACAAGCATCAGAGCCTCATGCTGAGGAGCGGCACAGCCGCGTCTCGAAGTATGAGGTCGCGCCGCCGGCCGGCCCCGGTTACACCTGAACGGACAATGCAATAGCATCACGCGGCCTCGGTGAAAACGGCCGGCGCAAATAAAGACAGCCGCTCCCGCGAAGCGGGAGCGGCCGGACCTTCGGATGAGGGAGGAGAGCGTCCGAAGAGGGTCGTTTCGTGGATTACTTCTTGCCGTTCTTGACCAGGCCCTGGACTTCTTCCAGACCCTCGACGAAGCGCTTGTTCAGGATCTCGAACACCGCGCCGTTGGTCTTGGCGACGGCCTCGTTGAGTTCCTTGAGGTTGGCGACGGCGCGCTCGACGCCCTCGCGGGTCATCTCGGCATGACGCGCGACCTTGTCCTTCGGCTCGCCCGTGGCGAGCAGCTCCTGCGTCGCGGCGGTCAGCTCTTCAACGTTCTCGCGGATGATCGCGGCCTGGCGCTCGAACAGGCTCTGCGCGGCCTCGGCGGCAAGCTTGTTGGCGGAGGTCAGCGTGTCGATGTTCTTCTTCTGCGCGGCCATGATCTTGTCGACATCGAAGGCCGGAACCTTGAAGTCGGCCATGAATTTGGTGAAGTCGAATGTTCCGTAAGGGTTGGCGTTAGCCATTTCCTGTCTCCTAGAGTTCGGGTTGCGGTGCACAAATCATTATGTTGCAATGCAGCATTTCGGGATTATAGATGCCGAATTCAAGGGGTCAAGAGTTTTTTTGTGCAGTGCAGCATTTTTGTGCACTGCGTTATAACCCGGAGTCAGGCGGCCTCCGCCGCGGGCCGTGCGCGGCGGCCGAACAGGACCTCGGCACAGCGCCCGGCGCGGCCCAGATTCCGGTCGAGCGCCGCCATGGTGCGGGCAAGGTCCGGCGTGTCGTCGTCGAGCCAGACCCGGAAGGTCTTCGCCCAGACGCCGGCCAGGCCCACGGCCTTGGCGCGTCCCGCGGCACCGTCCGAGGCGATCTCGGCCGCCTCGAGCATCCAGGCCATGGAACAACCGAACGCCGGCAGCGATGCGAGCACGGCCAACGGGTCGAACATCATTCCGGCCCGGATCCGGCGCAGCGCCTCGCGGTGAGGCCGAAGCGCATCGAAGCGCCGCATCACCACCTCGAACAACCTGTCGCGCGCCGTGTCTTCCGGCGCAAACGCGAAATCCGACGCCACAACCTCCCTGTCGATACGGCGCGTGAAAGCGGCGAGGATCGCGAGTCGCGACCCGTACGCCGGGTGAAGCTCGGCCAGCGGCACACCGGCTTCGCGGGCAATCGCGGCGACACTCAGGCCGCGCCAGCCCTCCGCCTCGGCGAGCGACAGCATGGCGTCGACCAGCCTGCTCTCGATATCCTTCGCGCCGCCCTTGGCCGGCCCCGATTTCGGGGCCGATGGTTTCTTTGCCATGATTCAGACTCCCTTCTTCGGTTGCGACGGGCCGGCCGGTCCCGTCCTGCCATTCCCTTAAAGATGGGATGAATCAGCGGCGCCGCAAGGCAATCTCGGCGACGTCGCCGCCGGTGAGGTTTGCCAGGGCGCCGGGATCGAGCCTGAACACCGCAAACGGGGTGCCGGCCGCCGCCCAGATTTCCGCGAACGCCAGCAGGTCCGCATCGATGAACGTGATCACCGGACGATCGTGGCCGACGGGCGGCACGCCGCCGATGACAAATCCGGTTTCGCGGCGCACGAACCCGGCATCCGCCTTGGCGAGAGGCTCGCCGAGCAGCGCACCCACCGCCGTCTCGTCGACGTGGTTGGCGCCGCTGGCGACGACCAGCACCGCGCGGCCACTTGTGGCGCCGCGAAAGACGATCGACTTGGCGATCTGGGCGACGTCGCAGCCCACCGCCGCGGCCGCCTCTGCCACGGTGCGGGTCGACTGGGCGAGTTCCCGGATCTCGAAGGAAACGCCGCGCGCAGCAAGGGCCGCGCGAACTCTCTCGGCGCTGTCGGACAGCTCGGGCAAGGCTAGTCCGCGAGTTCCCGCCCGCGCCGGGTTGCGGCAGCGACCGCACGCGTCATCAGCGGCTGCAGGCCGTTCTTCGCCATCAGGATGTCCAGTGCTGCCTGCGTGGTGCCGCCCGGGCTGGACACGTTCTTGCGCAGTTGCGCCGGCGCATCGTCGCCGCGCAGTGCAAGCTGCCCGGCCCCCGCCACCGTCACCAGCGCCAGCCGCGCGGCAAGGTCGCGTGGCAGGCCGGCCTCGACCCCCGCCTCGCCGAGGCATTCGATCAGCAGGAACACATAGGCGGGCCCGCTGCCCGATACCGCCGTGACCGGGTCGATCAGCGCTTCGTCGTCGACCGGCAGGACCTCGCCGACCGCCGCGAGCAGCGACGTGCAGATGGCGAACTGCGCCTCCGGGACCGCGGCGCTGGGACAGGCCACCGTGATTCCCTGGCCGATCGCCGCCGGGGTATTCGGCATGGCGCGGACGATCGCCGCATCCGGGCCGAGATGGCCGGCGAAATAGCGGATCGGCTTGCCCGCCGCGATCGACAGGAACACCGTGTCCGGCCCGGCGAAACGCGCGGCGGCCGGTGCGGCCTCGTCCATCTGCTGCGGCTTGACGGCAAAGACCACGACTTCGGGGTCGAGGTCGCCGGGCAACGCATCCATCGATCCGTATACCTTGACCTGCTTGCTGTCCGCGAAATCCGGCGCACCGAGCGGGTCGACGACGGCGACCCCGGCGCCGGCGATACCGCTCTCCAGCCAGCCGGACAGCATAGCGCCGCCCATCCTGCCGCAGCCGACGAGCAGCAACGGCCGGGTCAGACGCGGGTCCGCGGCGGCCATCGCGGGCCTCAGGCCTCGCCGACCGTATCGATCAATGCGGCCGAAATCGCCTCATCGGGCGGATGCCCGGCCCACAGCACGAACTGGAACGCCGGGTAGTACCGGTCGCATTCGTCGAGCGCGACCTCGACCAGGTCCTCGAGCTGCTCCACGCCGGGGGCGAACTGCCCCCTCGTGAGCAGCGTGTGCCGGAAGGTCGGCATCGGATCGTCGGCGGCGACCTCGAAATGGCCGAGCCAGAGCCGCTCGTTGATCGAGGCCAGCAGGTCGTTGATATCCCGCCGCTTCGCCTCAGGAACCTTGATCTCGATGCTGCAGTGAAGATGCAGCGCGTCGAGATCCTTTTGCCAGATGAAGTGCAGCTTGTAGGCACACCAGCGGCGCGACGGCTCGGTCACGAATTCGTCGTCGGCGGCGCGCATGTGTGGCCAGCCCTGTGTGCTGGCCAGCTCTTCGAGAAGATCGAGCGGGTTGGCTGTGCGGCTGCCGGCTCCTGCAAGCGTCATACCCATCGGCACCCCCATGCAAATCGGGTTCGGGTCGCGATTGGCCGCGCAACATATTGCGGTCAGCACCACGAATACCACAAAACCTAGATTGCCACAGGGGGATTCCGCGGCGCAAGCCCGGAAACGGCGATCACCGGATTATCTTGTGGATAATCAGCCGGCGGACTTGCCCGGCCGCTTGCGCTTCGCCGCCTTGGCCGCCGCAGGCGCCTGCTTTGCCGCGGGCGCCTGCTTCTCGGCAGGAGCCTGCTTCTCGGCGGGAGCCCTGCCGGCGAGCGCCGATTCCAGCGCCGCGACCCGTTTCTCCAGGGCCTCCTGTTCGATCCGGGCCTTGCCCGCCATCGCCTTTACCGCCTCGAACTCTTCACGGGGCACGATGTCCATTTCCGCCAGGATGCGCTCGAACTGCTGCTTCATCCGGGCCTCGACCTCACCCCGCACACCGGACAGGGCACCCGCGGCGCCGCTGGCCATCCGCGCAAGATCATCGAGAAATCGGTTGTCGACCTGCATGAAGGACGCTCCCTCGAACAATAGATTAAGGCTTGCGCCAGCTATACGCCGCGCAGACGGCGGGCGCAACCGGCGGCCGTCCCTTGCGAACCAACGGCGCGGTTCCTATAACATGGATAGTTCGCACCCAGCGCCGGAACACACAGGCTGCGGACACCCCGTCGCAAGCAAGGATCAGCCGCATATGGAAGCCTTCATGGTCGTCGATTTCGACCCGGTTTGGTTCAGCATACCGGTGCCGTTCACCGACCTGGTGCTGCCGATCCGCTGGTATGCCCTGTCCTATATCGTCGGCCTGCTGCTTGCCTGGCAGTACTGCATGCGCCTTGCCGCCCGCCCCCCGAACCTGGTGACCCCCCGGCAGATCGACGATTTCCTGCTGTGGGCGACACTGGGCGTGATCGTCGGCGCACGGCTGGGCATCGTGCTGTTTTACCAGCCTGGGTACTACCTCTCGAACCCCTTGGAAATCCTGAAGGTCTGGCAGGGCGGCATGTCGTTCCACGGGGGGCTGGCCGGCGTTACGATAGGGATGATCGTATTCGCGCGGCGGTACCGGATCCCGCTGCTTTCGCTGACCGATATCATCGGCGCCGCCGCGCCGATCGGCCTGTTCCTCGGACGGGTCGCGAATTTCGTCAATGGCGAACTCTGGGGCCGGCCGACCGACGTGCCGTGGGCGATGATCTTTCCGAAAGCGCTGGACGGGCTGCCACGCCACCCGAGCCAGTTGTACGAGGCGACGCTGGAGGGGCTGGTGCTGTTCCTGGTCCTCGCGTTCCTCGTGCTCGGCCCGTGGAAGACCTTGCGCCGTCCTGGCCTCACGACCGGCGTATTCCTGGCCGGCTACGCGCTGGGGCGCGGTTTCGTTGAGACCATGCGCCAGCCCGACAGCTATATCGGGCTGCTCAGCTTCGGGACCACCTGGGGCCAGTGGCTGTCGCTGCCGATGCTGCTCGGCGGCTTTTACCTCATCTGGCGGGCGCTGAAGCGGGAGCCGGTGGCCGCTTGACCGAGAAGCTGGTCGACCTGCTGCGCCGCCGGATCGCCAGCACCGGTCCGCTCACCACCGCGGACTTCATGGCCGAGGCGCTGGGCCATGCCGATCATGGCTATTACATGACCCGGGACCCGCTGGGTGTCGCCGGCGATTTCATTACCGCGCCGGAAATCAGCCAGATGTTCGGCGAGCTGATCGGGCTGTGGTGCGCCGAGATATGGCGCAGCAACCTCGCACCCCGGCCGGCACGGCTGGTCGAGCTCGGCCCCGGGCGTGGAACGCTGATGGTTGATGCCTTGCGCGCCGCCCGCATGATGCCCGGATTCGCGGAGGCGCTGACCGTCCGCCTGGTGGAGACCAGCCCGCCACTGCAGGCGATGCAGCAGCGCGCACTGGCCGGTTGCGGCGTCGAGTGGCATCGCAGCCTCGCCGAGGTTCCCGACGGGCCCCTGCTGCTGGTCGCCAACGAATTCTTCGACGCCCTGCCGGTCCGCCAGTTCGCGCTGACACAGGAAGGCTGGCGCGAACGCATGGTGGCGCTCGATGCGGCAGGTGAACGGCTCCGCTTCACGCTGGCGTCCGAAAGGCCGGCCGCAGACACCGTGATACCGCGGGAGATCCGAGCGGTAGCGCGGCCGGGCGACATCGCCGAAACCTGCCCGGCAGGCCTCCTGCTGGCCGCGGACATCGGCCGCCGCATCGCCCGGCATGGCGGTGCGGCGCTGATCATCGATTATGGTCATGCGGTGAGCGCGCCGGGCGAAACCCTGCAGGCGGTTCGCGCGCACCAGCGGTGCGACCCGCTCGACGCGCCGGGCGAAGCCGACATCACGGCCCATGTAGATTTCGCGGCCCTGTCGCGCGCGGCGGCAAGTGCCGGCGCAGTGGCGCATGGCCCGGTGCCCCAGGGCCACTTCCTGTCGCGGCTGGGCATCGCCGAACGGGCCGAGCGGCTGCGCCGCAGCGCGACGCCGGGCCAGGCCCGCGATGTCGAGGCCGCGTGCCACCGCTTGATCGCGGACGAGGAAATGGGCACCCTGTTCAAGGCGCTGGCGATCACGCCGCCGGTGACGCCCGCGCCGCCCGGGTTCACGACACTGACGGAGGACAGCGCGACACCATGACCGATCCGCATCCCCCGCAGATCACCGATCCGGCCCTGGCCGGGCTAGACGGCCTGCGCCACGCCTTCTTCACGCGGCAGGGCGGCGTCAGCAAGGGCGTCTACGAGTCGCTCAACATGGGCTACGGTTCGAACGACGAACCCGACAGCATCGCCGAGAACAGGCGCCGGGCCATGGCCGCGTTCGGCCTGCCGGCGACAGCGCTGAACACGGTTTACCAGATCCACGGCACCGGAGTCGCCCTGGCCGACCGCAACTGGGACCCGGCCGGGGCGCCGCGCGCCGATGCACAGGTCACCGACCGGCCCGGCATCGCCATCGGCATTCTGACCGCCGACTGCGCGCCGGTGCTTTTCGCCGGCCGCAAGGCGGCGGGCGGACCGGTAATCGGCGGAGCACACGCCGGCTGGAAGGGCGCCGTGGCCGGCGTGCTGGCGGAGGCCGTCGCCGCCATGGAGGCGCTGGGCGCCGCGCGCGCGACGATCCATGCCGCGATCGGGCCGTCCATCGGCCAGGACTCGTATGAGGTCGGCCCGGAATTCCACGCCCCGTTCATCGACCAGGACCCGGCCAACGCGCGGTTCTTCCGTCCCGGCAACCGCGACGGTCATTCGATGTTCGACATCACCGGCTATATCGAGAGCCGGCTGACCGCCCTGTCGATCGCGGCGGTCGGCCGGATCGACGCCGACACCTGCGCCGAGCCGGATCGTTTCTTCAGCTATCGCCGCACCACCCTGGCCGGCGAGCCCGATTACGGTCGCGAACTGTCGGCGATCGTCATCGCGGGCTAGGACGGACGGAGGACGGGGCGATGGAACGGCATCTCCATTTCAGCGAGGCCGAGCTCGCAGGGCGGCGCGACCGCGCCTGCGCGGCGATGCAGCGCGAGGGACTCGACGGCCTGCTGGTGTTCCGGCAGGAAAGCATGTACTGGCTCACCGGCTACGACAGCTTCGGCTATGTCTGGTTCCAGTGCTTCTATCTGAGCGCCGACGGCGGGATGTTCCTGCTGACCCGCGCGCCGGACCTGCGCCAGGCGCAGTTCACCTCGGTCATTCCACCGGGCCGGATCCATGTCTGGACGGACCGCGAAGGTGCGGACCCGGTGGCTGACCTGAAGGCGCTGCTCGATTCCGAGGGATGCCGGGGCCGGCGGCTGGGCGTCGAATGGGAATCGTACGGCCTGAACGCGCGCAACGGGCTGCGCCTGAAGGATGCGCTGGAGGGCTTCGCCACCCTGGAAGACGCCTCGTTCCTGGTCAGCCGGCTACGGCTGACCAAGAGCGCGGCGGAGCTGGACCATGTCCGCAAGGCCGCCGAGCTGGCCGACGCGTCGTGGGACGAGGCGGTAGCGCTGGCCGGCCCGGGCGTCTTCGAAGGCGACATCCTGGCCGCCATGCAGGGCGCTGTGTTCCGCGGCGGCGGCGACGACCCGGCCAACGAGACCATTATCGGCTCCGGCCCCGGCGCCCTGATGTGCCGCTATTACACGGGGCGCCGCACGTTGGACCCGCGCGACCAGCTGACCCTGGAATTCGCCGGCGTCTACCGGCATTACCATGCGGCCCTGATGCGCACCATCGTCGTCGGCAAGCCCAGCGCCCGGCATGTCGGCCTGCATGCGGCGGCGACGGATGCCCTGGCGGCCTGCGAAGAGGCGCTGAAACCGGGCCGGCCGGTCGGCGAGGTGTTCGATGCCCATGCGCGCGTGCTGGACGCGGCCGGCCTTGCCGAACACCGGCTGAACGCCTGCGGCTACAGCCTCGGCGCAACTTACGCGCCGAACTGGATGGACTGGCCGATGCTGTACCACGGCAATCCGGTCGAGGCGGCGCCGGGCATGGTGTTCTTCATCCACATGATCCTGTTCGATTCCGCCGCCGGCGTCGCCATGACGCTGGCGCGTACCTCGCTGGTCACGGACACCGGCAGCGAACCGCTCTCGAAAGCGTCGCTGGATCTCGTGGTGGTCTGAGATCGGTATTGGCGGCCGCCACTTACCTAAGCCTGCCTTTAAAAGTCATCGACATTATCCGGATCGGGCTGGCGGTCGAGTCCATAATGAGTTCCAGGAAGGTCGCGGGGTCGTCGGGTGAACCCAGGCGGACGGCGTCATACCACACGGTGTTCGCACTCAATCGATAGTAGGTCATTGATGTGCCTGGCGATGTCGGCCCGAGGATCGGCCTTACCTGGGCCAGCAGCGCCGGCGGAAAATTCCGCCGCGTCGAGGGATCAAACATTGCCTGAACCGTATCGAACTGCTCACGCTGCATGGATGCAACAAACGCTCCGGTCCGGGCTTCGACATCTTTGGAGGGTGCGCCTTCGTGGGGCACCCGGATGTGAATTCGTACTATTCTGGGTTTTCCATTTACATGCATGGAGACGAGATCAACAGAGGAAATAGACCGCCAGTCGGATACCAGGCGAAAGGTGGCTTGCTCGTACATGCCCTGGGGCGAATTGCCGGTAAACGTTCCCGTCACCTCCGGACGCCAATCACTCGATGCCTGGTCTCTGATTTCTGTCCAGTCCCGAGTGAAGCGCGCCAGCGTCCATTCCCGGGATAGATTTGGATGCAGCATTTCCAGGGCCGATTCGTACTCTTGTGCGGAGATCGCGCGGACAAAATTCATATGGATGCTGTTCTGCCGGGATTCGGCCAGCATCAGTTCGCTCGAGCCGCCAGCCGACGCAAGATAAGTTGGACATACTATCAGGAGGGCCGTGATCAAAATCGCTGCTTTTTTCATCCTACACGATCCAGAGCCTTGATTATCTTGTAAAATTGTGTTCAGCGTATTGCCCGGCATGCAACAGTCTACAAAGCAATAATGCCCGCTAAACGTGACCTTTATCTTAATGCCGCACCCTGATGCTGTCCTGATCCCGTGCCGTGGCTCGTCTATATGTTCGTGTTCTTCGTGCTCTGCCTGATGGTGAGCTGCGTCATCATGTCATGAGTCGCGGTTACGGCGTTTACAGCGTCGCCCGCGCTTGATATAGAAAGCGCGCCCTGACCGCCGCGCGGCGACGGCGGGGCTGTGTATTTTCGGCGTGGGGCGCGCCGGCCGGGAGCCGGATCCGCGGAATACAGGACGGGCAATGAAGATCCTCAGTGGCAACAGCAACCGGCCGCTGGCGGAAGCGATTTCCGCCAAGCTGGGCGTGCCCCTGACGGAGGCGGCGATCCGCCGGTTTTCCGACCAGGAAGTGTTCGTCGAGATCCTCGAGAACGTGCGCGGCGAGGATGTGTTCGTCGTGCAGTCGACCTGTTTCCCGGCGAACGACAACCTGATGGAATTGCTGGTCATCATGGATGCCCTGCGGCGCGGGTCGGCGCGGCGGATCACGGCGGTGATTCCCTATTTCGGCTACGCCCGCCAGGACCGCAAGACCGGGCCGCGCACGCCGATTTCGGCCAAGCTGGTGGCCAACCTGATCACCACCGCCGGGGCCGACCGGGTGCTGACGCTGGAGCTGCACGCAGGGCAGATCCAGGGCTTCTTCGACATCCCGACCGACAATTTGTTCTCGTCGCCGGTGTTCGTCGCCCATATCGAGGCCCACAAGAAGAAGGGCAACGAGCTGGTTATCGTCTCGCCCGACGTGGGCGGTGTGGTGCGCGCGCGCGGTCTCGCCAAGCGGCTGGAGGCCGACCTTGCGATCATCGACAAGCGGCGCGAGCGAGCCGGCGTGTCGGAGGTGATGAACATCATCGGCGACGTCAAGGGCCGCACCTGTATCCTGGTCGACGACATCGTTGATTCCGCCGGCACGCTGTGCAACGCCGCGAAGGCCCTCGTCGACAAGGGCGCCAAGTCGGTGTCCGCCTATGTGACCCACGGCGTGCTGTCCGGCGGCGCAGTGGCGCGCGTCACCTCATCACCCATGGAAGGCCTGGTGATCACCGACAGCATCCCGCCGACCGAGGCCGTCCGGGTGGCCCACAATTTGGTGCAGGTGTCGATCGCGCCGCTGCTGGCCGACGCGATCGAGCGCATCGCCGGAGAAAAATCGGTTTCCAGCCTGTTCGATTGAGTGTAGAACAGCGCCCGCCGCCCAAGAGCGGCAGCATCCGTGGCGGCGGCACCCCTGGAGGCCGCGCCGCGTATCGAGATTTCCAAGGAGCAGATAAATGAGTGATCCCCACGTTATTAGCGCAGAGACGCGCGACCGGGCCGGAAAGGGGGCCGCCCGGGCCGTACGCCGCGCGGGCCGCGTGCCCGCGGTGATCTACGGCGACAAGAAGGACCCCATCATGGTTTCGCTGGAGCCGCGCGAACTGCGCCGGCAGCTCAATACCGGCAGTTTCTTCGCCGCCGTCTATTCGGTCGATATCGCCGGCAGCGGGTCGGAACGGGTGCTGCCGCGCGACGTGCAGTTCCATCCGGTGAACGGCCGGGCCCTGCATGTCGATTTTCTGCGCGTCACCAAGACGACGCGCACCAACGTCGACGTGCCGTGCGTCTTCGTGAACGAAGAGGAGAGCCCGGGCCTCAAGCGCGGCGGCCTGCTGAACATCGTGCGCCACGAAGTCGAAGTGGTGTGCGGCGTCGATGACATTCCCGAGCAGTTCGTGTTCGACCTGACCGGCCTCGACATTGGCGACAGCCTCCATATCAGCGCCATCGAGATGCCCGAGGGCGTCGCGCCGACCATCGCCGACCGCGACTTCACGGTCGCCACCATCGCCGCCGCACTCCTCAAGGAAGAGGAAGAGGAGGAAGAAGGCGAAGAGGGCGAAGAAGGCGAGGAAGGCGAAGAGGGCGAGGAAGGCGAGGAAGGCGAGGAAGAGGGCGCCGAGAAGTCCTCGGAGGACTAATCGGGCGGACCGATGCTGCTTCTCGTCGGCCTGGGCAATCCCGGCCCCAAATACGAAAAGAACCGGCACAATATCGGGTTCATGGCGGTGGACGAAATCGTCCGCCGCCATTCCTTTGGCGCCTGGCGCGCGCGCTTTCAGGCACTGACGTCGGAAGGGCAGCTCGGCGGCCACAAGGTTCTGGCGATGAAACCGACCACCTATATGAACGAGTCCGGCCGCGCGGTCGGCGAGGCGCTGCGCTTCTTCAGGCTCGCCCCGTCGGACGTAATCGTCATCTACGACGAACTCGACCTCGTTCCGGGCAAGGTGCGCGTCAGGCAGGGCGGCGGTCTGGCGGGCCACAACGGGCTGCGCAGCATCGATGCCCATATCGGCAACGAATTCCGCCGGGTTCGGGTCGGCATCGGCCATCCGGGCGACAAGCGCCGTGTCCACGGCCACGTGCTGAGCGATTTCGCCAAGGCGGACCAGCCGGTGATGGCGCGGGTGGTGGATGCGATCGCCGAAGCCATCCCGATCCTGGTCGCCGGCGACGACGGCGCCTTCATGAGCCGGGTCGCGCTGCTGGTCTTCCCGCCGCCGCCGAAACCGCCGCGGCCGGACGACGGGCCGCCACCGCGCGACAGCGAGGACTGAACGCGCCGTTCATCGAGGAAGAGACAGTTATGGGTTTCAAATGCGGCATCGTCGGCCTGCCCAATGTCGGCAAGTCGACCCTGTTCAATGCGCTGACGCAGACCGCGGCCGCCGAATCCGCCAACTATCCGTTCTGCACCATCGAGCCGAATACCGGGCGCGTGGCGGTGCCGGATCCGCGTCTCGACAGGATCGCCGAACTGGCGAAATCGGCGCAGGAAATCCCGACATTCCTGGAGTTCGTCGATATCGCCGGCCTGGTGCGCGGCGCATCGAAGGGCGAGGGCCTTGGCAACCAGTTCCTGGCCAACATCCGCGAGGTCGACGCGATCGTGCACGTGCTGCGCTGCTTCGAGGGCGACGTCACCCATGTCGAGACGACCGTCGACCCGATCCGCGATGCCGATACGGTCGAGACCGAGCTGATGCTGTCCGACCTTGAAAGCCTGGAGCGCCGTGTCGCGCCGCTGGAGAAGCGCGCGACGACGGGGGACAAACCGGCGCGGGCGCAGGTCGCGATCATGCGCAAGGCGCTGGACCTGTTGCAGGACGGCCGGCCGGCCCGCGAGGCGCGACTCGATCCCGGGGAACGCCGCCCGTTCCAGATGCTGCAGCTGCTGACCGCGAAGCCAGTGCTTTATGCCTGCAATGTCGACGAGGAAAGCGCCGCGACGGGCAACGCGCTCTCGGCGCTTGTCGCCGAACGGGCAGAGCGGACAGGCGCGGCTTGCGTCGTCATTTCGGCGGCCATCGAGGCCGAGGTCGCATCCCTCGATTCGGAGTCCGAAAAGCAGGAGTTCCTGGAGTCGCTGGGGCTGGAGGAAACCGGCCTTGCCCGCGTCATCCGCGCCGGTTATGCGCTGCTCGACCTGATCACCTTCTTCACCGCGGGACCGAAGGCAGCGCGTGCCTGGACCGTGCGGCGCGGCGCGCGGGCGCCGGAGGCGGCCGGCGTCATCCATACCGATTTCGAGAAGGGCTTCATCCGGGCGGAGACCATCTCGTACGAGGATTACGTGAAACACGGCGGCGAGCAGGGCGCGAAGGATGCCGGCCGCATGCGGCTGGAGGGCAAGGACTACGTCGCCCGCGACGGCGACGTCTTCCACTTCCGCTTCAACGTTTGATGCCGCATAATCACCGCGGGCGCGGGGTTCGCCTTGCGGGCGCCGGCCCGCGCCAGCCGAAGACACCCCGGCGGACAGGGAGGATCGAATGGGAAAGACCATCACGTTGAAGGCATCCGACGGCCATGAGTTGTCGGCGTACAGGGCCGATCCCGCGGGCACGGCGCGCGGCGGGCTTGTCGTCATCCAGGAGATCTTCGGCGTCAATTCGCATATCCGTGCGGTTGCCGACGGCTTCGCGGCGGAGGGCTATGCCGCCGTCGCCCCGGCGCTGTTCGACCGGGTGGAGCGCGGTGTCGAGCTTGGCTACGAGGAAGACGGGCGCACCCGCGGCCGGGGCATCCGCGCGGACATCCAGTGGGACGACGCGGTGAAGGACGTCGCGGCGGCGGTCGCGGCGCTGTCCGGCGTGACGGTCGGCGTCGTCGGCTATTGCTGGGGCGGCTCGCTGGCCTGGCTGGCGGCGACCCGGATCGCCGGCGTCGCCGCTGCGGTCGGCTATTACGGCGGCCAGATCAAGGACTTCAGGGACGAGGCGCCGCACTGCCCGGTGATGCTGCATTTCGGCACCGAGGACGCCAGCATCCCGATGGACGCCGTTGCCGCCGTACAGGCGGCGCAGCCGGACATCCCCGTACATATCTATGAGGGCGCCGGACACGGTTTCAACTGCGACCAGCGCGGCAGCTACCATGCAGTGGCCGCCGCCACCGCCCGCGAACGGACCCTCGCGTTCCTGCGGGAGAATGTGGGTTAGGCCATTACCCTCCCAGACGCTTACAGCGCCGAGCGACCTCATACTTCGAGACGCGGCTCCGCCGCTCCTCAGCATGAGGCTCCCATGATTCGTTAAGTTTCCTTACCCTGAGGAGGCTGCGTCAGCAGCCGTCTCGAAGGGCGAGGTAGCGCCGCCGCAGTGCAGGCGAAACGTTATGAATCCATGCGATTCGCACCTCACGATCTTTCCACGAACGCGACGATTGCGCCGCAGGCGTCTTCCGGGGGCACAACGAGGCCCCGGTCGGTGCGCAGGCAGGCGACACCGGCTTCGGCGAGGCACACCGCCGCGGCCGACAGGTCCGTTACGGCGACGGTCATGGCGGCGATCGTCCCGGCCCTCGGCGCCCCAATGTCGATTCCGTCGAATGCGTCGGCCAGCATGTCCCGGGTCATGAAGTCCAGCCGCGCAGTCCCGGTTTCGACCGTCAACCGGCCGACGCCCGGCATCGCCGCCGCGGGGCCGAAGATCCGCGCCCAGCCGCCGGCCAGCGCCGCCGGTTCGTCCGCCAGGATGGCGTAGGACGCGATCCCCGTCGCGCTGTTGCGGTGGGTGCACCATTCCGGGCAGCGCAGCAGATCGGGGGTCAGATGCTGGCACACGAAGCCGGCGAGCCCCGGCATCGCGGCGGCCTGCGGGTGGACCAGGCGAAACGCCGGAAGCACGGCGCCGCCGGGCGCCTCCAGTTCGCGGGCAAGGTCTGCGACCGGCTCCGGGGCCAGCCCGTCCGCCGCGAAGAATTCATGGGTCGCCGCGGCATCGCCGCTGCCGAAGGCCAGCTTGAGGATGCCCTCGCCCCGTTCGGCCAGGATCCCGTCGAGGCCGGCACTGTAGGCGCCGGGCCGGACGATGCCGAGCAGCTCGATGTAGTCGTCCGGGAACATGATGCAGTAATTCGCGGTGGCCCAGCCGATGTGCCGGCCGCGCGGCGTGACGGTGAAGCCGAGGCGCGCGTACCGGGCCCGCGCGGCTTCCAGGTCGTGGACGCCGACGACGCTGTGGTCGACGCCCGATATCGCCGCCTTCGACCGGCTGACGGTTCCCGCCGATTCAGCCACCCAGAACCCGTCCGGCGACCGCGTCCAGCTTGGCGAGCACCGCGGGGTCGCGCGCCTCCGGCGCGGTGATCAGCGCCGCGTCCAGCGCCCTGTGGCAGCCGGCGCTGCACTGGCCGGTACGGCCCGCCAGCAGCGGCGCGATCTCGCGGACCAGCACGCCCGCCCGCTCGGCATTGTCGAGCAGCACTTTTATGACGGCATCCACGGTCACGTCCTCGTGCCCGGGATGCCAGCAGTCATAGTCGGTGACCATGGCGATCGTCGCGTAGCAGATCTCGGATTCGCGGGCGAGTTTGGCCTCCGGCATGTTGGTCATGCCGATGACGTCGCACCCCCAGCCGCGATAGAGCTCGGATTCGGCGCGGCTGGAGAACTGCGGGCCCTCCATGACGAGATAGGTGCCGCCATGCACCGCATGGATGCCGGCCCGGCGCGCCGCGGCCTCGATATGGCCGCCCAGCCGGCGGCAGACCGGGTCGGCCATCGATACATGGCCCGCCATGCCGGTCCCGAAGAACGTTTTCGTCCGCGCGAACGTGCGGTCGATGAACTGGTCGACGACGACGAAGGTCCCGGGGTCGAGCTCTTCCTTGAGAGAACCGACGGCGGACAATGACAGGATCTCGGTGACGCCGGCCCGCTTCATCGCGTCGATATTGGCCCGGAAGTTGATCTCGGTCGGCGGAATCCGGTGGCCGCGCCCGTGCCGCGGCAGGAACACCATCTTCTGGCCTGCAAGCTCCGCGAACATGAGCTCGTCCGACGGCGCGCCGAACGGGCTTTCGACCTTGCGCCACTCGACGGAGTCCAGCCCGTCCATGTCGTAAATACCGCTGCCGCCGATGATGCCGACGACCGGCTGCGTCCTCGCCTCGCCCATCAATCCCCCCTGGCTGCACGTGACAAGCTGGCCGGAGTATCGGGCGAGACGCCACCCGGATCAACCGGCAATGCCGCAAAACAAAGGGGCCGCGGTATATCCGCGGCCCTTGTCCGTGTGTCCCGGCCGGTCCTCGAAGTTACTTCTTGACGTCTTTCCAGACCCGATCCTTGACCAAGACCACCGCGACGAACAGGAAGCCCAGCGCGACAAGGACCCCGATGCCCATGGACTTGCGCTGCTCGAGTTCGGGCTCCGCCGCCCAGGCCAGGAACGCCGTGACGTCCGCGGCCATCCGCTCGACCGTCGCCTCGGTGCCGTCGGCATATTCCACGCCACCCTCGAACAGCGGCGGCGGCATGGCGATCTGGTGGCCGGGGTAGACCCTGTTGTAGCTCATCCCGGCCATCAACTCGATCCCCGCGGGCGGCTCGTCCTCATAGCCGGTCAACAGTGCGAACAGATAATCCGGCCCTCGCTTGCGCGCCTTGGTCATCAGCGACAGGTCGGGCGGGTAGGCGCCGTTGTTCGCGGCGCGGGCGGCCTGCTGGTTGGGAAACGGCGGCACGAAGCGGTCCGAAGGAATCGCGGTACGAGAAAACATCTCGCCCTGATCGTCGGGGCCGTCCTTAACTTCGTAATTGGCGGCGTAGGCCTTGATCTCCTCCTCGCCATAGCCGAGGGCTGTGAGATTGCGATAGGCCAGCAGGCGCAGGCTGTGACAGGACGCGCAGACCTCGGTATAGACCTGCAGGCCGCGCTGCAGTTCCGCCCGCTCGAAGCTGCCGACCGGTCCCCGCCAGGACCAGTCCCGCTCTGGAATGTCGATCTTTTCGCCCGCAGCCCAGACAGCGGCCGCACCGGCAAGCACGCCCGCGAAGGCAATGAAGAGCGTTCGTATCGTCCGCATCACGCCTTCTCCTTGAGGACCGGCTCGCTGATACTGGCCGGCAGGGGTCTTGGCGTCTCGATCATGCTGACCAGCGGGATGAAGACCAGGAAATGCGCGAAGTACCAGACCGTACCGATACGGCCGATCCACACGAACATGCCTTCCGCTGGATTGGCGCCGACCCAGCCGAGCACGAAGCAGTCGAAAACGAAAAACCAGAACAGCACGTTATGGATCGGCCGATACCGTGCGCTGCGCACGTTCGACCGGTCGAGCCAGGGCAAGGCGAACAGCACCATGATCGACGCGAACATGGCGATGACGCCGGCCAGTTTCGCGGATATGAACGTGAATCCCATCCAGCTGGTGACCCAGCCGCCGATGAAGTTGTCGGGCACCGCCCGCAAGATCGCGTAGAACGGCAGGAAGTACCATTCCGGCACGATATGCGTCGGCGTCTGCAGCGGGTCGGCCTTGATGTAATTGTCGGGCTCGCCGAACAGATTCGGGTCGAAGAACACCACCGCGGCGAAAAACAGCAGGAAGGCGACCAGTCCGACCGAATCCTTCGCGGTGAAATAGGGGTGGAACGGGACAGTGTCGCGCGGCACCTGGACGTCGATGCCCTTCGGGTTGTTCGATCCGGTGATGTGTACCGCCACCACATGCAGCGCCACCACCGCGAAGATCACGAACGGCAACAGGAAATGCAGGGCGTAGAAGCGGTTCAGCGTCGGGTTGTCGACCGAGAAACCGCCCCACAGCCAGGTCACGATCGAGTCGCCGACCCAGGGGATTGCCGAGAACAGGTTGGTGATGACGGTGGCGCCCCAGAAGCTCATCTGGCCCCACGGCAGCACATAGCCCATGAAGGAGGTCGCCATCATCAGCAGCACGATGACCACGCCCAGGATCCACAGAAGCTCGCGCGGCGTCTTGTACGACCCGTAATACATGCCGCGGAAGAGGTGGATGAAAACGACGATGAAGAACATCGACGCGCCGTTCATGTGGAGATAGCGCAGCAGCCAGCCGTAATTGACGTCGCGCATGATGCGTTCGACGCTCTCGAAGGCATAGTCCACATGCGGCGTATACTGCATGGCCAGCAAGATGCCGGTGACCAGCATCAGCACCAGCACGACGGAGGCGAGCGCGCCGAAGTTCCACCAGTAATTCAGGTTCTTCGGCATCGGGAACTGGTTGTATTCGTGATCCAGGTAGGTGAACACCGGCAGCCGGTCGTCGACCCAGCGGATCAGCGGATTCTTGAATTCGGTCCTGGTTGTCATGGTCCTGCCCCGCTAGCCGATTCGCACGACGCCGCCGCCAAGGAACGTGTAGTGCGGCACTGTCAGGTTGTGCGGCGCCGGGCCCTTGCGGATGCGGCCGGACGTGTCGTAGTGCGAGCCATGACAGGGGCAGAACCAGCCGCCGAACTCGCCATGCGGATCGCCCGTCTTCTGACCCAGCGGAATGCAGCCGAGATGGGTGCACACGCCCACCATGATCAGCCATTCAGGCTGTTGAACGCGATCTGCATCGGCCTGCGGATCCGGCAGATCCACGGCATCATCCGCCCGCGCCGTCTGAATCTCCGCCGCCGTGCGGTGGCGGATGAAAACCGGCTTGCCGCGCCATTTGACCGTAATCGCCTGGCCTTCCTCGATCGGGCTCAGATCGACCTCGATCGAAGACAGCGCCAGCACATCGGCCGCCGGGTTCATGCTGTCGATAAGAGGCACCGCGAACGCCACGCCGAGTCCCGCACCGGCGCCCAAAGTCGCCAGGTACAGAAAATCACGCCGGGATGACTCCCCGTCGTCCGCGTCCGACGTCTGAACCTCATCCGCCATACTTCGATCCTCGCCAGTGACACGTCGCCCGCGGGACACGGGCGGCAACGGAATTGCCCCCTGCGGCGGCCGATCAAGAGCGCTTTGCCGCCGCGCCGCGGACCGTATAATGCAATTCCCGGCGGAAAGCAAAGCCTCCGGCCACTGATTCTTTGAAAAGTACGGTTTGCCGCGACGATGCGCCTCGCCCTTTATCAACCCGACATTCCGCAAAACACCGGCGCGGTTCTCCGGCTGGCCGCCTGCATGGGCATCGGCGCCGATATTATCGAGCCATGCGGTTTCGTGTGGTCGGACCGCCATCTGCGCCGCGCCGGCATGGATTATCTCGATCGTGTGATGCTGAAACGGCATGAGTCCTGGCCCGCATTCCTGCAGGGCCGGGCCGGCTCGGGCCGTCTTGTGCTGTTGACGACACGGGGTTCCATCGCGCATACGGAGTTCGCCTTCCGCGCGGATGACACACTGCTGCTCGGCCGCGAGAGCGCTGGTGTGCCCGATGACGTGCACGCGGCGGCGGATGCCCGCATACGGGTGCCGCTCGCCGCCGGCGCGCGGTCGCTCAACGTTGCGATGGCGGCGGCGATGGTGCTCGCGGAGGCGCTGCGGCAATGCGGCGGCTATCCGCCGGTGGAATAGGAAACGGACTGGGACGGGACATGGACGAAGCGGAACGGAGGAAAGACGCGGCCCGGACCTGGTTCGAGTCGTTGCGGGACGATATCTGCGCCGCGTTCGAGGCGCTGGAGGATGAGCTCACGGGCCCGCTGGCGGACCGCCCGTCCGGCCAGTTCGAGCGAGAAGCCTGGGAGCGGCCGGATCCTTCGGGCAGTGGCGGCGGCGGCGTCATGTCGCTGATGCACGGTCGGGTGTTCGAGAAAGTCGGGGTCAACGTCTCGACCGTGCACGGCACCTTTTCCGAGGAATTCCGCAAGCAGATTTCGGGCGCCGGCGCGGCGGGCGGCTTCTGGGCAAGCGGCATCTCGCTGGTCGCGCACATGCAGTCGCCGCTGGTGCCGGCGGTGCACATGAACACCCGTCATATCGTTACCGAAAAGAGCTGGTTCGGCGGCGGCGCCGACCTGACGCCGACCTATCCCGACAACGACGACACCGCCGCCTTCCATGCCGCCCTGAAGGCCGCGTGCGACGCGCACGACCCCGGCTATCACGAACGCTTCCGGAAATGGTGCGACGAGTACTTCTTCCTCAAGCACCGCAACGAGCCGCGCGGCGTCGGCGGCATCTTCTTCGACGATCTGGACACCGGCGACCGGGACGCCGATTTCGCCTTTACCCAGGACGTCGGCCGGGCGTTTCTCGAGGTCTATCCGAAAATCGTGCGGCGGCATATGAACGATCCCTGGACAGGCGCGCAGCGCGAGCACCAGCTCGTGCGCCGGGGCCGTTACGTCGAATTCAACCTGCTCTATGACCGGGGCACGAAATTCGGCCTGATGACGGGCGGCAACGTTGACGCCATCTTGATGTCCATGCCGCCCGAAGTTCGTTGGCCTTGAGGCTGCATTTGACCTAGACTCCACCATGTCAATCCGGAAGCCGGGAATCGAAATGCGGCTACTATACTGTTTCATTGCGATGGGGCTGGCCCTGATGGCGGCCGGCCCGGCGGCGTTCGCCCAAGAGGCGCTGCCCGATGCCTTCGAAGGCAGGTTTCGCGGCACGCTCTCCGGCACCAGCGGCGAAACAAGCGGCGAGTTCACGGTCACCATAAGGAAGAGCGACGGCGGATTCATGGTGAATTGGCCGCCGCGGATCGTTGCGCAATTCGAACCGGCGGGCCATCCTGGCGTGTTCAAGACCAGGGAGAAGTCCAAGGTTCTGGAGGGCAATCCCGTCTATTGGGCGCGCATCGAAGACGGAACCCTGATCGTCTATTCGGCGCAGGTGGGTGAACATGGCGGCTATCACGTTGACAATTTCATATACACGCCGTCCGGGGAGGGCCTCGACCTCTTTGTCCGGCATGTCGTGACCGGCGCCGAGCCTCAGATCTCCAGCGGAAAACTGAACCGGTATGGCGGCTGAACGGCGGTATATCGGGGCGCTGTGCGGCGCGTTGGCCGCCATCCTCGCGGTAACGGCGCAGGCCGGCGCCGCCGAACAGGATGCCAGGATCGAGGATTTCTTCGGTACCTATGTCGGCAACGCCCGCCTCGAGGACAACAGCGAATTCCGCGACATCATCGTGGCCATCGAACCGGCCCGCAAGGGCTTCTCGATCTACACTTCGACGGTGATCCGAAAGGGGCCGGTGCGTGCCGTTCCCGGCGTCAAATGGCGCGCGGAAACCCAGACTTTCGTGCAGTCGGCCGTGCCGCACCTGTATGAACCGATGCTGCGCGAAAGCATGTTCGCACAGCGCCGCAGCCCGAATCTTCTCAATGGCGATACGGTCGCCTGGGCCAGCATCCGCGGCCGCACGCTGGGCGTCTATGCGATGAACGTGCTGGACGACGGCCATTACGAGCTGCGTGTCTACGAGCGCACCCTGACCGACCTCGGGATGGACGTCAGCTTCATTCGCTACAGGGACGGCGTCGCGGTACGCGAGCTGAGCGGTATCCTGGCCCGCGCCAAGGAGGACTGATCACGACGCCGGGCCCACAAGGGTCTCAAGCCGCGCGAGGCATTCCTTCCGATCCGCCGTAAAATCGCCTTCGATCCACCACGACTCGACTGCCAGCAGCAACGCGCCCACGGACGCGCCCTGGGCAACGCCGAGCCGCTTGACGTCGCGCCCTGTGAGCGGAAACCTCGGCCGTTCCCAGCCGTCCGACTCGGCAAGCAGGCGACGCCAGCCACCGTCAAACGGATCCGCCTTTGCATCCGACCAGGCGACTAGCACGAGGTCTGCCCAGGTCGCGGCCCCGAGACGATAGAGCGCGCGGCGACGGGCTGGTCCGTCTACATCCGGCGTCAAGGCGACACCGGGGTCCGCCATCGCGACCAGCCGGTCGCGCTCTGCATTGGAAAGCCGCAAGCCCAGCGCAAGATGCCGCGCCGTATCGGCGTCGACAGGCAACAGCGCGGCCAACCGGCGCAGCGGGTCGTTGACTCCCAGCGCGGCCTCGATGGCAACCAGCCTGCCCAACCGGTCGATGGCCGTGGCGTGGGCCAGGAAATGATCCAGCACTCCCTCGTCGCGCATCAGGCGGATGACCGCCGCCGGGTCCGGCGCCGCCAGCAGTTTCAGCAGTTCCACCCGCACCCGTTCGGCGGACAACCGCGGC
>Ga0224512_10000611_pt1 | contig 37018 bp, 33 predicted proteins | sample SF_May12_sed_USG_4_FD_169103 | JGI IMG/M metagenome (GOLD analysis project Ga0224512, IMG submission 169103) | Sediment microbial communities from San Francisco Bay, California, United States - SF_May12_sed_USGS_13 | ecosystem: Environmental > Aquatic > Marine > Sediment | place: USA... | reverse complement strand
CTCGAGACGTTCAGCAAAATGCACGGGGTTGAATAAATCTGAAATGCGTAACGAACGGCGCGCCACCTTATCTTCATAAGCAGGACCGATCCCCCGCCCGGTTGTGCCGATAGCCTGGCTTCCACTGGCCTGCTCTCGTGCCTGATCCAGTGCAATATGGGTTGGCAAAATCAACGGACACGCGGCGCTTATTTTGAGCAGACTGGCAACGGGAACATTCTTGGCCAACAGCGCATCGATTTCCTCGACAAGAGAGGGCAGATGGATCACCACGCCATTGCCGATGACACAGGCCACGCCGCCGCGCAACACCCCGGATGGTATGAGATGCAGGACAGTTTTCTCGCCGTCGATAAGCAAGGTATGCCCGGCATTGTGGCCGCCCTGAAAGCGTATGACAGCGGCCGCACGATCAGTCAACAGATCGACGATTTTGCCCTTACCCTCGTCGCCCCACTGCGTGCCAATTATTACGACGCTCTTCCCCATTTCTTCTTATCTAGCTCCCGCCGCGAATCCACAACAATAAGCTTAAACCGACGAGGATGCTGGCCAGGCCGAAAAATCGCAATTGACCGTCTTTGAATTTTGAAATCATCAATAGACTCTTGCGCCAATTGTCCGGACTAACAAAAGGCAGCAGGCCCTCTAAAATAAGGTAAAGGGCAAATGCGGCGAAAAGGTCGCTCCAGTCCATCCGTGCACAAGATTAGTTATTAGAACCTGCCTTATAATCCCGCCAATCCCGCTGCGTAGCCCTATTGAACCATGCGTCAGGTTTTAGAATTCGTCCCGCATTCTAACCGGCGGTGGCACTGCCTACTTGGGTTTTGGATCATTCAAATACTGGAAAAAATCACCGCTGGAATCCAATACGAGGATATCGTTTTGCGTACCAATGGAATTTCGATAGGCTTCAACACTTCGGTAAAAACGATAAAACTCCTCATTTTTCTGAAATGCATTCGCGTAAATCTCTGCCGAACTTGCATCGCCCTGGCCGCGGATAATCTCCGCATCCCGATAGGCCTCTGCCAAAATGACAGTGCGCTGCCTGTCAGCGTCGGCACGAATCTGTTCCGCGTTCTCCGCGCCCTCCGCCCTCAATTCGGCGGCCGTGCGGGCACGCTCCTGACGCATGCGGTTAAAAACCGATTCACTGACGTCCTCCGAGAACTCGATACGCTTGACGCGAACGTCCACAACATCGATACCCAGCTGGGCAGCGGAAGCTCTCGCCTTAGCCAAAACCTCGGCCATCAGCTCACGACGCTCGGCGGTCACGACGCCTGGCACAGTTCGCTTGGCAAATTCGGCCCGTATTCCATCTTTGACAATTTCCAGGAGGCGCTGAGACGATAACAGCTGCTCACCCCGGGTAGCTCGATAGTAGTCGGCCACCTCAACAATGCGCCATTTGATAAAAAAATCTACAAACAGATTTTTCTTCTCTTTGGTCAGAAAAAGTTCCTGTGGATTCGTAATCGTCTGGATCCTGCGGGGGAAAAACTGCACGTTATTGACGATTGGAATCTTAAAATGCAGCCCGGGGTCAAAGTCTGAATCCACAATCTCACCGAACCGAAACTTGATCGCCAACTCTCGCTGATCAACAAAAAAAATCGACATCGAAATGCCAATGACGAACAGAACCAGAATAATCAGACTAAGCCTCATATTGCCCATTATCGGCTCCTCCTTGCTCTGGCGGCTTCTGCCTGCCGACGCGCCGCTGCTTCGTCTACATTAGACGATGCCCCATCGGCTCCGCTGCGTCCTGCAGGGGAACCACGGGATCCGCCCCGGCCCTCTAAGAGCTTGTCCACCGGCAGGTAAATCATATTGCCGCTGCCCGCGGCATCCAGCAGCACCTTGCTGGAACTTGCATAAACCTCTTCCATTGCTTCGAGATAGAGGCGATCACGCGTTACGTCGGGCGCTTTTTCGTACTCCGTCAGCAGTTGCTCGAAGCGCGACGCTTCACCTTCCGCATCGGCGATGACCTGCGCCTTATAGGCCTCAGCATCCTGATTTCGCCGCACCGATTCGCCGCGCGCCTTGGGCAGGATATCGTTGGAGTAGCTTTGCGCTTCGAACGCGAGACGTTCCTTATCCTCCCGCGCCTTGATCGCGTCCTGCACGGCCGCCTCGACCTGGCTCGGGAAATTTGTGTCCTGCAGATTGACCACGCTCACGGTGATACCCGTCCCATAGTCGTCCAGGGCCTCCTGAATCAACTCCTCAGTGCGCAAGGCGATTTCGGTACGCCCCTCCAACAGCACGAAATCCAAGCTATTCTTACCGATGACTTCCCGAATAACGCTTTCGCTGATGTCCGACAGTGTTCCGTCCGGATCACGCACATTGAATAAATAGCCCACAGGGTCCGCGTTGATATACTGGACAACCAGATCGACCACGACAATGTTTTCATCGGCCGTCAACATTCGGGTTTGCTGGCGGACCGTATTGACCGCCGTAGTACCAACCTTCTCAACGGTTTCGATCGGCCATGGCAAGTGCCAACGCAAGCCGGGCGGGGTGGTTTGCGAAAATGCCCCGAAGCGCAGCACAACTCCGCGCTGATCGGCGTTGACGCGGTACAGGCCGGTCGCCAGCCAACCGATAAAAATGAGTATCAGGATGCCCGCCACGGCTGCGCCGCCGGGCCCATTAGACCCCTCAGTGCCGCGGCGTCCGCCTTTTCCTCCAAACAGTGAATTAAATCGTCGCTGCCAGTCCCGCACGATCTTATCCAGATCGGGTGGACCGTCGCTTCCGCCGCCCCTGTCCCAGGGGTTCTTGCCGTTACCCGGTTCATTCCAAGCCATTTGATTCTCTACTCTTGGTACTCCGCTCAGTGCCCAACTGCGGGCCCGTTAACCATATCCGCCTTCATCTGCAGGTTTTCGGTCAACTGCAAATTGTCGAAACCACGCCGATCGATTTCGACATCCAATTCCCATCCACCCTCGGCGAGCAACCGCTCGCTGATTACCGTCGCCCGCTCGTACAGCAAGGCCCGCAACCTGGCCTGAGAAACCGACAGAATGACGGTCCCGCAGATGACATCCAGATGCAGATAATCCGTGATCACGTTTAACAGGATATCCACGCCCTCACCCGTTGCTGCAGACATCCAGACTCGGGTGGGGTTGCCGGACTCCGATCTGTCGACTCGCGGTGGGATGCCTAGTATATCAGCCTTATTATAGACCTGAACGAGCGGCAGCTGAGCCGCGCCTATCTGGCTCAAAACCTCGTCAACATTTTCGGCCCGCTCCAGGTGAGCGGGATCGCTGCAGTCGACGACGTGCAGCAACAATCGCGCCTCGCGTGTTTCTTCCAGGGTGGACTGGAATGCCGCTACCAGTTCGTGCGGCAGGTCCCGGACAAAGCCGACCGTATCGACCAACACCATCGCTCCACCAAGGGGTAACTCGACCCGCCGCAGCGTCGGGTCAAGAGTCGCGAATAATTGATCCGCTACGGTGACGTCGGCCGTTGTTAATCGATTAAATAAGGTTGATTTGCCCGCATTGGTGTAACCCACGAGCGATACCGTGGGAACTTCGTTTTTGCGCCGCTGCTGACGCGCCAGACCGCGGCGGCGCGTCAGACGGCGCAGACGCGACTGCAATTGTCTGATGCGCTGATCGAGCAACCGACGATCTGTCTCGAGCTGGGTTTCGCCGGGCCCGCGCAGTCCAATGCCACCTTTTTGTCGTTCGAGGTGAGTCCAGCCACGCACCAGACGCGTCGACAGATGCTCCAGTTGGGCCAGTTCGACCTGCAGCTTGCCCTCGAAGGTGCGCGCACGAAGCGCAAATATGTCCAGTATCAGACCGGTTCGATCGACCACACGGCGCGACAGAGCGCGCTCGAGATTTCGCTCCTGACCGGGTGTCAGGCTGTGGTCCAATAACACCAATTCTGCGTCGACAGCTTCGGCCAGGTGTTTCAATTCATCAAGTTTGCCCGTACCAATCAGGATGCGCGGATTGATATTCCGTAATTTCGCCTCAAGCTCCCCGAGAACCTCTGCCCCGGCCGCATCCGCCAATGCCACAAACTCATCATGGTCTTCCCGATAAGGCGGTGGGCCTATGCGCACGTGCAGCAGGATAGCGCGTTCGCCGCGCTGCGGCCGGTCAAACAATCAATGACTCCAAAACAGCAGCACTGCAGCGCATGAGACTGAACAGATGGCCCACCGTGCTCTTACAGATTGACTCGACCTGAAGGCCGGCCCGAGTGTCACTTCGAACTACTCATCCCCCGCCTCATTCTCGACCGGCAAGCGAACATTCTTGGTCGGTACCACGGTAGATATGGCGTGCTTATAAACCATCTGGTTAACACTGTTTTTCAGCAGCACGACAAACTGGTCAAACGAGTCGATAGTGCCTTGAAGTTTGATTCCGTTCACCAGATAAATAGACACGGGAACCTTTTCTTTGCGCAGCAAATTCAGAAAGGGGTCCTGCAGCATCTGCCCTTTGGTCATTTTCGGCTCCTGTATTTCTTTTTAGTTGTTATGGCTCTATTAGATCGACGAACGGCCTGACAGCTTCGCATTTTTTCTGCCAAGTGCCGATTTTAGCCCCTCGGGATTGATATTGCATCAAGGAACGTGTGAATTACTGATTTTCGGAAGTTGCGCCCGGAGTGTGCTGGCGACCTGATCGATAACATTGGGCGCCAAACAGTCAAACTGAAACTGCTCCGCAGCTGAGCGCATCCAGCTCAACTGCCGTTTGGCCAGCCGGCGCGTCGCAATAATGGCCCGTTGTTGCGCCTCCGCGAGGCTGACCTCACCTTCCAGGTAGGCCCAAAGTTGCCGATAACCGACCGCACGCATGGCAGTGGCGTCCGCCCGCAAATCAGGCATGTGCCGCAAGCGCTCTACCTCCTGTAAAAATCCTGCCTCCAGCATGTGTCCGAATCGCGCCTCAATGCGTTGATAGAGTTCGGCCCGACCGGCGGGGATCAGGGCAATACCCAGAAAATCCGTTGCCTGTTCGCTGCTGCCGGTTCTCTGTAACTCACTGATCGGTTCACCGGTCAGCATAAAGACTTCCAGGGCCCGCTGGATGCGCTGCCGGTCGTTCGGACCGATGCGTGCACCTGCGGCCGGGTCGATCCGCGCGAGTTCTGCGTGCAGCGCCGGCCAGCCTTCGTCAGCGCCACGGGCATCAAGCTGCTCGCGCAACACCGGGTCGGCCTCCGGCAACGGTGCCAGACCGCTTTGCAACGCGCGGAAATACAGCAGGGTGCCACCAACGAGCAAGGGCACGCGCCCTGCACGGCAGATCTCCGCAATTGCGTCCCGTGCATCGATACAAAACTGGCCGGCTGAATAGCTCTGCCAGGGATCGCGGATATCGATCAGTCGATGGGGTGCCACTGAGAGTGCCGCAGGTTCGGGTTTGCCGGTGCCGATATTCATGTGTCGATAGACCATCGCAGAATCGACGCTGATGATTTCGAACGGGAAACGCTGAACGAGTTGCATGGCAAGTGCTGTCTTGCCCGCCGCGGTCGGCCCGAGCAGACAGACGGCCACGGGTTTGTCAGCCGCAAACATGCGATCCATTGAGTGCTAGCGACCGCGGGAGAAAAGCCGATCAAGCTCCTGCATCGTCACGGCCGTCCAGGTGGGCCGACCGTGATTGCACTGATCGCTGCGTTCGGTGGTTTCCATATCACGCAGCAAGGCGTTCATTTCATCCACTGTCAATCGTCGATTGGCGCGCACCGACCCGTGGCAGGCCACCTCCGCCAGCATCTCATCGATGCGCCGTTTAATGCGATCGGTCTGGCCAGCAGCCTGCAGGTCGGCGAGCAAGTCACGCAACAACGTTTCCACGTCGGCCCCTGCCAGTAAGGACGGAATCGCTCGCACCGTCACAGAGGCCGGGCCATTGCGATCAATGGCCAAACCCAGCTGCTCGAATACCGGCTGGTGCTCATCAGCCAGATCGGCTTCCCGCTCGGTGACGTGTACCTGCACCGGTACCAGCAAGGGCTGGCTCTGAATTCCAGTCGATTGCATGGAATCCTTGAGTTTTTCGTAGGTGATCCGTTCATGCGCCGCATGCACATCGACAATCACGAGGCCATTGCGATTCTGGGCCAGGATGTACGCGCCGTGCAGATGCGCGAGCGCGTAGCCGAGCGGCGGAAACTCACCCGCTGCTTGCGTCTGCTGCGCAGGCGTGCCGCCCACCAAATCAGCGTAGGCAGACATGCGCTCCCGAACCGTCGCCCCAAGCGGCAGACCGGGCTGCGTGTGCTGTTGACCAAAGCCCCGTGCCGGTCGCGACTGCGCCGCTCCGATGCGCCCGGAAACCGCCGGGCCGCCGGTCTGCCCATGGGTATCCGCATAGTCAGATTCGCCCCGCCCGGCGTGCGTTCCAGCCACCGCGCTCTCCACGGTGCGGCGAATAAAGTCGTGCACTGCGCGACTATCGCGAAAGCGAACTTCCTGTTTGCTGGGGTGGGCATTCACATCGACCATGGCGGGATCCATGTCGAGGTACAAAATAAAGGCCGGGTGTCGGCCGTGGAACAAAACATCCTGAAATCCCGCCCGCACCGCGTGCCCGATCACCTTGTCACGAACGGCCCGCCCGTTCAGAAAGAAATGCTGGAGGTTCGGCTGGCTGCGCGAAAAAGTCGGCCGCGCAATCCACCCGTACAAACGCAGCCCGCCAGCGTCATTTTCCACGTGCAGGGCGTGCTCCATAAAACTCCTGCCGCAGACCCTCGCGACGCGCTCTTCCTGTTCGGCGCGGCTGCTGGCCGGTGGCAGATCCATCACTGGTCGCTGGTTGTGCGTAAATCGGAACCCGGTTGAGAATCTACTTAATGCAATCTTCTCGGCGACCTTTTGCACATGCGTAAACTCGGTACGTTCGGTTTTCATGAAGCGACGCCGCGCGGGTGTGTTGTAAAACAGGTCGCGAACCTCAACCGAGGTCCCGGTCGGGTGCGCCGCTGGTTTGGCGGGCGTCGGCTGACCCTTCGCGGCTTCCACCAGCCAGCCGGCTTCCGCATCGCGATGACAAGACACCAGGCGCAACCGCGAAACGGAGGCAATACTCGGCAAGGCTTCACCGCGGAAACCCAGCGACGCCACGTGCTCCAGATCTTCAAGACTGGCTATCTTGCTGGTGGCATGGCGCGCCAGCGCCAGCTCCAATTCTTCGCGGCGAATTCCGGTGCCGTTATCACGCACCCGACAGAGCCGGAGGCCACCTTGCTCAATATCGAGCTCGATCTGGCTGGCGCCGGCATCGAGGCTATTTTCCAGTAACTCTTTGACGACCGATGCGGGACGCTCGACGACTTCGCCGGCGGCTATCTGGTTAACCAATTGAGGGGGCAGCTGAATGATGGGCATACCGCCATTCTTTCAGAAACAGACCAAAAATTGAATGCGCCCTGAATTTGCCCAATCGACTCGGGCCCTGACGGAAAAAATCAGATATCTTGTGTGACGGGAATGGTTAAGACTTTGCCGACGACGATTTTATCCCCGTCGATATTGTTGACCGATCGAATTCGGCGGACCGGCACGCGATATTGATCAGCGATCCCTGACAAGGTGTCGCCGCGCTGAATCAGGTGTCTGACCCGGCCCGGTTTGCGGCTCTGCTGGGCCTGCGCCATCATGCTGCCCGCCGGTGGATTCGACCGGAAATAGGCCTGCACGCCGGCGAAGATCGCGCGCGCCAGTCGCTCCCGATAGTTTTGACTACCGAGGTTCTTTTCATCGGAAGGATTGGAAATAAACGCAGTCTCTATCAGCAGAGACGGTACGTCCGGCGATTTCAAGACCAGAAACGGGGCCTGCTGGACTTTGGTCTTGCGCACTTTGGTGATCTTGCGAATCTCCTGAAGTATGTCATCACCGGCATCTATGCTCGCGCTCAACGAGGCATTTTGGGAGAGATCCAGCAATACCGACGCCAAAGTCTGATCTTTATCGTCCAGCCGCACTCCGCCGATCAGATCCGCAGCATTTTCACGTTCCGCGAGTCGCCGGGCGGCCTCATCAGTGGCGCCCTTCGAGGACAGGACATAGACCGTCGCACCGCGCACCCGTCGATCACGGAAAGCATCGGCGTGCAGTGAAATGAACAAGTCGGCACGCGCCGTCCTGGCGCGCTCCATGCGCTGCCGTAAATGCACAAAATCATCCCCATTACGGGTCAGGTAAGCGCGCATCCCCGGTGCCGCATTGATTATCCCGGCCAGCTCGCGACTGACCCGCAGCACGACGTCTTTTTCCCGCAGCCCGGTCGGACCGCGTGCGCCGGGGTCCTTGCCCCCGTGCCCGGGATCTACCGCAATGACAATCTCGCGGCCGGCCGTTGGAACTTGCCGGACTGCGCCATTCGGGGTTGCGTCGGCGGCCTTCTTCGCCACGCTCGCCGTGCCAATGGGTTCCAGGTCAATGACCAATCGATCGCCTTGTTGCCCGTTACCGGCGAGCAAAAAGCTGCGCGGCTTCACCGGTGTCTTCAGGTCCAGAACCACGCGCACGGAACCATCCTCGCGGTTGGCGCTGCGAATTCTGCTGACGGCGCCCGTGCCAGCCGGCAATGGCAATGCCTGCTTCGTGATGCGTCCCGGTTTGATATCGATAACAACCCGATGCGGATTGGACAAGGTAAAAAGTTTGTGTTCTGCCGGCTGGCTCAGGTCAAGCGCGACGCGGGTTTTACCGGACTGGCTGGCAATTCTCGCGGCCTGCACCTGCACCGGTTCACCGCAAGCGGCGCCCGCGCACAGTCCCATAAAAATGAGTAAAACTGTCCCCCGTAAATGGCGTTTACCCGGCATTCTCCCCTCGGTCCTCGGCCAACGTTCACAGGACGGAACATCGTCACAGAAAGTCAGAAAACTTTCTTGTTTAAAATTATAAGGATAGAAATTCTTTCTACAAGCCTTTTTATCTATTTTTTTGCGCCAGCACGCGCTTTCCGCTGGCACTGGACGCTCTGAATTCAATATCGCGCCGGTCTTCACCGGCCACCTGCAGGGCAACCGTGAGATCCGCGACAGGCAGACGCTCACCGCCTCGCTGCGGCCACTCGACGAGCATCACGACACCCGGAGCGGGCAATTCGGCCAAGCCCAGATCGTCGACCTCGAGCGGGTCCGCCAACCGGTACAGATCGATGTGATAGATCGCGGCAGAATCGAGCTCATAGGGCTCGATAAGCGTGTAGGTCGGGCTGGGAACGCGTCCCGAATGTCCCCAACCACGCAGAAATCCGCGCGCGAAAGTCGTCTTGCCAGCGCCAAGGTCGCCGACCAGGTAAATGATGAGCTGGTTTATGTCGAGCGCGCGTATGGTTGCCGCCAGAGCCTCGCCGGCTGCCGCGGTCGCCTCGGGAGAATCGAGGCGACGGATGTCAGGCATCGGGATTCAAAATGGGCCGCAGCTCAGCAAACAGATCCGTGGCAATAAGGCCGCGTTGGCCGCTGCTGGCGGCCCGATCACCCGCCAGTGCGTGGGCGTAAGCAGCCGCCGCAGCGCCTTTCTGCAGCGAGGCCGGAAACTGCGCGATTATCCCGGCGGTCAGCCCGGTCAACACGTCACCCATGCCAGCCGTGGCCATACCAGGATTGCCGCGGTCGATCAGGTAAGGCAGCCGGTCGGCGGCACCGATTAACGTGCAGCGCCCTTTGAGGACGCTGATGCCCCCGTAGCTCTCTGCCAGTGAATGCAACGCGGCTAGTCGGTCGGCCTGGATTTTACCCGTCGTCAAACCCAACAGGCGCGACGCTTCTCCAGGATGAGGTGTCAATATCCAGTCTTCCCGTCGGGCCGGATTTTCGGCGAGCAGATTCAGAGCATCGGCGTCCAGAACCTTCGGCTGCGGACACTCCAGAATGCGCCGGAATAGCGCCTTCGCCCAGTCATCCTGCCCAAGGCCGGGACCCAAAGCGATAACGCTGGCCCGCATCAACAAGGCTTCCAGATCATCGACGCTGTTGATCGCATGGCACATCAGCTCCGGACGACTCGCAGTGATGGCATTGATCGTCTCGGGTCGGCTGGCGATGCTCACGAGGCCGGCACCACTGCGCAGGGCCGCCTCGCCAGCCAGGCGCGCCGCACCCGCCATGCCATGGTTTCCGCCAACGACCAGCACATGCCCGAAGCGGCCCTTATGGGCTGTCGCCGAGCGCAGCGGCAGCAGCTCGTGCAGGTCCCGGGCGGCAAAAATTCGCAACGTCGGCGCGACCCGCGCGGCTGTCGCCGCGGGAATACTCAGATCCGAAAAACAGATGTCGCCAGCGTGCTCGGGACCAGCACCGAGGAACAGGCCTTGCTTGAGGCCCACGAAGGTCACGGTAACGGATGCTTTCACAGCGCAGCCCATGACCTCACCGGTGGCGCTGTTCAGGCCCGACGGCACATCGACGGCCACAATTGGCGCCCGCGCCCTGGCCATTGCCTGCACGGCCTCCAGATAGGCACCTGACAATGGGCGCCCGATTCCGGTACCCAAGACTGCATCGATGATCAGATCCGCATTCGTGCAAAGCGATTCGTGGAACGCCACGACAGGTTGCGTCGAGCCGCCAACCTGGGCTCGATAATCACGCCAGGCCTTCTGCGCATCGCCCTGCAGTTCGCCAGGCGCAGACAATGCCGCGACCGTGACCTCCAGGTTCGCGGCGCACGCCAGGCGCGCAATCACATAGCCATCACCGGCATTGTTGCCGGCGCCGCATACCACCAGCCAGCGTTGCGCATTCGGGAATCGGGTCCGCGCCTGCGTGAAGGCTGCCTCGCCGGCCCGGGTCATGAGGGCGTAGCCGGCGATTCCGAGCTCCTCGATCGCAATGCGATCCAGTTCCCGAACGCCGCCTGGGGTATAGACCAGGTTTTCGATATCTGCCATAAGTCACCCGATTATACTGGTCGAATCGCAAACTCCCTATCCAGCCACCGCTGAGAGCAAGCCGAAGAACCGAACGTGGCCGAAAAACTGAATCAGCAAGAACTTGCAGAGCAAATCGCGGCATGGGGTGTCGAGCTTGGTTTTCAGCAGTTGGGAATCTCCGATATTCAACTGGATACGGCGGAACGTCGCCTCAAGGAATGGCTCAAGTCCGGCTTTCACGGAGAAATGGACTACATGTCCCGCCACGGGCAAAAACGCAGCAGGCCCGCCGAGTTGGTGGCGGGCACCATCCGCGTGATCAGCGCACGAATGGATTACCTGCCCGACGAACAGAACTCGCCGACGGCGTTGCTCGACGACGAAAGTCGGGCGTATATCGCGCGTTATGCCCTCGGCCGCGATTATCACAAAGTACTGCGAACGCGCCTGCAAACGCTGGCTGACCGAATTGAGGCCAAGGCTGGAGCATTTGGCTATCGGGTATTCGTCGATAGCGCTCCGGTGCTGGAGAAGCCGCTGGCGCAAAAAGCAGGTCTGGGATGGATCGGCAAGCACACCAATCTGATCAACAAAGAAGCGGGTTCATGGTTCATGCTCGGCGAAATTTACACTGACATTCCGCTACCGACCGATAAAGCCGCAAGCGAACACTGCGGCAGCTGTCGGACTTGCATCGACGTCTGTCCTACCGGCGCAATTATTGCCCCGTTCGTGCTCGATGCCCGCCGCTGCATTTCCTATCTGACGATCGAGCTGAAAGGCGCAATTCCAATCGAATTCCGTGCCGCCATCGGCAATCGTGTTTTTGGCTGCGATGACTGCCAGCTCTTTTGCCCCTGGAACAAATTCGCCAGGCACAGCGAAGAAACAGATTTCGCACCCAGGCACGGTCTGGATTCGGCGGATCTGGTCACTCTGTTCAGCTGGGATACGACCGAATGGGAGAAAAAAACCCGGGGCAGCGCAATTCGCCGGACCGGACACGAAGGTTGGCTGCGAAATATCGCCGTCGCGCTCGGCAACGCAAAAACCAGCAGACGCGTTATCGAAGCGCTTTGCTCACGCCTGGCGCATCCATCGCCACTGGTTCGTGAGCACGTGCAGTGGGCACTACTGCAACATCAGTGAAACTTAAGAAGCGACATCGCTGTCAGGTGCCGGTGATACGCATTTGCGCCTGCGCCTCAAGCAGAATGTTATCGATCAGGCGGGACTGACCCAGGCGGGCCGCAGCCAGCACCACCAGGTGCCGACTGTCAGCGTCGGGGGACGACAAATCTCCGGCCTTCCTGACCGCGAAATAATCCACTTCGAACCCGGATGCCTCGAGCTGCGCCCGGGCTTCAGCCTCGAGCGCCGCAAAGTCGCGATTACCGGACATGATCTGGTCACGACAGTTACGTAATGCGCCATGCAGCTGCGGCGCTATGGTCCGTTCTGCCTCGCTCAGATATCGATTCCGGGAACTCAACGCCAGGCCGTCGCTTTGCCGCTGCGTTTGCCCGGCGAGAATTTTTATCGGTAAATGCAAATCGGCGACCATACGACGAATGATAACGAGTTGCTGATAGTCCTTCTGGCCAAACACGGCTACATCCGGCTGAATGATGTTAAACAGTCTGGACACGACTGAGGTTACACCATCGAAATGACCTGGCCGGCTATCTCCGCAAAGCATCGTTGATAAGTCAGGCACGCTTACGCGCGTCATGGCGTCCTCGCCAAACGGATAGATTTCTTCGATCCCCGGCGCAAACAAAAGATCGACGTCAGCTCTCGATAATCGCCGACGATCATTGTCCAGCGAGCGCGGGTAGTTTTTGTAATCTTCCTGCGGACCGAATTGAGTCGGGTTCACAAAGACGCTGACGATGACGCGTTCTGCATATTCATGTGCCAGACGCACCAGGCTCAGATGGCCAGGATGCAGGCTTCCCATCGTCGGCACCAGCGCAATGCTTTCGCCGTCCTGACGCCAGCCTTGCGTCATTCCCCGTAAAGTCTCGATATCGCGAACAGTCTTCACAGCAACTCCGGCGAGAATTCAAGCGCTTTCAGCAGTCCAGCACTTCGTCCAGGTGGGCCCTCACGAAAAACAATGTTGCGGGGCAGGATAGGTACGTTCCTTGACAGCTTTGACATATCTTAGACACGCATCTGCTGCCGAATCGGCTTCCACCATAAAGTTCTCAACGAAGCGTGGCACACGCCCGTGGGTAATACCCAGAATATCGTAGAGCACGAGAATCTGCCCATCGACATCCGGTCCGGCGCCAATGCCAATAACCGGGACGTGAACCGCTGCTTGAACGGCTTTCCCCAATTCGTTCGGCACGCATTCCAGCAACACAATGTCCGCGCCTGCATTCTGCAGCGTAACCGCATCTTCGACCATTTTGCGGGCTTTTTCCGTATTACGGCCCTGCACCTTGAAACCACCGATTTTGTGCACGGATTGCGGGCGTAAACCAATATGGGCGCAAACAGGAATGTCGTGATGGGCAAGGTGCTCGACAATACTAATCTGTCCCGCACCGCCTTCCAGCTTGACCATCATGGCGCCGCCTTCCTGCATAAGGCGTACCGCATTATCCAGCGCCTGTGCCTTGCTGCTATAACTCATGAACGGCATATCCGCGACCAGGAAAGCGCGCCTTAATCCCCGGGTGACGGTTCGGGTGTGATAAATAATATCTTCGACTGTCACCGGAACCGTGGTGTCGTGGCCCTGGATGACCATGCCGAGCGAGTCTCCGACCAGGATCAGGTCGGTACCGGCACGATCTACCAATAGCGCAAAGCTGGCATCATAGGCTGTCAGGCAAGCGATCGGCTCACCGTCGATCTTCATTTTTGTCAGCGACGAAACATTGACCGGCGGCTCCTCCATGCCGCGCTGCTCTAGCTGTGTATACATGATGAAGTTCTCCGGTAGCTAAGCTGTCGCCAGCATGACGGGATTAAAGAAATGTCGGCCGCTTTGAATACGGTGGATTTCTTCAAGCAAAACATTGTAATGCTGCTCATTATGAATAGGATCCATGATCGCCGCATTTACGATAAGCAGCGGCGCCGCATCGTAATCGTGAAAAAACCGCGCGTAGGCCTCATTCAAGCGCTCCAGATAATTCCTACCGATCAGTTGCTCATATTCGATGCCGCGCCGGGCGATTCGGAATAACAAAGTATCGACCGGGGCCTGCAGATATATCACCAGGTCAGGCACCGGCGGATCAACATCCAATGATTCATAAACCTGGTCGTACAGGCTCAGTTCGTTGCGATCCAGATTGACCTGCGCAAATAACCGGTCTTTGTCGATCAAAAAGTCGGCGATCCGCGTGTCACTGAATATGTCGGCCTGGCGCAGTTCTTCGATCTGGCGAACCCGTTGAAACAGGAAAAACAATTGCGTAGGCAGACCAGCACTGCGCGGGTTCCGGTAGAACCGCTCGAGAAATGGATTCGCCTCAGCTTGTTCGAGCAATAATTCACTGTCAAGACTTTCAGCGAGGCGTTTCGCCAGGCTGGTCTTGCCAACCCCGATGGGGCCTTCGATCGCAATGTGTCGGGATTCTGACATTCTTCTTTATGCTTATTTCTTGTCGTCGGCAGCGATCGAATCAGTTGATCAACGCCCTGCCCGCAGCTTTCGTCTATTTTAAGGGATTTTCTCCAATGTAGACGCGTCCACTTCCAACACGAGCTTACGTACCAGGCCCAGGTTGGGAATATGCAGTTGCGGCACTATTTCGAGTAACGGCAACAATACAAAATTTCGCTCGGAAATGCCCGGATGTGGAATTTGCAGGGTCTGTTCAGAAATCGTCCTGTGTCCGTAGGTCAGAATATCCAGATCCAGACGCCTGGGCCCCCAGCGCTGGCGGCTTTTCTGCTCCCGCCCTTGCCGGCGCTCCAGATCCTGCAGCCGAGCCAGCAGATCGCGCGGCGCCAGCCTGGTGAGCAGCGTGGCGGCCGCATTGATGTAATCGGGTTGTTCGATGGGCCCCATTGGTGGATTGCGGTATAAGCTCGAGGCCGCGATTAATCGCGTTGCATCGATTTTTTCCAGGGCCGCAATCGCCTGTCGAACCTGCGCAACCGGGTTATCGAGGTTGCTGCCAATTCCAACGCAGGCAGGGATCCAGATTTTTCGCTCTGACGTCACCGGATTGTCCTGGCGCTGATGAAGCGTTTCCTTGCTCGGCAAAGGGTTAGACCGCATTTCTCACCAGGATAATGCGGGCTGGCTTAATGGCTCGGTGCAGTATCTCGGGGTGGCCGGTGACCACGCCCCTTGAGTCCGAATTCCCCGCGTCGTGCCGAGGCCGACAGGGTCTGCACATTCGTCCAGAAATCGGCCACGTCGGCGCCGATCTCGCCCACCGATGCGCGCAGCAACATCAAATCATAGGCTGCGCGAAACCGCCGGTGGCTTAACAGATTCATCGCCCGCCGACCTTTTTTCTTCAGAAAACGCGGTTGCAGTTGCAACATCTCCTGCATCGGAAAGCCAAATCGCCGCGGCAGCGCAATACGCTGTGCCTGCCGACTGCTGACTTCGCTGCTAGCCGCAATTAACGCCTGGGCTTCAGAATATCCGTTCCCGCTCGCCATCAATTCAGCAGCGCGCGCCTCCACCGGTAACCACAGGAATACGCCAAACAGGAACATCGGCGTGATTGGTTTGCGCTCCACTACCCGCTGATCCGTGTTCTCCAGCGCCCGCTCGATCATCTCATTCGCGGAACTTCCGGCGCCCGCATCTGCACCGAGCCATTGCTGCGTGGCCGGAAACAGATGACTGAATAAACCGAGCTTGCGCAGTTGCCGATAGCTGGCCAGCGCGTGTCCCGTCTGGAACATTTTCAGGAACTCGTCGAACAGCCGCGCGGACGGAACATCATCGATCAAAGCCGCCATGGCGGGGATCGGCGCGGCCGTGTCCGGATGCACGTCAAAACCAAGCTTCGCGGCAAATCGCGCGGCGCGCAGCATGCGCACCGGGTCTTCCCGGTAACGACGTTCCGGATCACCGATCAAGCGCAGCTGGCGGGCGCGCAGATCGGTCAGGCCATCGGCAAACGCCCAGATCGAGTTATCGGCGATGTTGTAATACAGCGCATTGACGGTGAAATCGCGGCGCCAGGCATCCTCTTCAATAGTGCCGTAAACATTGTCCGAGATGATGCGCCCGGACGCATGAAACACCTGGCCATTATCCGGGTCTTCCTGCAGTCCGGAGCGACGAAAGGTTGCCACCTCGATGATTTCCCGGCCGAATCGCACGTGCGCCAGGCGGAAACGCCGACCGATCAGGCGACTGTTGCTGAACAGCGCCCGAACCTCTTCGGGATGCGCGTCCGTTGCGATGTCAAAGTCTTTTGGGTGCCGACCCAATAACAGATCACGAACGCTGCCGCCGACCAAAAAGGCCCGATAACCTGCATCCTTGAGTCGATACAGAACCTTCAGGGCGTTCTTGGAAACATCGACCCGTGACATGGCGTGCTCGGACCGCGGGACCATCAGGTGTTCGTTTGGGTTAGATTTCCGTATCTGAGTCAATAAACCAGCCTGGCTTAGGAGATAATATGTTGGCGTATCATAGCAGTCCGTGCATCTGCGCAATGGCTTCCACTGCCCGGGTTGACTGACTTAACATAGCTGGTGGCCGAAACAGGACGGCAGCCTCGAGGATTAATTCTCGATTTAACATTGATATAATAATTTAAATTATTGATTTTTCATATTTTATATATCGCTCCCTTCGTCTAGTGGTTAGGACGCCGCCCTCTCAAGGCAGTAACACGGGTTCGAGTCCCGTAGGGAGCGCCAGCATTTACTGGAGCGCAGGAGCATAGACTGTCGATGACTGAACACCCGCCGGCGGGTTTGCTCAGGCGCCTCGCCGCGGCAGTTTATGACGCGCTGCTGGTCACGGCATTGTGCATGCTGACGACGTTGTGCCTGATCGCGTTTCGCGGCGGCGAACCGATCAGCCCGGGGAATCTGCTTTACCAACTGTCCCTGATTGCAACAGCCGCGGTTTTCTTTATTGGTTTTTGGGTGCACGGGGGCCAGACACTCGGAATGCGTGCCTGGCGGCTGCGGGTCGAACAACGGTCCGGCGAGGCGCTCGACTGGAAGACCGGATCGATTCGGTTTGCGGCCGGCATGCTCTCCGTCATCCCGGTCGGGCTCGGTCTGCTGTGGCTGCTCGTCGATCCGAAACGTCTGGCCTGGCATGACCGAATTTCCAAAACGCGCGTCGTGCTGCTGCCAAAGCCACGCAAGCCGAAGTCAAGCACGAAATGAGCTACGAGGCCTAACGCGTTCGCGCCAGCGCAACTGCGGTAACGGCGGCCAGCGCCGTGGTCGGCATCCAGGCCACCAGTACTGCATTCAATCCGTAAACCTGTCCGCCGTCGGCCAGTCCCCGGCTGGCCAAAAAATAGGCGAGCCCGATTATCAGGCCAAATATCATTCGCGCGCCCGCGCCTGATCTCTGTAATCGGCCAAATACGAATGGCAGGGCGAGAATACACATCGGCGTGACTGCGACCGCATTAGCGATTCTGCCCCAGAATGCAGCCTCATAGCGGCTGGCGTCCAGCTCGTTAAGCCGCAGGTAACGCACATAACGGTACAAGGCAACGCCGGTCAGACTGGAGGGCCGCACGACTGCCAGGCCGATCAGGTCAGGGTTCAGATTACTGGACCGACTCAAGCGCTCCAACTGCCGGGTGGTCACGCCCTGGTCGACAAACGCCGTCTCGGCGAAGTTGCTCAGCACCAATTGATTTGCCTCGCCAATACTGGTCGAATCCGCCCGGGCGATGCTGGTCAACTGGCCGGCGGAATTCATCTTATACAGATAAACGCCACCCAGCGGATCATCGTCAGTCTGACGGCTGATATTCAGAAATGTATCGCCATCACGAAGCCATGCGCTGGATCCCGTAGCCATACCACTGTCGACGTGTTTCGCCTGGGCGCGAAATTGTCGCGCATAGTTTTCCAAAGGAGGTCCAACATTCTCGCCAAGCACCAGCGCGAGCAGGCTCAGCACGACACCGGTCGTCATGACGGCGCCAGCCAGTCGAATCTGGGACACACCGGCGCCACGAATAACAACCAGTTCGCTGTGGTTAGCCAGCCCGCCCAAACCTAGCAATGCACCCAGCAACGCGGCCATCGGCAGCATGATGTGGGCCAGATTCGGTAATTTCAGCAGCGCAAACAATAAGGCTTGGGGGATGCCATAATCGCCCGTGCCAACATCATCGAGCTGCGTGACGAATTCGATAAAAACCGCGAGACCCAGCAGCACCGCCATCACCAGGCCCGTCGTAGACAGAATCTCACGAAACATGTAGCGGCGGAGTATTCTCATTTGGAGAACAGCAAAACTCGGCGCAGCGTGTATCGATTCAGATAGCCAAACTGACGCGCCAGCAATATTAAACCAACCAGCAGGAACACACCGTGCACCCACCAGAGACCCAGGAAGACCGAAATTTGCTCGCGTTCTACCCAGACCTTGGCTGCCGCAAGAAGATCGACGTAAATGATGTAGATCAGCACACCTGCGGCCAATCCGCCATATCGCCCCTGGCGCGGCGCGCTGCGGCTCAGCGGGACGGCAAGAACCATAAGCACCAGCAACGCAAGCGGTACTGAAATTCGCCACTGCAATTCTGCCTTGTCAAATGGATCATCGGCAATCAGCAGGTCGGTCAGCTGCCGGGTCTCAGGTTTGTATTCAAGCGGGTCTGCTGCCGGTAACGCAAACGGTATGCCATGTTCCTTAAACGACACTATCCGGAAGCGCGGGCTGCCGGGCTCGCCTTCGTAGCGCTGCCCGTTGGCAAAGCGCAAAACCTTTACGTTTTCCTGGCTCGAGTCACTTTGCCAGGCGCGCTCCGCCACGATGACTTCAACCTGCGCGCCAACACGGCGTTGGACAAAGATATTTCCAAGTACACCGTCGGCTGATATTGATTCGGCATACATGACGGCTTCCTGGTCATCAAAACTGATGAAACGGCCGGCCTCCAGCACGCGCAGATCAATCCTTTGCTTCGCCTCCTCCGCGATCAGCTGAACTTCGCGGATCGCCGCCGGTGAAACCACCAGCGCCAGCCAGCCGACGACTGCTGCGAGCAGCAGCGCAAAAAACACCAGGGGACGGTAGAGAGCCCCGGGCCCGACACCACACGCCATCAATGCAGACATTTCACTGTCGCGATAAAGCCGTCCCAATGCCAGCATGATGGAAAGAAACAATCCGATCGGAATCAGAATTGTAAGATATTGCAGAGAGGTCAGACCCATGACCATGAAGACCAGGTCTTTCGGCAATTTATTAGCGGCGGCATCGCCGAGTACTTGGGCGAACTGGTTCGTCAGCAGAATCAGCAGCAATACCATGGTGACGACTAACCAGGTTTGCGCCGTTTCCCTGAGCAAATAACGGCTTAGAATACTCGACATGGAAACAAAAATTTTAGCAATGGAATCGGTGGTCGTTCCGCTGTAAGCTCCGGGCCTTAGCCTGCGATCATAGAAACGGGTTCGATACATGCCGTTTCCACCGGGGCAAATGAGCCTGCCGGCTATAATCGGGCCAGGTAATCTCGCGAGTCAAGTAGATCACTTTTTTCCGGTTGGCGACTGCAGGGCGCGCTAAATCCGAATGATTGGAGAACCTAATGCGGTTTGACGTTAAAACCGGTGCATCAACCACACAAAAAACGGCCTGCCTGATCCTGCCGCTATACTCGTCCGGGCCCCTGCCGCAGCCGACCAAGGCAGTGGACAAAGCCACGCAAGGGCTGATTTCAGAGCTGGTTGCCAGCGGCGACATCGATGGCAAATCAGGCAGCACATTGCTGATCAAACCACCCGCGAGCGCGTCTTACGATCGTATCATGCTGGTGGGCTGTGGCGAGAAAGAAAAATTTGATCGGCAGAAGTACCGCGGGGCGCTGCAGGCAGCATTTGCGGCGCTCAGAAAGACAAACCACGCCGATGCCGTCTCGTACCTGAACGCGGAAGCGGTCAAAGGCACGGACATCTGCCGGCGCGCCAGAATCTCGATCGAGGTTTGGCATGATGGCGCCTACCGTTTCACGGCGATGAAGTCCAAGCCGGACGATAAATCGCCGGCGCAGAAATCGCTCAGCCTCGCGGCCAGCCCTGCCCAGGCCAAGCAAGTGCGACAGGGTATTCAACACGGCGATGCGATTGGAAAAGGTGTTTCCGTGTCTCGCGAAGTCGGCAACCTGCCTGCCAACGTCTGCACGCCTTCCTACCTGGCTTCTCAGGCGCGCAGCATCGCCAGAGGGCGCAAAGATCTGCAAGTGCAGGTCCTGAATGAACAAGACATGGCGAAACTGAAAATGGACGCCCTGTTGTCGGTCACTGCCGGGACTGATGAGCCGGCAAAATTGATTATTCTTAATTACAGCGGCGCGGCGAAAAGCAAACGCCCGACGGTTCTGGTCGGTAAAGGCGTTACTTTTGACTCGGGTGGCATTTCATTAAAGCCGGCTGTCGCAATGGACGAAATGAAATTCGATATGTGCGGAGCGGCCACGGTACTCGGCGTGATGCACACAGTAGCCGCGTTGAAATTGTCAATTAACGTGATTGGCATTATTCCGGCGGTCGAAAATCTGCCCGGCGGCAACGCCACTAAACCCGGTGATATCGTCACCTCGATGTCCGGACAGACTATCGAGATTCTGAACACGGACGCCGAAGGACGCCTGATTCTTTGTGACGCTTTATGCTACGCGAAGAAATTCAAGCCAGCCGCATTGATCGATATTGCCACCCTCACCGGGGCCTGCCTGGTGGCACTTGGAAGACATCGCAGTGGCTTGCTGTCTAATTCCGACCGATTGGCCGCGGCTCTATTGAAGGCTGGAGACAACGCAGATGATCCATGCTGGCGATTGCCGCTCGATGACCAATACAAGACGCTGCTGAAAAGCAGGTTTGCCGATATGGCCAACATCGGTGGACGTGATGCCGGGACCATCACGGCAGCCTGCTTTCTCGAAAAATTTGTCGGCGATAACGACTGGGCCCATCTGGATATTGCCGGGACCGCATGGCTGACCGGTAACCGCAAAGGCAGCACCGGCAGACCCATTCCATTATTAGTCGAGTATCTGTTGAGCAAGCGTTGACCCACCAGCCACTACGTGTCGATTTTTATATTCTGGCGGCCACTGATAAATCTGCGCGGCTGCGATTTGCCTGTCGACTCGCCGAAAAAGCCTACGGCTTGAAACATAAAATCCACGCCTACACATCGTCGCCCGCAATAGCGCGCGAACTGGATGAGTTACTGTGGACATTTCGCCAGGGAAGCTTCTTACCACATGAACTTGTGCAGACTGACAAGCAGGAAATGTTGGCACCGATTACCATCGGACATAGCGAGCAATCGGATACGAGCGGCGATTTCCTGATAAATCTTGCCGATGAGATTCCGCCATTTTTCGATAAGTTTGAGCGGGTGGCAGAAATCGTTGATTCAACATCCGTTGGTCGGTCCGCAGGTCGCGAGCGATTCGGCTTTTACAAAGATAACGGCTTCGAGCCCAATACCCATAAAATAGACTGACCGAGATCACGTAAGCCCAAGTTATCCATGGAAAAAACCTATCAGCCTGCTGCAATCGAACACTTCTGGTACAAACGCTGGGAAGAAGCCGATTATTTTTCGCCGAAAGGCAGCGGCGATCCTTACTGCATCATGATCCCGCCGCCGAACGTCACCGGCACGCTGCACATGGGACACGCGTTTCAGCACACCATCATGGATGCATTAACACGTTATCACCGCATGCTGGGTTTTAAAACGCTTTGGCAACCAGGCACCGACCATGCGGGTATCGCGACGCAGATGGTTGTCGAAAGGCAGCTGGCGCTGGACGGCAAAACCCGCACCGAACTGGGGCGCGAGGCGTTCGTCGACAAGGTCTGGGAGTGGCGGGAAAAATCCGGCACGACGATATCCCGGCAGCTCCGTCGAATGGGCAGTTCAGTCGACTGGTCGCGTGAGCGTTTTACGATGGATGAGGATCTGTCGGCCGCCGTGATGGAGGCATTTGTGCGGCTGCATGACGAAGACCTTATATACCGTGGCAAACGACTCGTAAACTGGGATCCAGTGCTGCATACGGCCCTGTCAGATCTGGAAGTGCTGGCGACCGAAGAACAAGGTCATCTCTGGCATTTCCGCTACCCACTGACAGACGGCAGCGGCAACGTGGTCGTGGCGACGACGCGGCCGGAGACCATGCTCGGTGATACGGCGGTGGCGGTCCACCCCGCAGATAAACGCTATACGCAACTGATCGGCAAAACCGTTCAATTGCCACTATGCGATCGGGAAATACCTATTATTGCGGACGAGTATGTGGATCCTGAGTTCGGCACGGGCTGCGTAAAAATCACACCGGCGCACGATTTTAATGACTATGAAATCGGCATACGACACAAGCTGCCGCAAATTAATATTTTTACGATTGACGCAGCGATTAATGAAAATGGACCCGTCGCTTACCAGGGTATGGATCGTGAAGTCGCACGCCAGAAAATTCTCGAAGACCTGAAAAACGCTGGGCTTGTCGAGAAGGTTGATGCGCACGAACTCAAAGTGCCGCGAGGCGACCGCAGCCACGCGATCGTTGAGCCTTTTCTGACTGATCAGTGGTTTGTCAGAGCCGGGATTCTCGCCCAGCCTGCGATCGAGGCAGTCGATGATGGCCGAATTCGATTTATCCCCGAGGCCTATGCGAAGACTTATTACGATTGGATGTACAACATCCAGGATTGGTGTATCAGCAGGCAACTGTGGTGGGGACATCGGATCCCGGCCTGGTATGACCAACAAAATAATATTTATGTCGGCCGCTCCGAAAAGGAAGCTCGCGAAAAACATGGTCTGGCCGCTGACATCGAGTTGCGGCAGGACGAGGACGTCCTGGATACCTGGTTCTCGTCGGCGCTGTGGCCCTTCTCTACAATCGGCTGGCCCGAATCGACGCCGGATTTAAAGACCTTCTATCCGACCAGCGTTCTAGTGACCGGATTCGATATCATCTTCTTCTGGGTCGCGCGCATGATTATGATGGGACTCAAGTTCATTGGCGATGTGCCATTCCGGGAAGTCTACATCCACGGCCTGATTCGCGATGAGAAAGGCCAGAAGATGTCGAAATCGAAGGGCAACATTCTTGACCCGCTGGATCTCATCGATGGCACCGATCTCGAATCCCTGGTTGCAAAACGCACTTCAGGTCTGATGCAGCCGCACCTGGCACCGAAAATCGAAAAAGCTACGCGCAAACACTTCCGGGACGGAATCCCGGAATTTGGAACGGACGCCCTGCGTTTTACCTTCGCGGCATTGGCCAGCACCGGGCGCGATATCACCTTCGATCTAAAGCGCGTGGAAGGTTATCGTAATTTCTGCAACAAGCTTTGGAATGCTTCGCGCTATGTCCTTATGAATGTCGGCAACGAGGGGCCAGTCGAAAATTTCCCGGACACATTGGGTTTGACGGATCGCTGGATCCGATCGCGTCTTGGCAAAACGATCAACAGCGTCAAGGATCATCTTGGCCATTATCGTCTCGATCTCGCCACCAAAGAACTGTATGAGTTCACATGGAATGAATATTGCGATTGGTATCTCGAACTCGCCAAGCCAATTTTGCAGAACAGTGACATGGCTGCCGAACAGGCAGCAACCCGCGCAACGCTCGCCGTGGTTCTGGAAAATCTATTGCGTTGCCTGCATCCGGTGATTCCCTTTATTACCGAGGAAATCTGGCAGCGCGTGGCTCCAGTAGCCGGCATCGACAGCGACGCAGCGACAATCATGCTGCAACCCTATCCCGACGCTGCTGAATTTCCGGCGGACGAGGACGCGGAACGTGAGCTGAATTGGATCCGGAGCGTTATTCTCGGTGTTCGACAAATACGCGGCGAGATGGATATTTCCCCGGCAAAACGACTAACCGTGCTGCTACAAAACCCGTCTGACGATGACCGGATATTGCTGAAATCCCACCAGCATTACCTGACGGAACTGGGGCAGCTGGACAGCATCCAGATTATCGAAGCGGACACGGAGCCGCCGCCCTCGGCTACAGCATTATGCGGCGTGATGAAGATTCTTGTGCCGATGGCCGGATTAATTGACGTTGAAGCAGAACGCCAACGCCTCGAAAAGAACCGGGCGCGGGTTTTGTCCGGTTTAGGTCGGGCACAGGGCAAACTCGACAATAAAAAATTTCTTGCAAATGCACCGGATGACGTTGTCGCCAAAGAGCAGGCAAAACTCGAATCAATGCAACGGGAGATCAGCCAGTTTGACGAACAATTGTCTCGTCTGGATGAATTATCGTAACGCGGACTTGCGTGCCGGCACGCCTCCATTATTATAATAATCAGTAAGTTATGGTTAAATTGTGTGGCATGCTCGCGATCGAACCAGGCTGCTCCGAAACGCAAATTTGTGTGTATCTGCGCAACAGTTCGCACTTTTATTGACGTATTCCGGCAAGATGCCGGTAATGCACGTGCAGCAGGACACGACGTGCTATCAGACCAACAGTTTTAGAGCGGCGATATGACTGACGGACTCGCATTAGTACCGAGCCAGACTCAACGCGGCAAAGCGAAAAACCTGGCAGACCAAGTTACCGAACAGGTCGGGCAAATCATTCTAGGCAAAGACCGGGAAATCAGGCTCGCATTTGCCTGTCTGCTCGCGCGCGGCCACTTGTTGATCGAAGACGTCCCGGGGGTCGGCAAAACGTTGCTGGCGCGATCGCTGGCGGTGGTCTTGGGTTTTGACTACCGGCGCATTCAATTTACGAGTGACATGCTTCCGGCGGATATCATCGGCGTCTCGATTTTCGATCAAAATACATCGACTTTCCGCTTCAATCGCGGGCCCTTGTTTGCAGAGTTGGTCCTGGCTGACGAGGTCAATCGGGCTACGCCGAAGTCGCAAAGTGCGCTGCTCGAAGCCATGGAAGAGCAACAAATCACGGTGGACGGCGAAACATATCATCTGCCGGATCCGTTTTTTGTCATCGCAACGCAGAACCCATCGCATCAGATCGGCACCTTTCCGTTACCGGAATCGCAACTTGATCGGTTCCTGATGCGTATTTGTCTCGGCTACCCGCCGGAATCCGATGAACGCGAATTGCTCAGCGGACCGGATCGACGCAGTGCGCTGAAAAAAATTGAGCCTCTGATCAGCAAGCAGCAAATTGCTGACATGCAGGCCGCAACCCAAGATATACATGTCTCTGACGCGATACTGGATTACACCCAAGCGCTGGTTCGCTTTACGCGCGAAGCGCCCGAACTGGAGCTCGGTTTGTCGCCGCGCGGCGCGGTCGATCTCATCGGTGCGGCGCGGTGCTGGGCGCTGATAAGCGGTCACAGCGGTGTTCGTCCCGAAGATATCAAGGCCGTATTTTCAGCTGTAGCATCGCATCGATTGCGATCCCGCAATGACACGAGTCAACCACACCCCGACGTCGCCGCCTTCGTGTTGCAGTCCGTGCCCGTGCCGTGAAATCGATTCGGCGAGCCGCAAGTGCCCATTTCGGGCGCCGCGTCAGACAATGGGCTCGTCGCCGGCAAGGAATCGACCCCCGCTCGGTCCGACTGATCAGCCAGCGCATCTACATCCTGCCGACCCGCGAGGGTTTAATTTTTGGCCTGATAGTTTTCACCATGTTGTTGGGTGCGATGAACTACAGCAACAATATGGGTTTCGCGCTGACCTTCCTGTTAGCCGGCATCGGAATCATCAGTATGCACCAATGCCATCGAAACCTGTGCGACCTCTTTCTGCACTATGTCGGCGCGCACCCGGTTTTTGCGGGCGACGACATGCAGTTTCGACTGATTCTGGAAAATCGCAGTCCGCTGACTCGCTGGCAAATCCGGGTCGGTTGGGACGCCGAGACCGAGATTTGTGACGAGCTGAACGAGAATGCTCGACTGGCTTTGACCCTGCACCGGAAAACCACAAGTCGCGGCTGGCTCGAAGTGCCGAGGATCCAGGTCAGCACCCGGTTTCCACTTGGACTGTTCCGGGCCTGGGCGTGGCTCAACATGGATCTGGCAGAGTTGGTTTATCCGCAACCGGCCCGCCAAATTGACCCAAGATTCAGGGGGGCCTCCGGGCATACATCGACGGGCTATGACGCTGGCGGCGATGATGATTTCTCGGGTTTCAGGGATTACCGTACCGGTGATCCGCCCAAACACATTGCCTGGAAGGCGCTGGCGCGCACCGGGGAAACCCTGGTAACGGAATACCATAGCGGCGCGCAAGACCTGATCTGGATTGACTGGAATGATTTTCCAGGCATGAGCGCTGAGGAGCGCCTCGCAAAGCTCTGTCGCCTGGTGATCGACACTGAAAATGCAAATCACAGATATGGTCTGAGCATTCCCGGCATACGGATTGACCCTGGCCAGGGCTCCCGGCATCGCCATAACTGTCTGAAGCAGCTGGCGCTGTTTGACCTGCCGCAGCGCCCGGGCGAAGCACCGTCGCCCGACGCAGCAACGAGTCCGCCGACAAATAGAGTATCCGCGGCAACCACATGAAGAAGCGACCACCGCCGCTACAGGAACGGCGCTCCGAGACGCCGGTCGAGTCGACAGGTCAACTTCTCTGGCTGGTGTCTGCCATTTTAGTGGCCGGGGCGCCGCATGCTTTGTTCATTCACCCGTGGGTTCCCGCGATCATTCTGACGCTCAGCGCCTGGCGATTGGTTGTAGCGATCAAGCGCTGGCAGCTGCCCAGCCTCGCGATTCGTCTGCCACTGACCCTGCTTGGCTTTATGGCCATATTACTCAGCTATCGCCAGATAACGGGCCTCGATGCCGGCTCGTCTCTGTTGCTGGTCATGACTTCGTTGAAATTATTCGAGACTCGCGGACATCGCGATCGCGCAGTCGTGGTTTTTATCTGCTATTTTTTGCTGTTCGCCGCATTCTTGCGCGAGCAGCCCGTCTGGTCTGCAGCGTATTTATTTGCCGGTGTGCTGGTCACAACGGCTGCGCTGCTGCAGACAGCGCGCAGCGGCAGCCTGGTCACAGCGCCACGTGCCATGGCCCTGTCATCCCGGCTGGTACTGCAAGCGGTGCCCCTGATGATTCTGTTGTTCTTCCTGTTTCCGCGCATTCCCGGACCATTCTGGGCTTTACCACAGGTTGGCACGAACGCCATGAGCGGACTCGGGAACGAGCTGACACCCGGCGATATCACCGAATTGGCTTTATCGGACGAAGTCGCTTTTCGCGTGCGCTTTGACGGCGAACCGCCTGCTCCATCTCAGCTCTACTGGCGCGGTCCGGTGATGAATCGTTTCGATGGTCGAACCTGGGCAATTCAAAAAGAGGGGTTCCGCCCGCAACTTGAAAGTAAGGTATTCAAGACCGGCCCGGATTTTAGCTACGAGCTGACTATCGAACCTCATGGGCGCAACTGGCTGATGGCGTTAGAAACGCCCGCTGCATGGACGGCTCCGCAAGCCCTGCTGACTCCATCGTTTCAACTGGTCAATCCAACGCCCGTCAACCAACGCATGGCATACCGCGGCCGCTCCTACACAGGCGGGTCCGTCCCGGGCGCGGCGATCGATAATGCGCTGGACATGGCGCAAATTTTGCCGGCGAGCAGCAACCTGAAATCCGTTAACTTCGCCCGACAGCTGCGATCGGAAGCAAACAGCGACCGTGATTTTTTGCTAAAGGTTCTCGAATTCTTTAGCCAGGAAGAGTTCTATTACACTCTTACGCCCACGGTGCTCGGCCCCAATCCGGTCGATGAATTTCTGTTCGGCACCCGGCAGGGCTTTTGCGGGCACTACGCTTCTGCTTTCACTGTCATGGCGCGCGCGGCTGGGATACCGGCCCGCGTCGTCACGGGTTATCAAGGCGCGGAATACAACCCGCTGGGTAATTATTGGATTGTCCGACAATCGAACGCCCATGCGTGGGTGGAAGCATGGCTGGAAGGCCGCTGGATGCGCTTTGATCCGACCGCTGCGGTCGCACCGGAGCGTATCCAGATGGGATTCGATGACACCATGGACTGGCGCGCCGGCGCAGGGGGCAATTTACTGCGCACCAATTCTTTGATTTCGCGCCTGGCCCTGAGTTGGGACGCCATGAATGCCGGATGGAATCGTTGGGTGCTGAGCTTCGGGCCAAAAAGCCAGGAAACCATGATGAGCCTGGTGGGTATCGAAAAACCGTCCCTACAATACCTGACAGTGGCTCTGGCGATATCCACAACCATTTTTCTGCTTATTCTGGGAATCCTGCAAAGACGCAACAATCAACCGCGAGTCGATCGCTTACAGAAAAGTTATCAAAAACTATGTGCCCGTATCGGACCGTTAACGCGGCGGCGAGACCCCAGTGAGGGGCCGCAAGAATATGCCAATGCCGTCTGCAAACTCAGACCCGATCTTGAGACCGACCTGCAAGACCTGTTCACGCTGTATGTGCATCTGCGCTATGACCACCCAAGCGATGATAAGTCAATCAAATCTTTTCTGGAGGCGGTAGACCATTTCAGGCCTCGCCCTCTGTCGAAGGCTGCTGCACCTTAAGCAAAAAAAATAAGCCGGCGAGGAAAAGAATCAGAATCGAAAGAATGCCAATCCTCTGACTACCAAAGCTCAGTGCCACTACGCCGGTCAGAATCGGCCCGAGAACCGCCGAGAACTTGCCGATCATATTGAAAAATCCGAAATACTCCGCACTTTGGCGGCGCGGGATCAGCCGTGCAAAGAATGATCTGCTCAAACTTTGAACGCCGCCCTGAACGAGCCCGATGCAGATAGCCAAAACGAAGAATTCCGCCGCCGTTGTAATAAATGCTGCCGCAAACGTGACAATGATATAGATCACCAGAGCAATCACGAGACCGGATTTCGCGCCAATTTGCAAGCCAATGCGGCCGAACGCCAGCGCCGCTGGAAAGCCAACGAAATTGGTGATTAAGATTGCAAGTATCAGGTCCTGCATGGAAAGTCCCTGCGACAAGCCGTAATCGACTGCCATTTTGATGATCGTGAAAACACCATCGATGTACAGCCAATAAGCCACCAGAAACGTCATCACGTCAGGCTGCCTGACAATGACCTTTATGGTGGTGATCAGCTGACGAAAACTTTCAGACAGCGGCTTCCCGACCCTGTTGTCGCCGGATTCTTTGACCCAAAAAAGCAGCGGCATGGAAAACACAAACCACCACACTGCGACCATAAGAAACGCGATACGGATTGCCTCAACCTCGGATGCAAGGCCAAAAAGATTCGGGTTGGCAACCATCACGACGTTTACGCTAAACAGCAAAGCGCCGCCGAGATACCCCAGAGCATAACCGTATGCGGAAACCCGATCGTAATGGCTGGCAGGAGCAACATGCACCATTAAACCGTCATACAGCGAGTTACTGCTGGCGAAACCCACGGAGGCGAAGACGTAACACACGACGCCCAGTAGCCACTGGCCAGCAGCGACAAAATACAGGCTGCCCGTCATCACGATTCCGAGCCCGGCGAAAAGAAACAACAAGGCCTTGCGACGCCCAGCCAGATCGGCGATGGCGCCAAGTAACGGCGCCGTGGCAGCAATAAGCAGGCTGGCCACCCCGTTTGCCATCCCAAGCCGAAATGTAGTTACGGTGGAATCTGCGCCTTCATTCCAGTACTCAGACAACAGCACCGGAACAAAAGCGGTGACGACACTCAAGGAGAAAGCGGAATTAGCCCAGTCGTAGGCGGCCCAGCCCAGTACCGGTCGCTGAAACCAAATGCCCTTCAATGACCGTCGCCGAAATGATAGACAAGGACGACCGCATCTTCGTTGCCGCGTCTGGCTTTGTAATACCCTTCACGCACACCCAGAATCTGAAATCCCAATTTGCCGTAAAGGCCCAACGCAGCTTTATTCGATGGTCGGACCTCGAGAAATATGCGGTCGGCTGCGAAGCCCTGCGCACGCTCCAATAGATATTCCAGCAGGCCCCGGCCAATGCCCTGCCGACGCAACTCTTTTGCTATACAGATATTCAATAGATGTGCTTCACCGGCAGCCACCGACATGATGCCGTAACCGATGACTTCACCATCGCGTTCGAGAACCACGCTGGTATAACCGGCCAACAGGCAATCACGGAATATTCCGATGCTCCACGGATACTCATAGGTCGCAAGCTCAATTGCGGTAACGGCCGGAAGATCAACCTGGCGCATGTCCCGAATAATCGGCGGTAAATCCTTGACAATAGCAATCATGGGTCAAGCCCTGCGACGCTAAGCGCGAGGCACAGATCCGCCCAGGCTTTGCGTTTTTGACTCGGGCTTCTGAGCAGATAGGCGGGATGGTAGGTTACGACGACCGGGATCTCGAGGCGCCCAAACCGGTGCACGGTGCCGCGCAATCGCCCGACCGGAAGATCCTCTTGTAGCAGGTTTTGGGCGGCCACACGGCCGACAGCAAGAATTAAACGCGGCTGGATCAGCGCCACCTGGCGATTGAGGAATCCGGCACAGGCGCTAACTTCCTCGGCCTTGGGATCGCGATTACCCGGCGGACGGCATTTTAGAATGTTGGCGATATAAACCTGGCCACGCTCCAGACCAACCGCACGCAGCATCTCATTCAATAGTTGTCCCGCCCTGCCGACGAATGGCTCACCCTGGCGGTCCTCATCTGCGCCCGGCGCTTCGCCGATGATCATCCAGTCAGCAGAACGTTTTCCCACGCCGAACACGGTTTGCGTGCGCGACTTGTGCAGTGGGCAGGTCACACAAGCGGCTACCTCGGTCTGCAAAGATGTCCAGGGATCATCAGCATTGACTGATGTCGGGGCAACGCCGACATTCACTGCAACATCAACTGGCGCCTCGGCCGCAGACCGGGAAATCCATAGCGGGATGTCCATAGCGCCAAGCAAGCGGCGCTGATCGTCACTCAAGAAATTGCCCATTGACTCGATTCTGGCTAAGTCTCCGAAGCCTCGTGGTCGTCCCGCTGCTTCGCCGTGCGTTGCCGCCAGAGCGTGACCAGCGGCCCGGAGATCGCGTAACCGGCGGCCATGGCAAATAACACTTTCGGCGGATCAAGGGAGATTAATACCAGCGTCAATGGAATTGCGAGCGCAAACGTAAATGATATTCGACTGCCGGGTTTGACCTGTTTAAAGCTATAGAAATCCAGATGTGAAACCATCAAGGCGCCCGCCAACGACGTGATTGCACAGGCGAATGCCAGGGCAAAGCCCCCGGACCAGCTCAGTTCGGTTCCGAGCCATACCATAAACGTCACCAGGGCCGCCGCGGATGGACTTGGCAAACCCTCGAAAAAGCGGCGATTTTCAGATGGCAACATGACATTGAACCTGGCCAGTCTTAACGCTGCCGAGACGGCGTACAGGAATGCGGCAAGCCAGCCGAGCTTTCCCCATATCCAACCGTATTCGGCAAGGCGAATCAGCCCCCATTGATAGACGATGATTGCCGGGGCAACACCGAACGCCACCAGGTCGGCGAGACTGTCATATTGTTTGCCGAACTCTGATTCGGTGCCGGTCAGACGCGCCAATCGACCGTCGAGACCATCAAGAACCATCGCGATAAACAAGGCCAGCGCACTGCGAGGGTAATTGCCGTCGATCGCCGCAACGATGCCGTAAAACCCGGCAAATAAGACGCCCGTGGTGACGAGATTGGGGAACAGGTAGATTCCCCTGTGCCGCATATTACGCATCCTTTGATTCGGTGTTTCCATACGGATATGCCCCCTGGCGAGCACCATACTGCCATGGCGCAACGTGGAAAACACCTGCCTTAGCCCCGGCGACCAAAGCCCTTGCGCTATGCGGGGTTCGGCTATTTCTTGACCAATTCGGCCAGAATCTCTGAACCGGCTAAAACACGGTCACCGGCACCGACCTTGAGGTTCGCTGAGTCAGGCAGATACACCTCAGCATAAGGCGCCAGGCGCAGGTAGGCGAAGCGCTGCCCCTGGCCGACCCGTTCGCCGTAGCGAACGAACGCCTTGGGCGCTAATCGGCCGTGCCGCCCCGGAAACAGCAACACGACGTCGTCCTGCTCCTCACTGCGAACCCACAAGCCACCGGTTTTTCGGCCGGTGAGACTGCTCCGGGACCGTTCGCGAATATCATAAATCGTTCCTTCGATCGGCGAACGCACGGTATATGCACCTAAGCTATTGGTACGAATCGATATTCTGGTCCAGTTACCCGGCAGGCTTTTATTGCGCGACGGACCTATCTCAGTGATCTTGCCGTCGACTGGCGCCACGACCGCCCGCGGCATCGGTGGCACGTCTCGCAGCGGGTCCCGAAACAGCAGGTAGAGCCAGACGATCAGCAGCAGCGCCGGCGCCGCCCAGAGCGCACCCCATTGGCCGTAGATTAAAATGGCCGCGATCACTGCGGCGATAAGGGGCAGCCGTCCCTCCCGGGCAATCATTGAACGTCTAGGTAAATCCACGCGCGCAAACTAACCGCGGTTGCCGCCATCGTCAACCTGATCTTCTGGTCCAAACTGGATAGAATGTGGCCGCCTGATCTCCCGCAGGTTTTCTTCACTTCGGCGGCCCGGTGAGCTATGCGACTAAGTCAATTACCACTGACAACTTTTAAGGAAACCCCGGCTGAGGCCGAGATTGTCAGTCACCAACTGATGTTACGCGCCAGCCTGATTCGCCGTCTGGCATCGGGATTGTTTACGTGGATGCCGATTGGCTTGCGGGTATTGCGCAAAGTCGAGCAGGTGATCCGCGAAGAAATGAATAACGCCGGCGCCTTTGAACTGCTGATGCCTGCGATACAACCTGCCGAACTCTGGCAAGAGTCAGGCCGCTGGGATCAATACGGTCATTTATTGCTGCGCATGCGGGATCGCCACGAGCGGGCGTTCTGTTTTGGCCCGACCCATGAAGAAGTGATCACCGACATTGCGCGTCGGGAACTGCAAAGTTACCGACAACTGCCGGTTAATTATTACCAGATTCAAACCAAGTTTCGCGACGAAATTCGGCCCCGGTTTGGCGTGATGCGGGCACGCGAATTCATCATGAAAGATGGATATTCATTCCATATCGATCAGAAATCTCTGGCGGAAACCTACGCCCGTATGGCGGACGCCTACGGGCGTATATTCGCCAGGTTGGGATTGCGTTTCATGCCCGTCGAGGCACACAGTGGTGAAATCGGCGGTTCGAAGTCACAGGAATTTCACGTTCTTGCAGACTCGGGAGAGGATGGCATCGCTTTTTGTGAGGCCGATAACTTTGCCGCCAATATTGAACTTGCAGAGGCCTTACCCGCGGATATCCACCGCCCGCCAGCGACCGCGAAGCTGCAACGTGTCGCAACGCCCGCCAGCAAATCGATTGAAGAAGTCTGTCGTTTTCTGTCGATATCCCGCGAGTCTTGCCTGAAGACACTGCTGGTCGAGAGTGTTGATAACAGTCTGATTGCGTTAGCCGTTCGCGGTGATCATGAAGTCAATCCACTGAAGGCAGCGCGCATACCGGGCGTCGCAACTCCATTGACGATGGCCAGCGCGGACCGCATTCAGGAATTACTTGGCTGTCCACCGGGTTTTGTCGGGCCGGTCGATCTTGATATACCCCTTTATGTTGATCGCAGCGCCGCGCTGCTTGCTGACTTCGCCTGCGGCGCCAATGAACCGGATTTTCATTTGACCGGCGTAAATTGGGGTCGGGATACGGCGGAGCCGCAAACCGCAGATATTCGCAATGTTGTCGAGGGTGATCCCAGCCCGGGCGGTGGCGGCAAACTGTCCATCGCGCGTGGCATAGAAGTAGGTCACATTTTTCAGCTCGGGGATAAATACAGTCGCAGCATGAACGCCGTCGTTCTTGATCAGGACGGGACGGAAATCAATATGCTGATGGGATGCTACGGCATCGGCGTCACCCGTATTGTCGCGGCGGCGATCGAACAAAATCACGACCAGCAAGGGATCATCTGGCCGGAACCGATGTGTCCATTTGACGTAACAGTGCTGGCCCTGAATCCTAAAAATTCGCCGTCCGTCACAGAAGCAACCGAGAACCTGTACGAAGGTTTACGTCAGGCCGGTGTCGACGTTTTACTCGATGACCGTGATGCTCGACCGGGTGTGAAGTTCAATGATGCCGACCTCATTGGTATCTCACACCGGCTTGTGATCGGCGAGCGCGGCCTGCGCGAAGGAATGATCGAGTATCGGCATCGTCGTACCGGCGACGAGGAAAAATTTACCGTTGAGACTTGCATCCCTTCGATGCTTGAGCGACTGAAAATGGGCAAAAATGCTACGAACCTCGATAGCTAGTCTGGCGATTGCTCTGGCGAGCGGAATGTTGTCCGCAGTCGCCGGCGCCCAATCTGCCAGTTCACCGGACCCGGTGCTTCGCGAGCGGCTGCGCGAAGCAATTAACGATTCAAGCAGTTTTCCGGACCGATTCGATGCGCAGGTCTGGCTGACCGATATGGCGTTGCGTCTCGGCGAACAGGTTGAAGAACCCGAAGAGCGCGTCTTTATTCTAAGAAATGTGCATTGGGAAGCCACTCGCGCAGGTTTGCCGCCGGAAATGGTGTTGGCCGTTATCGATATTGAAAGCGCCTTCGACCCCTACGCCGTATCCGTCGCGGGAGCGCAGGGTTTAATGCAGGTCATGCCGTTTTGGCTCGATGAGATCGGTCACCCGGGCGACAGACTGGTCGATATAAAAACCAATCTCCGCATGGGCTGCACAATTTTGAAATACTATTATGAAATGGAACGCGGCGACTGGCTGCGGGCGCTTGGCCGATATAATGGCAGCCTGGGGCGACGCGAGTATCCGGAAAAAGTGCTTGGGCGCCTGAGTGCCCGGTGGTTCCAGCAATAATTAACGGCCCATTGGGTGGCTTGGCGCGATCGTCGCTTTAGATCACCCGATTTTATATTAAGGTTTGAACAGTCAGATCTGATCGGACAGACAGCGTCCGATCAGGCGAAAAAGGAGTTCGCAATTCTACTGTTGGAGGCAGGTCGCCCAAGACTCTTTCCGCGGGAATAAAGCGGACCGCAGGGAGCCATCCCAAGGAAAGAGTCTTGGGCGGCCTCCGCGAACTCTGGCACATATCCGGAATAGCCGATTTCCGCCAACCGAATCCTCTGCCAGGCATTCGGCCTTGCCTGCGGCATACCTTCGCTGGGATGGCTCCCTGCGGTCCGCTTTATTCCCTGCGAAGGTATGCCGCAGACAAGGCCTGGAAAGCGCACGACCGTTTGGCATCGACGAACCAATGCGATACCCGTTTTACAGTGTCTGCAAATTTAAGTCTGAGTTATTACAAGCCGGTCAGATGCGATCAAATCTGACACTGTTGGTCTGACCAAATACCGACTAATACAGTTAAGTGACAGCGGACAGATTACGCGCGTTTCTTTGACGATCGAACAGAGCGTCCGGCCCGGTCTCGAGACCCGCCCGCATGCGGTCCGCTTTCAGTCGATCGAGATGTCCTCGAAGAACTCGTGACTGTGCTGCGGCAGCAAGTGCCCGATCAGGTCCTTGGTGCGCGAGCCCTGCACATTCTTGGAGAACAGCATCCGGTCCTCGACAGAGTCCCAGCCTTCAATGATCACGAATTGCGTGCCGGTGTCCTCGTGAGGCGGCTCGGCGTGTTTGGCCAGCTCCTCCTCCGTGTAGAGCTTCTTGACCGCGGCGGCCATCACGCCGGTCTGTCCCCTGAGCATCTTTCGACCCCGAAAGCCTTTGGCTTCCCGCAAGAGCGGCTCGAGTTCCTGGTAAAAACGCGTCACCGGCTCTTCGTGGCCCGGCTTTGCGACGACTTGTACAACGTAGTTTTGCATGTTTATACAGCTCCGGCTGTTCTGGTTAATGATGTCCGAAGATCATCTATCTGCCGCGGCTTCAGTCAGATACCGCTGCGCGCAGACCGGCCACGTTCTTGCGCATCACGCCCATATAATCGCCTTCTTCAGGGCGGTTACCGCAGGGATCCAGCACGACACTGGCGACTGTCATCGCGTCCAGCGCGGCAACGCTCTCCGGCATCGGCTCGCCCTCCCAGATCATTAATTGGGCCGGGTGGCGGAAAAGCCGTTCCGCGAGCTTCATCATTTCATCGCTGCCCGGTGTTTCACCAGGCTCCCAGTGCACCGATATGCCGTTGACGTCATACCTGCGCTCCAGGTATTGATAGACCGGGTGCGAAAACACGACTGGCGCATCACCCAGCATGCCGAATAACTCTTCCAGATCCTGGTCGAGTGCGCTCAGATCCGCCTGCAGAGATTCGAAACCGCTCTCGAATTCAGCTGCGGACTCGGGTTGCCTGGCACTCAGCGCATCGCGAATCGCGGCGGCTTGCAGGATAGCGAGCTGCGGATCCAGCCAGGTCGTGAAGGCGGTCTCAGCTTCATGACTGTGCTCAGCACCATCCTCATGGCTGTGTTCACCCTCTTCATCGGTGATGTACCGATCGGCGAAACTTCGCGAGGTGTCCACCAGCTTATCTTCGGGCAGTGTCACGAGCTTCGTCCAGCTCGCGTAGCCCGCACCGTTCAGCAGAATCAGGTCCGCCTGCTGGTAGGCCGCTATGTCCCGAGCTTGCGGCGCCCAGGCCGCCGGGTCCCCGTCCGGCGGCGCCGGGAACTCGACGCTGACACGGTCGCCACCGATGCGGGTCGCAAAGTAGGCGAGTGGATAGTTGACCGTGTACACGCTCAGTGGCTCGCCCGCCATCGACCCGGCTGCAGCGGCATTGTCCGCCGCGCGGGTCGTCCCGTTGCATCCCGTCGCCAACGCCGCGCACCCCACCAACGCCAGCAGGGCCCGCGGAACCGGGCTAAGCATGCGATACCACCAATATCCGACATTTCTTACAATTTTCATCAGACCTTCTCCGCAAATGGTCAAGAACTTGGATTAATTGCTGGCCGCCTTCGCATCGGCGTGCG
>Ga0224512_10000610_pt1 | contig 37036 bp, 28 predicted proteins | sample SF_May12_sed_USG_4_FD_169103 | JGI IMG/M metagenome (GOLD analysis project Ga0224512, IMG submission 169103) | Sediment microbial communities from San Francisco Bay, California, United States - SF_May12_sed_USGS_13 | ecosystem: Environmental > Aquatic > Marine > Sediment | place: USA... | reverse complement strand
AAAGCCGGCGGGCGAAAGCCCTCGTGGGTTCGAATCCCACCCCCTCCGTTGGAACGGCCAAGAGTGCTTCGGTCATGCAGATGTGGTCGAAGTCCCTTCGCGTTCGAACCCACGCGCGTTTCCGAAGAAACGCGCTACGTGGGTTCGGCTCGGAGCGACCGTAGGAAGCGGAGAGCAGTGGAGGCGCGAAGCGCCGGAGCTGAATCCCGCCCCCTCCGCTTTGCAGGACAAGGGTTTACGCCCATTAGGCCCGGTGGCCGGGAAGTAGGCTACAGGGCCTCTTGCCAACGGCGGCCTGATTCCTCGCGGTTTGCCGCGCGTGACCGCATCTTGTCGGCATGCCCGACCTGGACCCCATCACCCGCCTGAACGCAGCCCTCGAAGGCCGCTACCGCATCGAGTCGCAGCTCGGTGAGGGCGGGATGGCGACCGTCTACCTGGCCGACGACCTGCGCCACGAGCGGAAGGTCGCGCTCAAGGTCCTCAAGCCCGAACTCGCAGCCGTAGTAGGTGCCGAGCGGTTCCTGGCCGAGATTAAGACGACGGCGAACCTCCAGCATCCCCACATCCTGCCGCTCTTCGATTCGGGTGAGGCGGATACCTTCCTCTTCTACGTGATGCCGTACGTGGAAGGCGAGACACTCCGGGAGAAGCTGGATCGAGAGCATCAGCTTCCCGTCGAGGAGGCGGTACGGATCACGACGGAAGTCGCCGAAGCCCTCCAGGCGGCCCACGAACAGGGTGTGGTCCATCGGGACATCAAGCCAGCGAACATTCTGCTGAGCCGCGGTCGTCCGCTCGTGGCCGACTTCGGCATTGCGTTGGCCGTGAACGCGGCCGGAGGCGGGAGGCTGACGGAGACCGGCCTCAGCCTAGGCACACCGCACTACATGAGTCCGGAGCAGGCGACCGGCGACCTCAGCGTTGGCGCTGCTGCGGACGTGTATGCGCTCGGCTGTGTGCTGTACGAGATGCTCGTGGGCGAGCCGCCCTACACAGGCAGCACGGCCCAGGCGATTCTCGGCAAGATTATCTCGGGCAAGGTCGCGTCGGCGACTGAGCATCGCGCTTCGATCCCGCCGAACGTGGACGCCGCGATCACGAAGTCGCTAGAGAAGCTTCCTGCGGATCGGTTCCTGGGGGCACAAGACCTTGCCAGAGCGCTGGCCGATCCCGGGTTTCAGCACGGCGAGCCGGCGACGATCGCCGTCGGTGGTCGACCCGGACCGTGGAAGGCGATCGCGATGGCGACGTCGGTCGTGGCCGTCCTCGCGCTCGGCGGCTTCGCGACTTCTCTCTCGCGTGGCCCCGACGCTTCGCCGAAGCCGGTCGTGCGCTTCACCATGCCAGTCGGGGAGGGCGCAGACGTCTATCTCGGGGGCGCAGGGGACACGCGATGGGGACGGCCGAGCCTCCCCTCGTTGGCGATTGCGCCGGGGGGGGACTTCATCGTGTATACGGCGTGGGAGCAGCTTCCGGACGGCGACGTGGTTGCCCGGCTCTATCGTCGCCGATTCGACCAGGAGCGTGCAGATCCGATCGAGGGCACGGAAGGAGCGTTCGGCCCGTTCTTCTCCCCCGACGGAGCCTGGGTTGGATTCGCTGTCGACTCGTTGCTCCAACGTCTGTCGATGGTCGACGGGAGCATCGAGACGATCGCTCGTGACGTCCCGGTCCTTCCTGGGTCATTCAAAGCAACCTGGGGCGATGATGACACGATCGTGTACTTCGGCGGGGAACTCACTCTGTATCGCGTGTCGGCAAACGGGGGTAGGTCCGAAATGGTCGTCCGACCAGCTTCGGGGGCCCTCTTCCACCCTCAGTTCCTTCCCGGAAGCCGGAAGCTCCTCGCCGTCCATGGCCGGTCATACAATCCGGACGAGATTGATGTCGTCCTGCTGGACCTCGAAGCCGGGAGTCAGACCCTATTGGTGCCCGCCGCGAACGACCCCCGATATGTCGACTCCGGGCATTTGCTTTTCATGCGTCACGGGACGCTGATGGCGGTCGGATTCGATCCGAATCTCGGCGAGTTGAGAGGAGAGCCCATCGTGGTGCTCGACGATGTGATGCACGCTCAAGGGATGCCTAACACCGACGTCGAAAGCTTTGTAGGGCACTTCGCGATCTCCCGCGAGGGGCACATCGCGTACGCCAGCGGCGGGGTGTATCCAGCCCGACCAAGAGAGCTCATGCGGGTACGATTCGACGGAATAGCAGAACCGGTCGGTCTACCCGCTCGAGAGTACGGAAAGATCCGGGTGTCCCCCGAAGGCGAGCAGATCGCGTTCAGCGTGAGAAACGGTCGAGCGTCCAGCATCTTCGTGTACGACTTGGCGCGCCGCACGACGGAGCCTCTGGCCACGGGTGGTTTCAATAGCGACATCGCCGAATGGAGCCCGGACGGCCGAGAGATCGCTGTGACGGGCGGCGGAAATTATCGAATGACGGTTGACGGAAGTGGATCACCGCAGCCCCTGTTTCCGCCGGAAACAGGCGGCAGGCCCGTCTCCTGGTCGTCCGAAGGAGTGATCGCATACCTGCGCGGAGGCGATATCTGGATTCAGGCTTCGGAGCGGGACAACGCACCCTTCTTCACGTCGGCTTCAGCCGAGACGTTCGTGACCTTTTCGCCCGACGGACGTTGGCTCGCGTACGTATCGGACCAGACCGGCCGGTCGGAGGTCTACGTGCGCCCGTACCCCGGTCCCGGGGCTGCTACCCTGGTCTCCGTCGAGGGGGGCTTTGCCCCGACCTGGTCACCGGACGGCCGTCGGCTCTTCTTCCTCGCCCGCGACAGCGATGGGTTGGCGATGATGGTGTCTGAGATCGTCGTCGCGGGCGACGAGCTGCGCGCCGGCCCTCCGGCAGTCCTGATCGAGCCCTGGCCGTACGTCACGGAGGTGCCGACACGGTCCTACGATGTGCTCGACGACGGGTCGTTTGTGGCGAGCCTCAATCAGGACGGCGGGGACTTCAGAACGCAGTTCAAGGTCGAAGAGGTTCACGTCATCATGAACTTCGTGGACGAGCTGCGTGCCCGGGTGCCGAATTGAAGCCCCAGATCCCCTGGCTCCGCGTCGTCATCGAGGGCGTGGTGATCGTGGGTCGAACGCGGTGAAGGCGTGTTCTTGCCAACGTTTTGCCAACGGATGGGGTGAAGCGCTTACAGCCTGAGGCAACACGGCGTCGAGCAAAGACTCGAAGAGGCCGCGACCGGAAGCCAGATGCAACCAGAGGCAACCGCACGCAACTCGTCGCCGCGAACTTGAAAACCGGCGGGCGAAAGCCCTCGTGGGTTCGAATCCCACCCCCTCCGCTAGCAGGACCTACGCGTTCGAACCCACGCGCATTCCGAAGGAAGGCGCTACGTGGGTACGACTCGGAGCGAAGCGCAGAGTCCGAGGATGCGCCGGAGGCGCACCGGAGGTAATCCCACCCCCTCCGCTGGCAGGACCTACGCGTTCGAACCCACGCGCATTCCGAAGGAAGGCGCTACGTGGGTACGACTCGGAGCGAAGCGGAGAGTCCGAGGATGCGCCGGAGGCGCACCGGAGGTAATCCCACCCCCTCCGCTAGCAGGACCTACGCGTTCGAACCCACGCGCATTCCGAAGGAAGGCGCTACGTGGGTACGACTCGGAGCGAAGCGGAGAGTCCGAGGATGCGCCGGAGGCGCACCGGAGGTAATCCCACCCCCTCCGCTAAGCAGGACCTACGCGTTCGAACCCACGCGCATTCCGAAGGAAGGCGCAGCGTGGGTACGACTCGGAGCGAGCGTAGCGAGTGGAGAGCAGCGAGGACCGCGCAGCGGCCGGAGCTGAATCCCACCCCCTCCGCTAAGCAGGACCTACGCGTTCGAACCCACGCGCATTCCGAAGGAAGGCGCTACGTGGGTACGACTCGGAGCGAGCGTAGCGAGTGGAGAGCAGCGAGGACCGCGCGGCGGCCGGAGCTGAATCCCACCCCCTCCGCTTTGCAGGACAGCCACTTAGGCTACAGAGGCTAAGGGAATCCCGAACGCGCCTCTTTCGTCGTTGCCAACGCTCCTGCCAACGCGAGCCTGACCTGCTCGCTCGTTCCGGCGTCACTGTCATGGCGCGGGGACGGTCAGCTCGGCCGCCATGTAGGCGTCTTTCCGGGTCGCCTCCCAGAGGAACACCGCGGAGGCGACGGTGAGCCCTTCGGGCTCGATGAATTGGTTCAACGCCTCTCGGGGCGCGCCGGCTATCGGAGGCCCGAATCTCCAGGCCTCCCCGGTGTATTCGAGCGGCTTGCGGCTGTGGGCTCACTGTCGTAGCCGCCTCGCGGAGGCGCGCGAAGCGCACCGCAGCGCCATCCCTCTCGCGATCACCGAAGGAACCCTCTTCGTGCCAGCGCTTCCCGCCGGTGATCCTGGGTCCGACGCTTCTTCGTATTGCTCATTGACCACCCCGACTCGCCCCAACTGCAGGAACCGACCCATGCGCCTCGGAAGCGTCTCGATCAGCCCAGCCGCCTCATCGCCCCCCCGAGCCGGCGGTTGCCTTCAAGGAGGTGGCTCGTGACTAGCCGACCACTCGCGGTCGCCATCCTCCTGTTCTTGACCGCTTGTCGCGGAGGCACAGAGCCCGAACTGAGCCCAGCACCGGAAGAGATCACCATCTCGCCCGCGACGTTCCTCCTGGAACTCGGTGAGACGGTGCAGCTGCAGGCCACCGTTCGAGACGGAGCGGGGAGCCTCCTGACCGGGAGTGCGGTGACTTGGTCGTCCAGCGACACCGATGTGGCCACCGTTTCGTTGGACGGAGTGGTAATCGGCACGGGGGGTGGCGAAGTGACCATTTCTGCAACCGTCGACAGCCGCACGGACGCGGTTGAGGGCTCGGTACTGCCCTACCGGGTTGCCGAGAACGCGTACCCTGTCGACTCGATGGAGTTGGACCTAGTGAGCGACAGGGCCGAGATGGACGTGGGCACGTACCGCTTCAGCTATGTGGGATCGGGTTCGCCGCCCACTTTCCGGGTAGGTGATGTGATCGTGGGCATGCAGGGGCTGGGCTTTCTGAGGAGGGTCAGGTCAGTGTCGGTGGCCGGCACCGAGATGACCCTCGAGACGGACCCAGCTCTGCTGGGAGATATCCTCGACGAAGGTGAGTTCGGCTTCAACGTCGAACTACTGAGCGGCGGTGGGACGGGTGGGACAGGTGGTCCAGCCGGGGCGGCCTTCGGTCCAGTCCGCGGCCTGGGGCCCGATCTTGTCAACGTTACCTACGGCGACCTCTGGACGCGGACGGCTCCAGGCGTAGCCGCCGGGGTGAGCACTTCCGGATTCGGAGTCGACTTCAGCGGATTCGATGTCTGTAAGTACTTCAAGGACAACAATCCAGCCAACTCCTGCCCCACCGTCATCGACGAGTTCAAGTTCCCGAACGGGACGGTAACGTTCAATCCCTCCTTCGACTTCGGCTCCACCAAGAACGCCGAGGGTGACTTCACGGAGTTCCACGGAATCGCGACGGGCGAACTCAGCACCGACATCGCGGTCTCGCTCGGCGCCAAGGTGTCCACCTCGTTCGGCGGTGAGGCCACAATCGCCGACTTCGGTCGCATCATCTATCTGCAGGTAGGGGCCATTCCCGTCGTACTACATGCGGAAATGGAGATCAAAGCGAAGTTCGAGGCCACGGCGACGGTCAGAGGGAAGTTACAGGCGGGGCTCCAAACGCAGCACTCGGTGGACGTGGGGGCACGCTGGACTTCTTCGGGCGGCTGGCAGGGTGTGCTCACGGGCTCCGGTAGCTTCACACCGCAGCAGCCGTCTATCGACGACTCGACCGCCGTGGCCTCCATCACGCTGGAGGCCAAGGCGACGCTCACCCCCAACCTGAACCTGAAGTTCTACGGCGTGGCGGGTCCTCTGTTGGGGGTCGAGCCTTTTGCAGAGGGGGGGCTGACCGCGTCGACGACGGTCTGCAACTTCGACTCGTCCGCGGGAATCGAAGGCCGCGTGGGGATTGCGCTGGCGGACATCCTGGCCGAAGCGCTCAGCAATCCCGACTTCACGCAATCCACCAACCTGGCCTCCATGCCGTTGACGCAGTGGCAATGCCCGGTGGGTGACGCCGACGTGACCGTCAACACGGGAGGCGCCAGCCCGGACCCGGACGGTTACACGCTCAAAATCGACGGGAAGGACGAGGGAGCCGTGGGAACTGCCGAGACTCGGTTCTTCGGCAACCTGCGTGAGGGTGATCGGACCTTCGCCCTTGGGGGGCTCGCGGAGAATTGCGAGGTCCAGGGGGACAACCCGGTCACCGTCGGGATTCGGGTCAGCCAGAAAGCGAACGTAGGATTCCAGGTCGAGTGTCGGACCACCGGCGGCGGCCCAGGAACCGTGGGTCAACTCGAAGTGACGACGACGACCAGCGGTCGCTTTCTGGATCCGGACGGGGTTCAGATCGGGCTGAACGGTGGGACCCGCGCCGCGGACACCAACGGAGTGCTCACGTTCTCTGACCTCGTTCCCGGCACGTACACGGTCACCATTTCGGGGCTGGCGCCCAACTGCACGACGGGTAGCTCCTCGCTACTGGCGGCCGTGGTGGCCGACGACACCACGCGCGTGACCTTCATCGTGCATTGCACGGGCGGTGACGTCACAGTCGAGACGACCACCTCGGGTACTCCGCCGCCCAACACGACGATGAGCGTATTCGTCGATGGCCAGAGCCGCGGGGTGATGGATTTCAACGACCGGAAGACCTTCGGCGTCCTGGACGGGCCGCGCGAGGTCAGCCTCACCGGCGTTCCAGGAACGTGTTCGCTGCTCGGACCAGCGACGGTCGAGGCCAACGTCCCCGACGGAGGATCGGCTTCGGTGGTCTTCCCGGTAGACTGCCCCCCGGGAGAACTGACGGTGACCGTCGACACGCAGGGCGACAACGGTGGGCAGGCCAGCTATCGCGTGGTGTTGGACGGGACGCAGATGCAGACGGTCAACTCGGACGGAGGAAGCGCCACCTTCAGCAGCATTTCCGTGGGGGATCACAGTGTGGAACTCCTCGACGTACCTGCTCGTTGTACGGTCTCAGGTCAGAATCCCCGGACCGTGACGGCCCCGGACGCGGTGCAAATCGGTGTGGTTTGCGGGGGGCCGGGGGGGGCGGTCGTGTACGCCCAAGGGCCGGACATGTGGACGATGAACCCGGATGGGACGCTTCCAGGCCTGGTGTATGGCCCGGGTGGGACGGCCCAGGAGTTCGTGAAGTGGCCATCCTGGTCTTCGGATGGCTCCCAGATCGTCTTTTCCAAGGGCTACTACAGCGGGCTGTGGGTGCTTAGCACCGACGACAGTGTCGCCGCGCCGCTGACCTCACCGGGGTACGATGTGTTCCCTGACTGGTCGGCCTCAGGAGTGATCGCCTTCACTCGGGATGTGACGCCTCCAGAAAGTATGACAGCGCAGGCGATCCACACGATCGACCCCATGACGCTCAGCACCCTCCGGGTCACCGGTGGAGACATCCAGTTAGGGAATCAACCCGACGTCGCTCCGAATGGCTCCGAGATCGTCTTCTCGGGATCGCCCCCCGGTCTGGGGCCCAGGACCATCGACATTTACCGTGTTCCTGTTACCGGAGGGACATCGGTCAAGGTGACCGACAATGCCCCGGAGGTAGCCGCTTGGGGACCGTCCTTCTCCCCTGACGGTCGGTCCATCGCGTACGTGGAGGGGGTCTACGGCGATCCTAACAAGAGCCCGTCGGATCTGCTCTCGGTTTCGATTCGGATGATCTCGGGAGGGTCGAATCAGATCCTGGTCGCGGGCCTCGAGGGGCTTCCCCAGAGCGTCAAGATCGCGTGGTCGCCGGACGGCACCCAGCTCCTCTACAACTCCGGGGATCAGCTCAACGGGGTGGGCCCCACTTGGATCTACCTGATCAACGCGGACGGCACCGGGATGGTTCAGTTGGGGCCGGGGCACGATCCGGACTGGAGGCGATGACCCGTCGCCGATTCGTGTGAGTCGTGTCGCCTCCACAGGCCGCGCAGCAAAATCGCGATTCGTCAGAGGGCGGTGCCGAGCTCGCCTCGGAGCTCACGCATCCCCATCGGCACATAGCCAAAGCACATGAGAACTGCCCCCGCGGCCGTGATGATCTCGATGTCACCCACGAAGAGCGTGGCCATGCCGATGACGATCAATGCGGCCTGGCCTTTCCCGATGATTCCGGCCTTGGCGAGTCCGATCGCTTGGACGATGAAGCCGACCGGCAGGAGTGCCAGTAGGTAGACGATCCAAAGCCAGCCTGCGCGTTCCAACATGACCTGGAGGGCAGGGTAGATCTGTTCGAAGGTGCCCTCCGGGAGGGTATCGAAGGCGGTGAGGACCAGCGTCAACGCACCCTTATCCACCGCGAGGATGAAGGCGCCGAACACCCCAAGCACCCCTCCGGTGAAGATCATCCAGGCGCCGCTTCCCGTGGCGAATCGCATGCACCGCACACCCACCAGGATCGCCAGCGGTGCGACGAACATGACCAGCACGTGGCCGAAGTGGAAAAGGAAGTTGCCACGGAATTCACCCGCCCACGCCTCGGCCTCGGTAACCATCTCGAGGCTCGTGATGTCCGGGTGCAGGAGAAAGCCCACCAAGAGCATCGGGGGAAACACCAACAATGCGAGGCCGGTCCCGACCCGCTTTACCTGCTCGATCCTGATTGAAACGTCAGTCATGATGTGCTCACTCCTGTGATCGCGTACCACGGAGGGTTCATCAGAACGCCAGCATCTTCGTGACCTTCACGGTCAGGCTTCTTCCGGGCCGGATTCCTTCCCCCGTCTCGAAACGTTGCTCGTTCCAGACCAGGAACACGTCGGAGAGCGGGCTGTGGATCCAGTTGAACCGGACGTTCGAGTTCAGGCGCTTCGTCGCGGGGTCGTACTGCACGAGAGCGTCGATGAACATGTCTTCGTTGAACGAGTAGTTCGTGCGCGACGTCCAGAAGGTCTTGGTGAACGATGCGACGGGGGCGTCGAGATCGGCCGACGTGCGCGACACGCTGGTCGTCGTCCGAAACTTGTACGAGGGCCGAATCGTGAGGCCTCCCGAGAACGAGCGTTGATCGCCGGTCCACAGACCTCCCCGCGTGATTCGCCAGTTCCCGGACAGCAGTCGACTCGAATCGGTGCTCCCGGAGAGCACCCAGGCGTCCCAGTCATGTCGACCCACCGGAATCGGGTCGATGCGACTGTCGATGACGAACGGCTCCGAGATTCGCTCTGTCGATCGATCCATGGCGAGCTGGACGTTCCCGCCCGACTCGAAGAAGAAGGTCACGCCCGAGTGGAGCCTCTTCGCGACGATGTTGCCGTCGAGGTCGTCGTAGTAGTTCCACGTGATGTGGGGATGGATCTCTCGGACTCCGAATGCTCGGAAGGACTCGGGTCGGGGACGCACGCCCCAGTCGATGAAGTATTTCCGCACGCCCGTTCGATTGAAGAACCCGAGGTCGTTCGTGAAGCCGTCGCCGAGCTCCATCGCGCCGAGCTTGATGTGGTGGAAGTTGCCCTCGCGATTGATCGACGTCCGCCACGCGTACTGCCCATCGTCGAACGCGGGGGACTCGGACACGACGTAATACGTGCTCCAGTCGATCTCACCCGGAAAGCGGATGTAGGTATCGAGGCCGTAGACGCGGTTGTAGCTGGACTCGTCGTCGACGGCGTCGCGCATCATCACGATCGCTCCGACGTCGGAGCCTCGCAGCACGTTCTTGCGGATGCGAAATACACCGTAGTCGTTCCCCGGGGCGCCGCCGAAGGCATCGGTCCGCATGAACATGCCGCCGACGACCAGCCCTCCGGCTTGTCCGGTGAGACGAGCCCCACCTTTGATGGGCACCTGCCGGCCATCGGCGGAGATACCGATTCGACGGCTGAAGAAGAGCAGGAGGTCTTCGTCGGGCGTGGGCGTGAGGCGAATGCGAAGGTTCCGCGCCGCGTCCCCGACGTAGAAGAGGCCCGAGTTCTCCAGGAAGAACTCTCGCTTCTCCTGAAAGAAGAGGCTGAATTGGGTGAGATTGACCCTCTGTTCGTCCGCCTCGACCTGCGCGAAGTCGGGATTCACCGTCACGTCGAGCGTGAGGCCGGACGTCAGCCCGTACTTTGCGTCGAGCCCGACCTCAGCGTCGCTGGAGAAATCGCTTCCACCCGTTTCTCGCACCGTCGAGCCGAGCGCGAAGGGCTTGAAACGAAGGTCACGTCCCGCCGTCGCACGGGGCAGCCCGTCCAGGTCGCCGGCCAGGGACAGACGGTTGAACGTGTACGCCCGGGGAATCGGGGCCCAATACGAGAGTTCGTTGTTGCGCCGTAGGAGACGACCGAAGTTGATGCCCCATCCATCGTGATCCGGATCGAAGCGCAGCGAGCGAAACGGAATCGCCATTTCCAGAGACCATCCCCCGGCGAACTGCGCGGTCTCCACCCGCCAGATGGCGTCCCACGACCGGTTGACCTCGCGGCCTTCGTTCGCGACCTGACGGTCTCCGCGCGCGCCCTCGGGGTTGGTCTGGAAGACGTACCCGCTGCGTCGGTCACGGAACGTGTCCAGGATGACCTGGAAGACGTCCTGATTGGCCTCGTCGAAGTCCTTCCGGATGTCGTTGACCGTAGGGTCGCCCGAATCGTAGAGCCGCGCGCCGATATAGAGGGTCGAGGCGTCGTACGCGACCCAGACTTCGGTGTCTTCGGTGGCCGGCTGACCCTCGCGCGGCTCGGCCTGCACGAAGCCGCTTTGCGCGGGGCCGGACCAGATGCCCTCGTCGAGCCGACCGTCGAGCTCGATCGGGCCCTGAACAGGCATCGCCTGCACGTGTCTGCGTTGTGCGTCGGTGATCGTTGCGGGAAGCGCCGCCGGTTCCTGCGCGGCGAGCGGAGCGATGGCGAAGCCGATCATGACCACGATCGAGAGCGTACGAACGGCGAGGCGTCTCAACCGTACTTCTCCGGGGAAGGCGATAGGGGTGGAGTCGCCCCGCCGGTCATCGACCGACGGGGCGCGGAGATCAACTGATCAGTCTCCTGATCATGATCGGATCGAGCCCCTCTTCGCGGAGCAGCTCGTTGAGGCGTGCGAGGTCCTGATCGATGATGAGTCGCAAGCGAACCATCTCCTCCTGTAGAAGTCCATCGAGGCGCGCGAATACCTCCCGGGACTGCTCGGTCGGTGGGAAGTCGCTGCGCGACACCCCGTTCAGGAGCGCCGCCAACTTGTTGTTGATCTTGATGGGGAAGTTGAGCGGGTCCTGCCGGCTCTCGTTCTTGACCTGGTAGATCTCGGCCTCGACTCCGCTGAGCTTGTCCTTCACTACGTCGCCCTGCTGCTGGATCTCGGAATTGCTGGTCTGTGCCTGCCGATCGTCGACCTCGCCTTTGATCATGCGAATATCGATGACGGCCTGGTTCGCCTCGGTGACCTTGTCTCGGATTTCGAGGGCCAGATCGAGCTGCGCCTGGAGCTGCGCCACCGTCACCGGCTCGGAGCGTGGATCGAGTCGAATCTCGAAGGGACGCTCGATCGTCTCACCACCGGCCGTGAGACGAACCGTGTACGTGCCCGGGAGCACGATCGGGCCCTGATTCTGTCCGGACCAGAAGATCATGCCCTCGAAGTCCACGTACCCGGGGTACCGGAGGTCCCACAGGAACGTGTGGGCGCCTGCCTTGCCCGAGGGTCGTGTGGGCGCGCCGCCGCCGAAGCGACGGTTGCCCCCGCCGCGACCCGCGGCGGGCTGCTCCTCGACCGATGCGTCGCCCTCGACGGTTTCGATGACCGAGCCGCGTTCGTCGAGGAACTCCAGCTTCACGTCCGAGTCGGCCGCGAGGAAGTACCGGACCTGCACACCATTGTCGACTCCGCGGTATGTGTCGACCGGGTTGAAGAGGTGGACCGGAGCCTGGGCGACCGTGGTGTTCATTTCGCGTAGCGGCGTGATGTCGCGCATGACCCAGAACGAACGACCGTGGGTACCGATGACCAGGTCGTCGTCTGCGACCACCAGATCGGAGACCTGAACGATCGGTAGGTTCTGCGAGAGCGGCTGCCAGTTCGCGCCGTCGTCCCAGGACACGTACACCGTGCGCTCCGACGCCGCGTACAGGAGACCGGCCCGTTTCGGGTCCTCGCGCGTGGCGCGCACGAAGTCGTCGGTCGGAATCCCGTTCACGATCTTGGTCCAGCTCCGACCGTAGTCCTCGGTCTTCCACACGTAAGGGCTGCGATCGTCCTCGACGAGGTATCGGATGCCCGACACGTACGCCTTACCGGGCGTCGTGGGGGAGGCCTCGATCGTGTTGATGCGCACGAAGTCCGGTGCATCGGGGGGTGTGACGTTCGTCCAGGTAGGCTCGGCCGCGGATGCGTTGCGGGTGATATGGACGAGCCCGTCGTCCGAGCCTGCCCAGATCACCTCCGGGTCGTGATAGGAGGGCGCCAGCGCGAAGACGGTCGCATAGACTTCGACTCCCGTCTGGTCCTTCGTGATGGGTCCTCCCGACTCGATCATGGTCGCCGGGTCGGCCCGCGTCAGGTCCGGGCTGATGCGGGTGAAGCTCTGACCCTCGTTCGTGGTCTTCCACACGTGCTGACTCGTCGTGTAGAGCACGTTCGAGTCGTGATGGCTGAAGACGATGGGGAAGGTCCATTGGACCCGCTCAACCAGCGATGCCGACGACTGCCCCATGGGGTTTTCGGGCCACACGTTGATCGCCCGAGTCTGGCCGGTTTCTTGGTTCTTGCGGGTGAGCGTGCCCGAATGGGAGCCCGCATAGAGGATGTGAGGACGATCCGGATTCGACGCGATGTACCCGCTCTCCCCGCCACCCGCGTCGTAGAGGTAGCGTTCTTCAGCGTCACCACCGTACAGGTGATCCCACCCGCGGCTCGCGACGCACGCCGTGGAGTTGTCCTGCTGGGCCCCGCAGATGTGGTAGGGGAAGTGGTTCGTTGTCGTGACGCGATAGAATTGAGCCGTCGGGAGGTCCTGGTCCGTCCAGCTCTCCCCGCCGTTGAACGAGACGTTCGCACCGCCGTCGTTCGTCTCGATCATGCGATCCGGGTCGCTCGGCGCGATCCACAGGTCGTGGTTGTCGCCGTGCGGAACGGAAATGCCCGTGAACGTCTCACCGCCATCGGTCGAGCGGTAGAAGCCCGTGTTGAGGGCGTACATCACGTCGCGATCCTGAGGGTCTGCATACACCCTCGTGTAGTAGAATGCCCGCTGCCGGAGGTCGCGCTGACGGTTGATGCGCTCCCACGTCAGACCCGCGTCGTCGGAGCGGAAGACGCCGCCCTCGTCGTTCTCGATCAGCGCCCACACCCGGCTCGGGTCGGCCGGAGAGACCGCCACGCCGATCTTGCCCAACACGCCCTCGGGCAAGCCTGGTGCGCGGGAGATCTCGTTCCAATTCTCGCCACCGTCGACGGACTTGAAGAGTCCACTACCCGGTCCGCCGGAGCTCATGCCCCAGGACTTGCGCCAGGCCTCCCACATCGCGGCGTAGAGGACGTCTGGGTTGCCGGGCTCCATGGTCAGATCCACGGCGCCCGTGCGATCATCGCGGAAGAGCACGAGGTCCCACGAACGTCCGCCGTCGGTCGTCTTGTAGACCCCCCGCTCGGGGTTCGGCGCCGAGTGCTTTCCGAAGGCCGCCACCCATGCCGTCTCACAATCGGTGGGGTGGATGCGAATGCGGGAGACGTTTTGCGTCTCCTTCAGCCCCAGGTGGGTCCACGTCTGGCCGGCGTCCTCGGAGCGGTAGACGCCGTCGCCCTGCTGGATATTGCCTCGAAGCTGGGTCTCCCCCGTGCCGATGTAGACCACGTCCGGGTTTGCCGCGCATACCTGGACGGCGCCCACTGACGCGCTACCGATCTGGTGATCCGTGACGTTGGTCCAGGTCGTGCCTGCGTCGGAGGTCTTCCAGAGCCCGCCGCCGGTGGCACCGAAGTAGTATTCCAGCGGCCGTGCGTCGCTGCCCGCGGCCGCTGTCGAACGGCCACCTCGTGCGGGCCCCATGTTCTCCCACTGGAGGTTCGCAAAGAGCTCCTGGGGGAAGGACTGGGCCTGGGCGTCCAAGGCCGCGAGAGCCAACAGGGTTGCCGCAAGGAGCCAGGTGCGTCGGAACAGTAGACCCATCATACTCGCCAGCCTTTCTCAGGAAGGTGAAGCGGGAGGGTCTGAACTCTGTGTGACTTCGTTAACTCATGGACACCCGAGTTGTCGGGCGTGTTGGGGCGCCCGGACAAGCTCCACACCGCTCCGCGCGCGGCTGGCGGACCAGGCAAGGCCGATGCGGGCCTCCGCCGGGAGAATCCGCACGTCGGATCACCGACTTTTCCCGACTTGTCACCCGCGTACGCCCATCGGAGGTTTTGCGCACACAGACGCCGACCGCGAGCACGCCTCGGGGTCATCGGGCCAGTTCGATTCCGTTTTTGCGCGGGAGGATGTATGCGGCATGCGATCCCGGACCGTTCCATCGTGACCGTCATGATTTCGTTGTGCATCGCGGCGTGCGGGCCGGCGCCCGAGCCCCAGGAAGAGGTTCAGGGTCCCACCCGTGCCGACTCGGTGAGCATGGCGCTCCAAGCCTTCGATGCCACGGTCTTCGATACCATCGTTTGGGAGTCGGATGCCGCGCGCGCCGAACGGGGAGGCCTCGTGTTTCGGATCAGCTGCGCGAAATGTCACGGGCCGAATGGACGCGGGGATGGGGATTTCGTGATGCAGGGCGACACCCTGCGGCCTCCCTCGTTCCTGACCCCGGACTGGCAGTTCGCCGACGCACCGATGCCGTTGAGGCGCTACATCTTCTCGGGCAATGTCGCCGGCATGCCGTACTGGGGACTGGTGGGTCTCAAGTACCGCGACATCGACGCCGTCGCGCACTTCATCGAATCGCCGCTGCGTGGAATACCCGGCGCCGCGCCCTGACCGGGTGAAAGATCGGCGCATCATCGCGGTCCGCGGCACGAGGCGCTCAGCCTGACCCTCCCGTAGCTCGCGTTCGTGTTGCCGGCCCACATCCCCCGGTCTAGTCTGCCTCTCGCACCCGCGACCCAGAGGATGATGAATGATCCGTCATGACCGGACCGGGCAGTCCCGGACGCAGAGAACGCTCCTTGCGGTCGCGATGGCCGTCGCCCTCGTGTTTGCGGTCCCGCTGTCTGCTCAGGTGCCGACGCCCGCCGACATCATCGGCTTTGCGCCCGGCACGGACTACAAGCTGAGCCCGTACGGCCCGATCGCCGCGTACTTCGAGGCGCTGGCGGCCTCGACGGACCGGATGGTCCTCGAGCAGATCGGGGAAAGCACCCGAGGCGAGCCACTCTACCTCGCCGCGATCTCGACGCCCGAGAACCTGCACAACAGGGAGCGCTACAAGGAGATCACTCGGACGCTGGCCTACGCGCGCGATCCCCGCGCCGGATTCCCTTCGATTCTCGCCGAAGACGAGGCCCGCGCGCTCGCCGCCGAGGGGAAGGCGATCGTGTGGATCGACGGCGGGCTGCACGCGACGGAAGTCGCGCACGGGCAGGTCATGCCCGAGATGGCTCATTACTTCGTCACGGACGAGTCACCCGAGACACAACACATACGTGAGAACGCCATCGTCCTGCTCATGGCGAACATGAATCCGGACGGACTCAACATCGTAGCCGACTGGTACATGTCGAACGTCGGTGGAGCGTTCGAAATGGCGAGCGTGCCCGAGCTGTACCACCACTATGTCGGTCACGACAACAACCGTGACTGGTACATGCTGACGCAGGTCGAGACGCAGGCGGTGACCCGTCAGCTTTACCACAACTGGTTCCCGCAGATCGTCTACAATCAGCACCAGAGCAGTCCGTTCCCCGGTCGCATCTGGATGCCGCCTTTCGCGGATCCCGTGAACCCCAACCTGGATCCTCTTCTCGTCAGCTCGCTGAACCAGATGGGACAGTCGATGCGCATGAGATTCGATGTCGAGAACAAGCCGGGGGTGAACAGCGGCATCACCTTCGACCTCTGGTGGAACGGCTCCATGCGTGGTGGGCCCGACTACCACAACATGCTCGGTTTCCTGACCGAGACCGCAGGTGCGGGTTACGCCACTCCGCGTTGTTACGACGAGATCCCCGAGACGTTCGGCGCGCGTAACATGAACATGCCGACCCGCTCTCGATCGACGAACTACAACAACCCGTGGCTCGGCGGCTGCTGGCACCTGCGTGACGCCATGGACTACATGATGACCGCGGCGGTCGCGGTGGCGTCGACGGGCGCGAAGCAGAAGGAAGACTATCTCTTCAACCAGTACTGGATGGGAAGGCGGCAGATCGAGCGCGGCATGCGGGCCGAGGGCGGCCCCTTCGCGTACGTCCTCGACCCCATGGCGTCCCATGACCCGAGCACCGTCGTCGAGTTCATGGAGCTGATGTCACGATCGGGCATCGAGTTCGTCCGTTCAGACCGCACCTTCCGGGCCGGCGGGCGCACGTTCGCGGCGGGCTCGTATGTGCTCCCACCTCAGGCCTTCCGTCCGTACGTCGTCGACTTGATGGAGCCGAAGGAGTTCCCGGATCGACGGCAGTTCCCGGGTGGACCACCGATTCCTCCCTACGACATGACCGGCTACGAGCTCCGGTATCAGATGGGGCTCGAGGTCGCCAACGTCGACGAGCCTTTCGAGATGCCGACGGGTGCCTGGGGTGAGGTGAGTCGTGACATCGGACGCGTGAGCGCCGACGGTCCGAGAGGCTACGTGGTCCACGTCAACTCCAACTGGCTCTATCGGGGGATCGGCGACCACCTGCGGCCGGGGACCGGGGCCTTTCGGTTGACGGAGTCGACGGCCGGGATCGAGGCTCCGGCCGGGTCGTATTGGCTGCCCGATCTCGATAGAAACGAGGCCCGTCGCCTCGCCGACGAGCACGGGCTGACGCTGACCGGCACGGGATCGGCACCGCCCGACCGGTCCGTAGCTGCGGTTCGGATGCCGCGAGTCGCGATCTACCGCTCCTACCAGGCCCAGATGCCGGAGGGGTGGACCCGTTGGGTCTTGGACCAATACGGATTCGAGTACGCGAATGTATGGGACGAAGACGTTCGAGGTGGCGCGCTGTCCGACTTCGACGTGCTCGTCGTTCCTTCGCAAAGCGAGCGCGGCATTCTCGACGGCCACTCCCCCGACGACATGCCGGCGCCGTACGCGGGCGGCCTCGGGGACGCAGGTACCACGGCGATCAGGACGTTTGTCGAACAAGGTGGGTGGGTCGTCGCGTTCGACAACGCGGTCGACTACGCCATCAACGCGTTCGACCTGCCGTTCCGCAACGCGGTTCGAGACCTCTCCACTCAGGACTTCTTCTTGCCCGGCTCGATCATCCGGCTCGAGGTCGCCCAGGACCACCCGCTCACCTACGGACTCGCGACGGACACGAAGACGCTGTTCGCGCGCAGCCAGGTCCTCGAGCGGACCGATGGCGGTCGGACGGCGGGCGTGACGACCCCTGTCTGCTACGCGCGTGAAGACTACCTCGTCAGTGGCTGGACGCTCGGAGGCGACACCTACCTAGCGGGTCGAACCGCCGTTGCCATGGCTGCGGTCGGGGAGGGCCAGGTGGTGCTTTTCGGCTTCCAGCCGCACTTCCGTGGCCAACCGAGGGGCACGTTCAAGCTCCTCTTCAACGCCCTGGTCGGGTCATCGACGGACGGACCTCCCGCTGGAGAGGGCCTGGCCTGCCGATAGGCGCCGTCGCTGCGACACGAGCTCGAGACGAGTCCCGCCCGTCTCGACGGCAAGGTCGCTTGCCACCCTCGCCGAGCGCCCTGCGGCGCTCCATTGCCCGACGCGCCAGGTGGCGGTTGCCTGACAGCGCCTAGACCGCTGGCGTGCGATGTTTCGCGTGCCTCCCTGCCCATGTCCGTGTTCTCGGCGACGTTCGAGCGGATCTGAGCGGCCTGGACCTAGTCGCTCTCGAAGAGTTCGTCGAAGCGCTCGCGGTTCGCGACGCTTCCGAGCGCTACGAGCTCCATGCCGGCCTCGAGCAGATGCTCTGCGTTCGGCCCGGCGACCACCTCGCCCGATCGCTCGGTCGCGATCACGTTGAGCCCGCATTGGGTTGCGATCCCGGACTGGCTGAGCGTCTTACCCGCGAGCGAGTCTGGCACCGGGATGTAGAACAGGTTCATGCCTTCGCCGAGCACGGTGGCGTCCCGCCCGCGTACGATGGCGAAAATCGTCTGAACACCGAGTGAGGCGTAGCTGAGCACGAAGTCGGCACCAGCACGCTGGATGGCCTCCACGTTTCGCTGATGTGTGACGCGCGTCAGGATGCGGGCCTCGGGGTTCAAGCGTCGACAATAGACGGTCAGGTAGATGTTCATCGCGTCGTCGTGTGTGGTCAGCAGCACGGACGGGGCCTCCGCGATCCCGGCGCGATCCAGCACCTCTCGGTCGGCCGCGTCGCCGAGGAACAGTCGGTCGGGAATGCCCGCGATCTTCGGCTCCAGCTCCTTGTTGCGCTCCACGATATGCACCGGAACGCCTCGTGCCTTCAATGACTGGGCCGCCGCTCGGCCGACCTTGCCACCGCCGATGACAAGGACCGGGCTGGGGTTTGCGTCGTAGATCACGAGAATCTCGTCGAGCTCGCGCATCTGATCGATCGTCCCGACGACCACCGGCACCGCCAGGGGCGTGAGGACCACGTCAGGATCTGGCGGCAGCAGCCGTCCATGCTCCCATACCGCGACGATGTGCACACCGGTGAAGTCGGCGAGTGCCGTCTCACGGATCGACCGATTCTGGAGGGGCGTGTTGTGCACAGGGAACTCACCCAGCAGGAGACCATGGCACGCCCCGATGCGGTTCACGTGCGCCGTCCCCGCGCTCGCGCGGTTGGCCAGATGCTCTCCGAGCTGGACTGGCAGCTGCAAGACGTGGTTGGCGCCGCTCAACTCGAGGACGTCGACGGAGTCGATCACGTCTGCGAGCGCGACGATGGGAACGGTTTCGGAGAGCTCACGCGCCGTGAGCACGATGTTCGAATTGACCGTGTCGGATGCGTTGGCCAGCACGAGCTTGGCTCGCTCCGCGCCCGCCCTACGGAGGGTGTCCACGGAGTCGATCTCGCCGGTCACGACGGGGAGGCCGGCGTCGTGCATGGCCATCGCCTTCTCGGCGTCCGGCTCGATGATGTACGCGGGTATGTCCACGAACTCGAGCCTCCGGACGAGTCCCTCCGCGATCGGGTCGTCGTTGCAGATGAGGACGTGACCCGAGACATCGTCTGGGACGCGCTGCAGGCGTCGCACCCGGCTCCTGGCCCGCTCCTCCAACCACGGGGCGTATACGAGTTGGATAAACAAGAACGGGAGGATGATGAGCAGCATCACGACGCCGGTGAGCAGCACGACGGAGCTGAACGCCCGCCCCAGATCTGAATGGAAGGTGATGTCGCCGAACCCCAACGTGCTCATCACCGTGAGCGCCCAATAGATGCCCGTGAACCAGCTGTGGTCCTGACCCTCCCACGCCATGATCTGATGGAAGATCCAGGCGTAGACGAGTATGAGCGACACCAGGAGCGCGATATAGCGCGCGAAAGGCGCGATCCTGCGGCGCATCTTGCCGCCGCCCGCGGCCATCGCGGCCAGCTGTGAGCTGAAGGTCTTCACTGGCGATTACTCATGACGCCGAATGTCCGAAACCGGAGGTCGAGGGGCAACACGGAGTGTCACGACCGTGCGTCTCGCTTCGCCGCGCGTGGCCATGACACGAAACGGTATGAGCGCCGAGGATCGACCGGTTGCCTCCGGTGGATGTGACGAGGAGTATTGCCTCATGAGGGAATCATGATCTCGGGGCCCCACGCGCGATGAGCGACCGACGCGGGCGACCTGGCTCTGGAAGCAGCGTCCGGCGGGGAAGGGACGGGGACGCCGCGGCCTTCCTGGCCGAGCTCGACGCTTTGGAGCGCGAGCTCGAGGCCGTCCGCCCTTCGGCTCGTCGCCTCGGCGTTGCCGCTACGGTGCTGGTTGGGACGGCGGCGATTCCGGCCCTGCTCGGAGCCGCCCGCTGGGGTGTGATGGGCGCGATGATCGCGGGGGGTGTGATTTGCCTGATCGGCTATCTCCCGAGGTTTCTGCGATCGCGCGCGATCGAGCGAGCGATCGCGGCGCTCCCGGCCCGGACACCGTGATGCTCCTTGGACGTCTCACGCCCGTGAGCAGGGACGTTCTGTGCTTCAGGTGAAGATCTCGGGACTCTCGAGCACCGACTTCAGCCCCGACAGCACGGCTGGCCAGCCGAACGTCATGCTCATCAACATGTCCGAGTCCGGCTCCAGTTCCGAGTGCACGAGCCGTAGCGCCGTCCAGGGGCCGTGGGGCCATTCGTTCTGAGCGGACATCTCGAACGACACGCGCGAGACCTTGTCAGGATCATCCGCGTCGGCTGGCGGTGCCCAGGACAGCACCAGTCGATGGGGTCGTTCGATCTCGATCACGACGCCGACGATGTCGACCGCCTCGTCCCCCCCGCCACTACGCCGGCTCTCCCACTTCGCGCCCTCGGTCCAGTCCGAGCCGTTGTCGTGGAACCAGTAGCGCCGGGTGAACTCCGGCTCCGTGAGGCCACGCCACACGTCTTCGGGCTCCCCGTGAATGTAAATGACGTACTCGAAGCTGGACTTGCTCACGGTCCCTCCACCTAGAGTCTCCCCGTCGGCGCAGTCGTTGACCTCCGTGGCCACGTAATAACGTGCGGCGGCGGTTTGGAACAAGCGGGCCCGAGTTGCCTTGTCATCTGCTGTCGGCGTGAGCACAATCGCTGCTCGAGCAAAGAGCGGAATCCTTGCGCTCGTAAAGATCGGTCGCACGGGCCCCGTCTCAGGGCCCCACGCACGTCGGAGAGGTATGGACGAACGCTACAGCGAGGACGAGGTCCAAAGGATCCTGGACCTCGCATCGCGGGGGGAACCGTGCCGCCACGACGCGCTCCCGGAAGGCGGGATGAGCCTGGCCGAGATCCAGGACATTGGCCGGGAGGTGGGCATCGCACCGGCGGACATCCTCTGGGCTGCGACCGAGCTCTCGACCGTCCCGGAGCGCGGTCGACGCGCGCGGCTACTGACGCTCGCCGAGACGCCGTCGGACGGGGAGTGGGACCGCATGGTCGTTGCGCTGCGCGAAGTCTTCGGCGTGCCTGGCTCGGTCGAGCGAAGCGGGACGCTGCGCACGTGGCGGGGAGCCGGCGTGTCGGTGCACGGCGAGCCGGCCGAAAGCGGCTACCGCTTGAGGATCGAAGCCGAGAACCACCAGGCGAGGCAGATATCCGTAGGAGGGGTCGTTGCGGTCGTGATCTCCCTCGTCCTTGCGGCCGTGACCGTGGCCACGGGCACGGCCGAAACGGGCACGAACATTGTCTGGGGTGCGCTCGCGGCCTTTGGCGTGGGATGGTCCGGATACGGCCGGTTCGCGCTGTCGAAATGGGAGGCCCGCACCGATCGGCAGCTCACCGAAACGGTGCGCCGACTCTCCGGCCATGGATGATTGCGACTCCTGGACTCGGAGATTCCTTTCCCAACATGCCTGGCAAACAGCAATATTCGAGGCGTAGCTACTTGGAGCACCTGCACGATCCGGGATCCTGATCGGCGCCTTGTGCCGGGCTCCCTTCGCTTCCGACCCGGTGGGTTTCGTGACGACTCCACTCATGCTGACCGTTCTCATCTCGGCACTCGCGCCGTCACTCGCCGCGACGCCGTGCGACGACCCGGCCGCGGACCCGTGGGTCGTCGGGATGCGAGACCGGGTTCTCAGCGGGAACGCCTTGCACGTTTTCGCCCAGGCCCAGTTCGGGGACGCGATCGGGTGTGATGGCCAGGTCACGGACGAGTTCGAAGGCTCGAAGTACGGGGTCCTCACTCTGCGATACGACGGGGCCGACCTGACGGTCGAAACCATGCCCTTCACGGTCATGATCGTCACCCTGACGGCAGACCGCGGCTTTCCGTCGGAGGAAGCCGCGGTGGAGGCCCTTCGAGCGTACACGAGTGGACAGGGCCTGGACGTCGATTACGAGACCCCCGAAATCTCGACGATCGATGGCGCCGTCCAGCACCAGTACTGGGATCCGGAGCCGGGCCTCAATGCATCCGCGACCATCGTCCGTCGGGGTGGACGTGTTGAGGCGATCCGCTTCTCGATCGCGTCTTGAGGAAGGGGGCTCGCCGGGCCCGACCAAGCAGGAGGAGGACATGATTCGTGGTACCGGGGGGCCGGGCCGAGGCCCGGGGTTCCCGAGATCGGGCGTCGCCCGACTCGCGATGGTCTTGCTGATCATGCTCACACCCACGGGTGCCGTCGGGCAGTCGATGGCCGACGACCCCTTCGCCGCTCAGGTGGTCGGCACGTGGGAGGGGCGGGGCGACTATCAGGGCAATCCGCTGTCCCTCACCCGGTCGTGGACGACGGAGCTGCTGGACCAGTTCCTCAGAGCCGATATGCGGGTGGAAATGGCGAATGGGTTCACGTTCGGGGCGTTCATGTATTGGCGCGTCGTTGCGGACGGTCTCTATGAGGTGATCTGGATGGACGGTCAGGGCCGTAGCCAGCGTCTTCAGGCGACGCGAGACCCGGACTCGGGGGTCGTTTCTTCGACGTTTCTGGACGAGCTGGCCGAAGGCGGATCCGAGTGGCGAACATGGGAGTTCGCTGCGACGGGACCCGACGCCTACGTCGAGCGCCTTTACGAGGCGACCGCGGAGGGGCGTGAATTGCTCGCCGTCTTCACCTTCCGCAGGATCGCGTCCGACTCGTGAGGTCAAGGCGGTCGTCGGGCATCGATCGAAGCCGCGCGATCCGAGCCTACAAGGAGGCCCCGAGACCGGCGGGTATCTACAGCGTGCGGCATCGCCCGAGCGGTCGGACATTGATCGGGGCGAGTCCGGACGCTCCCGCGATGCTCAATCGCATTCGGGCACAGCTGCGCATGCGCTCGCACCGGAACCAGACGCTCCAAGCCGACTGGGACGCAGACGGTGCGGACGCCTTCGAGTTCGTCGTGCTCGACTTGCTCCCGGCGCCGACCGAGGTCGGGGCCTACGATCCGACCGATGATCTGGAGGTGCTTCTCGAGCTGTGGCGCGAGAAGCTCGGGCTGCCGGAGCGGACCACGTACTGACACGATGGGGCTGATATGAGCGAGCTGGCCACGGTCGCCACGGACCGGCTGCTCCTACGTCGGGTGCGGGCTGATGCCTGGCAGGAGCAGCGCCTGATCGATGCAGACCCCCGGGTCATGGAGACGCTCGGGGGCCTACGGGATCCAAAGGAAACGCAGGAGTACATGCAGCAGCAGGCCGCGCATTGGACCCGTCACGGATTTGGCTTGTGGTCGATCCACGATCGGTCGACGGGCGACTTCGTCGGACGCGGCGGATTGAGGTACGTGGAGCTGGACGACGGGGAGTTGAGCATCGAGGTCGGATACGCACTCATCCCGTCATGCTGGGGCCGAGGGCTGGCGACGGAAGTGGCGAGCGAGGCGATGGAGATCGGCGATCGAGTCTTGGGGCTCGATCGCATCATCGGGATCACGCTTCCCTGGAACCAGGCGTCCCGAAACGTGCTCGAGAAGGTTGGGCTGACCTACCTACGAGATACCGAGTACCGGGCGCTGCCGCACGCGCTGTACGAGTGGGTTCGAACCCCGTGAGCCACCATCTGTGGATGTGCCCCAGGTGCGGCCATCGGTTCGTTACCAGGAACATGTGGCACTCGTGCTCCAACTACACGCTCGACGATCACTTCGAGAACGTGCAGCCGGAGGTGCGCGCGACGTTCGATCGCTTTCTCGAGGCCGTGAACGCCTGTGGGCCGGTCACCGTGATTCCGCAGAAAACCCGCATCGCGATCCAGGCGGAGGTCCGATTCGCGGGCTGCGTCGTTCGGAAGCAGTGGCTTCTGGTGCACCTCTGGCTGACACGCCGAACCGAGCACCGTCTCTTGCAGCGCGTCGAGGCGTACGGCCCGAGGTCGTTCGGACACCGGTTCCGCCTCGACGAAGCCGACGACGTGGACGAAGCGCTCTGCATTCTCGTCCGAGAGGCCTACCGCGTGGGGCTCCGCGAGCACCTCAGGGGGCCCTGACCGCGACGCGCGACGACGGAGACCGATTCATGCGGCTTCCCGTCGCGCGCCGCGCCCCGCATGTTGTGACACACCCAGACCCGAGAGGAGACCCGCGATGGCCCGCGTTCTCGTGATCGACGATGACGAGGAACACCGACTTCTGGCGCGCACCATGCTCGAGGGTGCGGGTCATCAGGTCGAGGAAGCGCACGATGGAGAAGACGGGCTGAGGCGCTTCGGACGGAACCGACCCGACATCGTCTTGACCGATATCAACATGCCGGGCGTGGACGGCCATGAGGTCATCTCCGCGCTCAAAGTGCTGCACGCGGACGTCCCGATCATCGCGATATCCGGTGGTGGCGTGGTCGGCAAAGACGAGCTCCTGCTGCAGGCTGCCAGGCTGGGCGCGGCCGAGGTCATCATGAAACCTTTCGAGTACCAGCAGCTGCTGGGCGCCGTCGGGCGCGCGCTCCGGATGTGAGCCCGCGTACCCGCGATCTCGATCGATGACGTCGCACGTCGCGTTTCTCAGGGGCATCAACGTCGGCGGACACCGCGTGAAGATGGACCACCTGCGGGCGCTGTTCGAGGAGCTCGACGTGTCCGACGTATGGACCTTCATCGCGAGCGGGAACGTGGGGTTCGAGGCGGCCGCGGGGGATGAGAGCGCTCTGAGCGAGGCCATCGAGTCTCACCTTCGCGAGAGTCTCGGCTACGACGTGGCGACGTTCCTTCGCACGCCCGAGGAGTTGCTCGCGATTACGCGGTTCGAGCCGGAGCCGCGTCCAAAAGACGGGGAGTTCGTGTCTCACTATGTGATGCTGTTGAACGAGCCGGCGCCTGCCTCGCTGCGGTCGGCGTTGGCCGAGATCACCTCGGACTACGACGATTTCCAATACGACGAGCGTGAGATCCACTGGCGCATGCGCGGAAAGCTCACCGATTCGCCTCTTTTTGGAGGGACGCTCGAAAAAGCGATGCGTGGTTTCACGAACACGAGCCGGAACATGACCACGCTGCGGCGCCTCGTCGCGAAGGTGGGTGCTTGACTCGTCGCCCCCTCGCCGTTTTCGACATCGACGGCACGCTGACGGACACGATGGACGTCGATTTCCAATGCTACGTGAGGGCGGTCCACGAAGTGATCCAGGTGGACGTGCCGGCCGATGTGGATGCGCTCGAAGAACTCGAGGAGGTTACCGACTCCGCGATTCTCGCGGCTGTCTTCGAGTCGGCGGGTCGAGCCGCGCCGGGCGAAGAGCTCGAAGGCATGATCGCTCGCCGCGTCGCCGCCCTCCTGGCAGAGGCGCTCGACACGACGCCCGAGCGCTTCCGACCGATCCCCGGGGCGCGTGGCGTCTTCGGCGAGCTACGCGCGGCAGGCTGGGACTGCGCGATGGCCACCGGTGCCTGGCGACCCTCCGCCGTGGTGAAGTTGCGGGGCGGTGGGATTCCGCATGACGACGTGCCGCTCGCGACTTCGAGCGATCGATTCGCGCGTCGCGACATCATCCGGTACGCGGTCGACGCGACCGGACGCACGGACCGCGCTACGGTGGTGTACGTGGGGGATGGGGTGTGGGACGGACGGGCCGCGAGGCGGCTCGGGTATGGCTTCGTCGGAATCGGATCGGACGACAAGGTCGGGAAGCTCCGTGACGCCGGGGCCGTTCGCGTCCTGCCCGACTACCTCGACTTCGACGCGTTCGTCGAATCGCTCACGGCCGCGGCGGACTGACGGGGAGACCGGTTGATCCGAACGATGACGATCTCGGTGCGGCCGACCACCCTCGATGAGATCTCCGAATTCCGCGAGCGGTACCAGTCACGCGCGGGATGCCAGATCGTGCACGACTCGATTCTGCCGCGGCGTCTCGCCGATCCGTGGCTCTTCCTGGAACGCAGTGCGCCGATCGGCTACGCGGGCGTCTGGAACGAGCATTACCCCGGTCGCATCATGGAGGCGTACTTCGAGACCGAGGACCAGGACGTCCAGGTGGCCGCGATCGAGGCCCTCGCAGTCGAAACGGGGGCCACCGAGCTCGGAGGGCAGACCAACCTTCAGGGCTCTCTGGCGCTCGTGGAGCGTTGCTGTTCTTCGGTCTGGACGGAGAAGCTCCTCTTCGCCGAGCCCGAGGAAGGCATGAGCACGCCGCGTGCACGCTCCGACCTGGTCGTGCCGGGCGCGACCTTCCGTCGCCGACGCGACGAGGACGAGGGACCGGACGGCCCGTGGGTGGTCGAGCTCGGGGGTGCCGTCGTCGCAGCGGGGGGGATCTTGACCCATTACAACCCTCCGTACGGCGATCTGTACATGGAGGTCGCCGAGGCGCGGCGCGGGGAGGGTCTCGGCTCGTACATCGTCCAGGAGCTCCGCAGCGCGGCCAAAGAAGCCGGTCTGGTCCCGGCCGCCCGCTGCAGCCCAGACAACGTGCCGTCGCGAGCCGCGCTCGAGCGTGGTGGACTGATACGATGCGGGCGTTTGGTGTGGGGTGCTCTCGGACGCTTGTCGACGGGGAGTGATCACGGCACAATCGCCTGACCCCACCCGCACGTCCGCCAACGCAGCCGGAGGCCCTCTCTTGAGTGCAGAGTACTCGCGATCGCGCCCCCATCCCTGGCACGGCCTCGGACCCGGCGAGGATGCGCCCGCGGAAGTTCAGGTGTACGTCGAGATCACTCCGTTCGACCTGGTGAAGTACGAGATCGACAAGCGAAGCGGGTACCTTCGCGTGGACCGCGCGCAGCGAACCTCGTCGCTGCCTCCGGCGCTTTACGGCTTCATACCCCAGACCTACACAGCGTCGAGGGTCGCTGCGCTCATGGAGGGCGCTTCGGGGGGTGACCTGGACCCACTCGACATCTGCGTCATGAGCGAGCGGCCGATCACCCGGGCCGAGGTCATTCTGAGCGCGCGGGTGGTCGGGGGAATTCCCATGCTCGACGGGGGCCTGGCCGACGACAAGATCATCGGCGTGCTGCAGGGTGATCCGGTCTTCGGCCACGTCCGCGAGATCGAACACATCCCGGAGGTCCTGGTGGAGCGACTGCGCCACTATTTCGCCACGTACAAGTCGCGGCCGGAAGGGGCCGATGAGATCCGTGTGGGTGAGCCATACGGTCGGACGCACGCCCAGACCGTCGTGGGTGCGGCGCTCGAAGACTATCGGGCGCAGTTCCCTCCTGCCCCGGAGCCGGACACGGGCGAGGATTGAGGACTGAGCGAATGCGGCCGAGTGAACCGGAGCACCCGGCGGTGGCTCTCCTCTACGACGTGCATGGCAACCTGCCGGCGCTGGAGGCCGTGATCGAGGCGCTCGAAGAAGCCGGGATCGAAGACGTCGTGGTCGGGGGGGACGTCATGCCCGGTCCGATGCCCGGGGCGTGCCTCGACCTGCTCCTCGCGCGGCCCGGGAAGACGCGCTTCCTCTACGGAAACGGGGAGCGCGACACGCTCCGCTTCCGGCACGGTGAGCCGGTGGATCGCGTGCCGGACTCCGTTCATCCGGTCATGCGCTGGGTCGCGGATGGGCTTCGGACCGATCAAGTAGAGGAGATCGAACGGTGGCCTGCGTCGTTGCTGCTCGAGGTGCCCGGAGTGGGTCGTGTCCTGTGTTGCCACGCCACGCCCCGCGACGACAATGAGATCTTCACGCGGATCACGCCCGAGGAACGGTTGCGCGCGATCTTCGCGAAGGTCGACGCGGACATGGTCGTGTGCGGACACACCCACATGCAGTTCGACCGGTGCCTGGGAGAGCTTCGCGTGGTCAATGTCGGAAGCGTGGGCATGCCGTTCGGCGTACCCGGGGCGTATTGGGGCGTGCTGAGTAGCGAGGGCGTCGAGCTTCGCCGGACCGATTACGATCTCGACCAAGCACTCGCGCGGATCCGGGCGACCGACTATCCCGATAGGGTCGGATTCCGCGTCCTCCATCCACCCGACGAAGAACAGATGCTGGCGGTGTTCGAGGCGGCCGCCCCCCGATGAGCTGGAAGGCGATCGTGCCAGGTAGTCCGGACCGTGGCAGCGCCGTAGTATCCGTACCATCCAAGTAGCCTCCCGGGCCAAGCCTCGCGGGCCAAGTAACCTCCCCGGCCAAGTAGCCTCCCGGGTGCACCGCACGACGCCAATCCTTCCGACCGGAGCGGGTGATGACCGACCGACGCGTAACGCGGCCGCTGACGTTCCTCGCAGCATTCATGGCTTCGGTCGCATCGCCCCCCCTGGTCGCGGGGCAGGCGGAGCCCCCCGCGGAGCCACCGCCGGAGTGGGGAGCCACGGCCATCGACTACTCGAACGTTCCCTATCCGTATCCGGTGCACTTCCTCGACGTCCGCCTGTACGGCCAGGACCACCGGATGGCGTTCATGGACGTGTCGCCCACCGGAACCCCGAACGGCAGGACGGTCGTGGTCTTCCACGGCATGAACTTCTTCGCCGCGGCATACGAGCCGACGATCGACGCGCTCGCGGACGCGGGCTTTCGGGTGCTCGCCGTCGATCGTCTGGGATACGGTCGCTCGTCGAAGCCTGACGTGCATTACAACCTCCACATGCCCGCGCGGAACACGAAGGCGCTCCTCGACGCGCTCGGCATCGAGCGTGCCGCGATCGTGGGCCACTCGATGGGTGGCATGGTCGCGACGCGCTTCGCCTTCACGTATCCGGAGGCGACCTCGCACGTGGTCATGGTCAATCAAATCGGCCTGACGGATCCTCGCCCCGGCCGTGGATGGCAAGATCCGGAGGACGCGTACCGGAGCGCCTTGGAAACGTCGTACGAGTCGGTGCTACGCGGACACGTGCGCTACTACCCCCGAGGCTGGAAGCCCGAGTACCTGGAGTGGGTCAAGGTCCAGTACGGTTTGACGTTGAGCGGCGACTGGCCACGTATGGCGAAGGTGCGGGCCGGACAACGGAGGATCTTGTACGAAGATCCGGTCGTGTACGAGTGGCAGCACATCGACACGAAGGCGCTGGTCATCGGTGGGGCCGATGACCGGCTCGTGGCCGATTACCCGTCGGCGGCCCGACACGTAGCGGAAGAGCTACAGAATGCCGAGCTCGTTCTCTTTCCCGAGGTCGGGCATGCGCCTCACTTCGACAACCCCGACGAATACCATCGGGTCTTGATCCGATTCCTGCGCTCGGACCCCGACGAGCCTGCCGACCAGCGATGGCGCGACGCCGATACGGACGGATCGGCCGGGCCGAACCCGAGCGACCGTCCCGGCGGCTAGGGTAGGCTCATTCGGTGACGCGGCTGACGCACGCCCGATAGGTGATGGCGCGGTCGTCTTCGATCCACATGCCGCACGGTGAGCCGTTGCGGAGCATGCCCTTCGAAACGAGCGCACCGTCCTCTTGGTAGCGCTCGTACAGGCCGTCCATGACCCCGTTCTCGTAGGTCACGAGCTCGACGAGCCGCCCGCCGAGATACCAGCGGCGGGGGCCGTCGAAGCGCCCGGCCCGATACGTCCCCTCCTCGTACAGCTCTCCATTCTCCCAATACGCTCGATAGGGTCCGTCGAGGTGCCCGTCGCGGTACGTCCCTTCCTCGAAAAGCTGTCCGTTCTCGAAGTACCACGCGTACGGGCCGTTCTTCACACCGCTCTCGTAGATCTCCTTCGAGCTGAGCGTGTGGTCCTCGAAAAATGTTTCGAACGGACCGCCGTAGGTGCCGTTACGTAGCATCAGCCGCTGGGCCACCCCGCTCGGGTCGTTTCTGAGCGTTGCGACCGCCAGGCCGGAGTAGGGCTCCAGGGTCTTGGGGTGCAGCAGCAGATCGCCCTGTCGGACGAGCTGATCGACCGGGATTTGATCCGAGCCGCTGCACGAAGCAGCGCCCACGAGAAGGAGAGCCGCTGCTACGCGTCGAGCGGAGCGTGTGCGGGGGAGTGTGACGGTGCGGTCCATGGATGTGGCGAGTCCTGGGGAAAGTTGCGCCAACATACCATCGAGCCTGGGCGTAAACAAATGTTTTGTTTGCCCTTGAACCGCTCTGTGCGGGGGTCAGATGCCCTTGAGGGCGGGATCCCACTCGATCCGGTTGTGGGTCCCGTCGCAGAACGGCTTGTTGTTCGAATGTCCGCAGCGACACAGGAAGAACGGCTTGCCCTCGGCGGTGTCGACCCGCACCCCGTCCGAATCGAGGAGTCGCACGGCTCCCTCGACTTTGTAGGGGCCTTGCTTCGAGATCATGATTCCTGACTTGGGATCGGACATGGCTGGGTCGTGTGGTGGGGTCGTGGTTGGGACCGCGAACGCTGGGCGCTCGTGTTGGCCAACCCGTATCGGGCGTGGGGGTTCCGGCGTCTCGGCTTGGTCGGTGCCATCGCCCCGGGTAGATTTTTCCCCATGCCAGGCTCCAACCCGAGGCTCACGTGAAGCCCGTTCAGCGCAGGAAGTCCCTCGCGGTCGACGTCGACGGCGTCGTGATTGGCGGCGACGCACCGGTCGTCGTGCAGTCCATGACGAATACGGACACCGCGGACGTCGCCTCCACGTTGGAGCAGATTCGTCTACTCTCCGACGCGGGGAGCGAGCTCGTCCGGGTCACCGTCAACAACGACGCGGCGGCCCAGGCCCTGCCCGAGATCGTGAAGCGCCTTCGCGAGGGGGGATACAAGACGCCGATCGTCGGTGACTTCCACTACAACGGGCACTTGCTGCTCACGAAGTATCCGGAGGCCGCACGGGCGCTGGCCAAGCTTCGCATCAATCCCGGCAACGTGGGCACGAAGCACCGGGATGCGAATTTCACCAAGATCATCGAGGTGGCGCTCGAGTTCGACAAACCGATCCGCATCGGCGTCAATTGGGGGTCGCTCGACCAACGGCTGCTCACGGAATTGATGGACGAGAATGCCCAGCGGGACGAGCCGCGGGAGGCGCAGGAGGTACTGCATGAGGCGCTCGTGGAGAGCGCCCTGCGCTCCGCCGCCCTCGCTGAGGAGCTGGGACTCGGGAGCGACCGGATCGTGATCTCGACCAAGGTCTCGTCGGTTCGTGAGCTCCACTCCGTGTATCGCATGCTCGCGGAGCGGTGCGCATACCCGCTCCACCTCGGGCTGACCGAGGCCGGACTCGGCGCCAAGGGCATCGTGGCCACGACGGCCGGGCTTGCGCCGCTCCTCCTGGATGGAATCGGCGACACCATTCGCGTGTCGCTCACGCCCAAGCCCGGTGGTGATCGCGCCGAGGAAGTGCGGGTGGCCCAGCAGGTGCTGCAGTCCCTCGGGATCCGTCACTTCGAACCTCAGGTCACGTCGTGTCCCGGATGCGGGCGCACGACCAGCACCTTCTTTCAGGAGATGGCGGAGGACATCACGGCGTACCTCAGAGAGATGATGCCCGAGTGGCGCAACCGTTATCCGGGCGTAGAGGAGATGGACGTTGCCGTCATGGGATGCGTGGTGAACGGGCCCGGCGAGTCGAAGCACGCGAACATCGGGATCTCGCTGCCGGGGACGTTCGAAGAGCCGAAGGCACCCGTATACGTCGACGGGGAGCATACGGTCACGCTGAAGGGCGCCGGCCTCGTCGACGAGTTCAAGGTCATTCTCAGGGAGTACGTAGAACGTACGTACGGGGACGTCCCGTCCGGCCAAGAGAGCGCGTTCTCGCCGATCTCCTGAAACCCAAGCCGGCCGGGGGCACGTCGCGCTCACGCCGACCACCGTTCATCTTGGTCGGGACAGAGCGGCAACGCTGCTCGCGGGCGGCGGCGTCTCAAGGTCGTTCGCGGCAGCCGCAAATGCCTGTCGCCAAAGAACCTCCATGAGGCCGGTCTATGAGCCATTCCAGACGCACGCTGAGTCTGGTGACCCTGCTGCTGATCTTCGTCGTGGTGGGAGGGGCCGTCACCTGGCGCCTCTTGGACGCGGGCGAGGCCGCGAGCGGCGGCTCCGTCGAAGCGGTCGGCCCCGATCCCGCCGGCGTGGAGGGCGCCCCAGAGCAGTTTTCGGCCGCGCTCGCCCAGCCGGTCTCGGGTGCCGAGGTGGTCCGCGACACCCTGTGGATTCGCGTCACGGCCGCGGGCCAGGCGCAAGCGTACCGGCGTACGGCCCTGACGTCGCAGTCCGAGGGTGTCGTTCGACACGTACCGGTCCGCGAAAACCAGACGGTTTCGACCGGCGGGCTCCTGGTGCAGGTCGACACGGTGCAGCCGGCTCTGGCGCTGGCGCAGTCGCGAGCCGACCTGCTCGCGGCCGAAACGGAGTACCGACAGCGGGTCCTGTTCGACGACGAGATCGAGGATCCGGCGGTGCGCGCGGAGCGGGAGCGCATCGCTCGCTCTACGAGCGGACTCGAACAGGCCCAGGTGCGCCTCCGCCAAGCCGAGATCGAGCTCGAGCGCACGCGTGTGACCGCCCCGTTCCGAGGCCGCGTCGCCGACCTGCGCGTGGTGGAAGGTCAGTACGTGTCCGTAGGTGCGGAGCTACTCACGATCGTCGATCTCGACCCGATCAAGGTCGAGGTCCAGGTGCTGGAGTCGGAGCTGCGCTTCCTGGCGGAGGGCCGCCGTGCGACGCTGACCTTCAACGCGTTCCCGGGGGAACCGTTCACGGGCGCCATCGCGACCATCAATCCGATCGTAGATCCCGAGACGAGCACAGGACGCGTCACGGTGCTCCTCCCGAATGCGGACGGACGGATCAAGCCGGGCATGTACGCGGAGGTGTCCCTCGACGCCGAAGCGCTTCCTGACCGCGTGCTCGTGCCACGGAGCGCGATCTTGGAGCGTGGAGAGGGGAGACGGAGATCGATGCTGTTCGTCTATGAAGACGGCCCGCGTGGGGGGCTGGCCAAGTGGCGGTACGTGAACCCGGGGCGCGAGAACGAAACGCACGTCGAGATTCTCCCGGAGGGCGCCGAGCAGGACTTCGTGGAGCCCGGTGAGATCGTCCTGGTGGACGGCCACCACTACCTGGCGCACGATACGCCGATCCGCCTCGTTCAGGACGTGGCCGCAGCAGGCGGGAGGCCGGGTCGATGAGCGATCTGGCTGTCCTCCGTAGGGCTGCGGCATCGCAGTTCGTGATTGCGCTCGCACTCGGCTGCGTCGGGATCACCCCGGCCGCCGCCCAGGACCCCGAACCCCTCCGTCTGACGCTCGAGCAGGCTCTGGACTACGCGGTCGGCAGCAACCCTGGCCTGAGACAGGCAGTGAACACGCGCAGCCTGAACGGTACCGAGGCGCGCGGCCTGTGGTTTCGTCAGCTCCTGCCTCGCCCCAGCCTGACCCTCTTCGAGACCGGCTTCACGGGCAACCTCCAGCGTCGAGCCCTCGACAACTTCGGCAACCCGATCGCCGATCCGAGCGCGGACTGGAACTACTTCTCGCGCACGACGCATCGGCTCGGCCTGAATTGGACGTTCCAGGGTCCGTCCCTCTTCCAGGCGCACCGGAACCAGTCGCTCATCAACCAGGACCGCGACCTCGGCGAGGCCCGAGCGCTGACCGAGCTCCAAGTCCGGGTACAGCGCCTCTACATGGACGCCCTCGAACAACGGACGCTCTTGGCCACCGAGGGGGAGTTGATCGAAGCGCGCCGAATCGATCTCGACGTCGTCGAACGACTCTTCGGGCTCGCTCTACGCACCCGTGTCGACGTGCTCGCGGCCGAGCTCGAGCTCGAACAGCAGAGGCTCGCCCTGCAGCAGCAGGAGGCCGCGTACTCGAGGTCCCTCCTGGCGCTTCGGTCGGCCATGGGCCTCGCCGACGACCGGCCGTTGGAGCTCGAGGACGTCGAGCTTCCGCTGTTCGATCCGTCGGGACTCGACGCCGGGGCGCTCGTCTCTCGAGCCGAAGAGGTCAACCCGGCGCTCCTCCAGTCCGAGGTGACGATTCGTGGTGGGGAGGTCGCCTTGGCCCAGCAAAGGACGGACTGGTGGCCCCGCGTGGACCTGGGCGTCAGCGTGTACCGGACCGCCTACGAGCCGTACGGACGGGCGCTCTTCGATCCGTCGGTCGCTTCGGATCTCGAGAGCCAGTTCTACGTGCAGCTGTCACTCCCGATCCTCAATGACTACTTCGCGCACGATGTCGACCGCCAGCGGGCCTCGGTAGACCTGCAGAACCGGAGGGAGGCGGATCGTCAGACCAGGCTCGAGCTGCGGGAGACGGTCCGCGGCTCGCTTCTCGACCTGGAGAACCAATGGGCGTCGCTGCGGCTGTCGGAGCGATCGAGCATCATCGCCGAAGAGGCGCTCCGCCTGGCGCGGGAGGAATATCGGCTGGGCACGCGCTCGTTCGCGGAGTTGCGCACCAGCATCGAGCAACAGGCCGAGACGCGGCGGCAGGTCATCACGTCCCAGCACCAGTTCGTCGATGCCTTGCTGGCTCTGGAGGAGGCCGTGGGCTCGCCGATCCGTGAGATCCGCTCGCCTCGGGAACGCCCGGAGGGCTGAGCGGTGTCCATACCTCAGTTGTCGACCCGGCGGCCTGTCGCCGTCTGGATGCTCTTTCTCGCGATCGTGCTGCTCGGGGGCATTTCGTACGCACGCCTTCCGATCGATCTCCTCCCTGACGTGAGCTACCCGCGGCTGGTGATCTACACGGTGTACGAGGAGGTCGCGCCGGCCGAAGTCGAGCGGCGTATCACCGAACCGATCGAAGCTGCGGCCGCAGCGGTTCCCGGTGTGGAGCGCGTCACCTCGGTCTCACGCTACGGAGTGAGTCTCGTGACGCTGCGTTTCGCTTGGGGCACCGACATGGACTTCGCCATGCTCAACGTGCGCGAGCGGATGGACAATGCACGCGAGTCCCTCCCCGAGACGGTGGGGCGTCCGACCATCCTTCGGGTCGATCCGGAGTCTGAACCGATCATGACGCTCTCCGTCACCGGCGGGGGCGACCTCTGGCAAACGAAGGAGCTCGCGGAGACGGTGTTCCGCCGGCGTCTCGAGCAGCTCGACGGAGTAGCCCAGGCCACGGTCACCGGCGGGCTCGACCGGGAGATCCGCGTCGAAGTGGACCCCCGTCTTCTGGAGGCGTACGGCCTGACCATCGAAGCGATCTCGACCGCGCTCGACCGAGCAAACGTGAGCGCGCCGGGCGGGACGATCCTCCAGGGGCGCTACAGATACCCGCTCCGCACCTTGGGCGAGTTCCAGACCGTCGAAGAGATCGCCGACGTCGTGGTGGCGCGCCAGACAGTCTCGGAAGGCGTCCGAGTGATCCGGTTGCGCGATATCGGACGAGTCGTCGACGGCTTCGCGGAGCGGGAGAACATCGCGCGCTATGCGGGCCGGGAGTCGGTGGGCCTCCTCGTCTTCAAGGAATCGGGCGCGAACACGGTACGCGTGTCGGAGGCGGTGCAGGACGTCATCGACGAGCTACACTCCGAATATCAGGCGATGCGTCTCGACGTCGCGGACGACCAGGCGGGGTTCATCGCCGACTCCATCTCGAACGTCGTTCAGGCGCTGGTCTTCGGGGGGTTGCTCGCCTTCCTCGTTCTATTCCTGTTCCTCCGGGACACGCGCTACCCGTTCGCGATCGCGCTGGCGATCCCGATCTCCGTCGTCGGCACCTTCGCGCTGATGGAGGCGGCCGGCGTCAGCCTGAACATCATGAGCCTCGGCGGCCTGGCGCTCGGCGTCGGAATGCTGGTCGACAACTCCATCGTCGTCCTGGAGAACATCTTCCGGCATCGCCAGGAGTTCGGAGCCGAAGCTTCGGTGGCCGCGGCGGCCGGAGCCGAGGAGGTCCAGTCGGCGATTACCGCCTCGACGCTCACCACGATTTCGGTCTTCGGGCCGATCATCTACGTGGAAGGGGTCGCCGGGGAGCTTTTCAAAGACCTCTCTCTCGCCGTCGCGTTCTCACTGCTCGCTTCGCTGCTGGTGGCGCTCACCCTGTTGCCGTCGCTCGCGGCCCGGTTCGGACGCGTCGAGGTCTCGAGCGAGTCGGCGCCCGAGGACGCGGCGCGCCCCGAGGGCAGCTTGGCCCGCCTTTGGTGGCACATCAGGTGGATCGCGACCTCGCCGTTCCGCGCGATTGCCGCGACGGGCCGACTGGCGTGGGCCCTGGTCGGTTTCTGGACCGAGGGCGTCGGCTCCGTGATCGGCCGGATTACGCGGCCGCTTCTCGACACGTTCGATCGCCTTTTCGTCGCCTTCGCGCAACGGTACCACAAGACCCTCGAGTGGTCACTCGACCGGGCGGGCCTCGTCCTTGTCGCTTCGTCGGTCGCGCTCGCCGCCGCCGCAGCCATCTCGCTCGGTCTCCCACGGGATTTACTCCCGGACGTCGACCAGGGGGCGTTCGGGATCGCCCTCGAGCTCGAGGAAGGGACTTCCTTGGAGGCCACCGACGAGGCCGCCGGCATGATCGAGTCGGCGGTGCTCGCGGATCCCGGTGTCGAGACGGTCTTCGCGAGCGTGGGACGGGATGTCCGCGGGTATGCGCAGGGCGAGAAGGCGTCGGGGCTCCACACTGCGACGTTCCAAGTGCGGGTCCGACCCGCAGCCTCGTCCGACGTGGTGGCGGACCGCCTCCGCGGTGAGCTGGCCTCGTTGTTCTCGGTCGGAGCGTTGTCCGTGGAGACCGGCGAGGCCACCGCGCTCGGCGCCATGCTCGGGGGCTCCGAGGCCGATGTCGCGGTGCGAGTCCGGGGAGACGACCTGGACGAGGTGTATGCGTACGCCGCACGGATTGCGGAGCGAGTGGCGTCGGTGGAGGCAATGGCGAATGTCCGGATCGGCACGGAGCAGGGCCAACCGCAGATCCAGGTCGAGATCGACCGCGCGGCGTGTGCCAATTTCGGCATCGACCCCAGGATCGTGGCCGAGTCGGTCGATCGGGCCATGCGCGGAGACGTCGCAACCGAGTTCGTCGACTTCGATCGGAAGATCGA
>Ga0224512_10000609_pt1 | contig 37097 bp, 33 predicted proteins | sample SF_May12_sed_USG_4_FD_169103 | JGI IMG/M metagenome (GOLD analysis project Ga0224512, IMG submission 169103) | Sediment microbial communities from San Francisco Bay, California, United States - SF_May12_sed_USGS_13 | ecosystem: Environmental > Aquatic > Marine > Sediment | place: USA... | reverse complement strand
GCCGATCTGTCCGTTGGTCAGCACGACCACGATCCGTTCTTTGCCCGCAGCCGCCGCCTCGGACTCGACCATCTCGATCCAGGCCTCCGACGGCTCGACGGCGATCGTCGTGAAGGCGTTCTCGCCAACGCCCCGGTCGCGCCACGGGACGAAGGCGCTGTCGGCCACGAACAGCGTGTCCGCGTCGGCGCTGTCGTAGGCCGCCAGGATCGCCGCCCGGTCCGGCGCCGTCGTGAACTCGAATCGTTCGCCTCCGAAGCGGGTCACGAGCAGAAGCGGACTCAAGAGGGCCGTGACGATCGCCGCGATCACCGGCAGTGAGCGGACCCGGAGTGAGGCCAGAATCCGGCCGGCCAGGATCGATGCGAATGGCGCGGTGAACCAGATGGCATGGATCATCGACGCCCCGCCGTACCCGCCGAATGCGACGAGAAGAACCGGAACGGCCACCAGCGGGACGAGCGGCACGGCGGGTCGGAGGTGACGAAGACGTTCGCCGCTCATCGCCGTTCCGATCAACACGACAGATCCGAGCGTGGCCAGGGTGAAGATCAGGCGTGCCCTGGTGACGAACTGGTGGTCCGGCGAGGCGGAGGGGGCCGATGCGGACAACTCGGCGGCCGTCTCGTCGAGCAGACCGGCGAAGGGTCGCATCAGTTCGCCGATGCCGTCGCCCCACCACGGTTGGCCCGACACGACGAACCAGACGAGGTAGGCCGGCCCGACGAGGACCAGAAGCCGCCAGGCCAGGGAACGGCCGTAGAGTCCGAGAAGAAAAAGGGCAACGCAGACGAACAGCGGGGCCATGGGATGGGAAACGACCGCCCCGAAACTCAGGATGATCAAGGCCACGAACGCCGGGGTGGAGCGGGATGCCGGACGGTCGCCGCCCGAAGCCGAGAAACGTGGCAGGACCGGTACCATGCCGCTCCAGGCTGCGCCGGTCTCGAGCGGACCGCTCTCCAGCAGCACGAGTATGCCGACGAACCAGAGTAGGCCGATGCTCTGCGGTGAGAAGTAGTCCTGGCCGGTCCACACCAGCAGGACGTACATCAGCGCCGAGAGCGATCCGATGAGCGGGATCGTCGGGTACGATCGCCGGCCGAGCGCGGCCACCAGGATCGTCGTTGCGCCGGTGATGAACGTCGGCCAGAGTCGCAGGAGGCCTTCCAGCAGCCGGCCGTCCAGCCGGGCCATCGGCGCCATGAACACCCCGTGGACGCCGGGCCATCCGAGCCGCGGGTCGACTGTCACGTCGGCGGTGCCCGTCTCGTCGATGAGGCCAAGAAGCCCCACATGCGACCAGGCCGTCGGGAATCGGGGGTGGGCGTGGGCCAGTTGCGGAGCGGTGTGGAGCAACAGCAGCCACAGGATCGGCACGGCGGCGGCGTAGCGACCGCTCTCGTTGCCTGCGGCCACCCGCAACAGGGCGAAGGTCGAAACGACACCCAGCACAACGCCGGCCCAGTACAGCGTTGGAAGGGCCCGGAGGAGCCCGAGGCCGTCCACTTGCGCCGATTCCACCAGCCGACCGCCGACGAGGCCGCACAGGGCGGCTACGACCGCCAGAGCGAGTCCGAGGTTGCCGAGCCTCACGTTGTCGCCGACGCCGCTGACGGCGCGTCGGTCGGCTCGGTCGAGTTGGGCGATCATCAGGAGGCGGGCTCCGGATTCTCTCCGCCCAGCTGTTCGTCGGACGACAGCAGCCAGGCCAGCACGGCACCATAACCGGTGGCGGCCACCACGATCAGTTCAGGCTCGGCGAGGCTGAACCAGATCAGTGACTGAGCGGCGAGTCCCGACAGCGCAATGGACAGGGCCACGCCGGTCACCAGGACGACCGCTCGTGAGCGGAGCCGGTGGTGAAGCAGCCAGGCCAGTGGTGCTCCGACGAAGACACCGAGCTGGAGCAGGGCGAACAGCTGCCCGACGGTTGCCGGGCCGATCAGCATCAGTCCGACGGTCAGCAATCCGAACAACGCGACCCAGATGGCCAGTTGCCGCACCGAAATCCTCACTGCACCTCCGTCTTGCTCGGCACGACGCCACCACCATCGGGACAGGGCGGACCTCCGATCGGACGGGATCGACCGGTCGCGCCCCTGCGCCGGGCCTTGTCGGACCAGCAACACCCAGGCTAACAAAACGGTGGTCCGGTGAGATGGGGCGCCATGGGAGAAGAATGCCGGCCCGGGCGACAAGCCTCGACCTCCGTCCGGCCGGACCCGACACAGCGACTACGATTGGGGCCATGACCGGCCTTAACGAGGCGATCGACGACTTCTTCCTGGCTCGGATGCCCCGCAAACACTCCCGTCACACGCTGGATGCCTACCGGCGTGATCTGGCTGCCATCATCGCCGAGCTGGAGACGGCGACCGGCCGGTCGGTCGAGCAGCTCGCCGTCTCGGATCTCGACGTGAAAACCTTGCGCCGCGCCTTCGCCGGTATCTCCCACCAGTCGGCGGCCACCATCTCCCGTACGTGGTCGACCTGGAATCAGCTGTTCGCCTTTCTCGTGGCCGAACAGGTTCTTCCGGGGAATCCCATGGCGGCCATCGAGAAACCACGGGTCCCCAAGAGCAGGCCGAAAGCCATCACCGGCGACGACAGCATCGAGCGGCTCATCATCGCCGCCTCGAAGGGTCGACAGGGCGCTCGGGATCCCTGGCCGGAACGGGACTTTGCGGTGATCATCACGTTGCTGACGTGCGGTCTTCGGCTCTCGGAGCTGCTCGACCTGACCATGCGCTCCATCGACGGGGCGCCCGGCGATCGGGTCATCGGTGTGAGGGGCAAGGGCAACAAGGAACGGACCGTTCCGCTGGAGCCGGAAGTCGAGGAGATAATCAGCACCTACATCGAGAGCCGGCTGCGCCGGTTTCCCGGACGAATCGGTCCCGGCGACGCGCTGTTCGTCGCCAACAGCGGTGAACCGATGAAGCGCGGTGCCCTGCAGTATCTGGTCGATCAGCTCTACCGGGAGGCCGGCATCCGGACCAAGGTTCCGTCCGGTGCGCTTGTCCACGCCCTGCGGCACACCTTCGCCACCAGCCTCGCCCGCAACGGAGCGTCGGGTACGGAGCTGCAACGCCTCCTCGGTCATGAGTCGCTCGCCACCACCCAGCGTTATGTCGACGCCACCGCACGCGAGATCCGGCAGGCGGCCCGATCCAACGACGCCTACCGGGCCCTCAGGAAGGCGACAGTCACGCCGTCGACCGAGTGAGTACGGTCACCGAAGCCTCAACTGGGCCCGGCGTCGGGGGTCGTCTGTGCCTTGTGTCACCTGCATTTCACCTCTGGCGCAGGGCGTGGACGTCCCGTGATGCCCAATAGGCTTTGAACCCGTTCGTCGTTCGTGCGATGACGGACCGTTGACGTCGAGATCCGGTACGCAACTTTCATCGGATCCATATTTTGACACCGACCGGAACGGCGACCGCTGGTGGCTGTGCCGGTGAGAATCGAAGGTGCGCCCCTTGGTGATACCGGGGCGGCATCGCAAAGAAAAGGGTAGGTTCCTCACTGTGGGCCGCAGAATCGAAGTTGAACTAACGAGCACCCGCGACGACGGCTCGTGGACTTGGCGGGCCGCCGGGGCCAAACAGCCCAAGGGCGAACTCAGCGGCGACCTCCTCTACGCCGAGGCGAAAATCGGCGACGTTGTGAAGGTCGAGGCCGACTTTCACCTCGACGGGATCGAGATCGTCGAGGTCTTTCCCCCGAAGGCCAAGAAGGAACGAAACGATCTGCTGGAACTCAAGTCGCGTCCCGTGCGCGACGACGAGCTGGTCACGACCCAGCGGGTGGCCCGCCGCGATCGGGGTGATCGTGGTCGCCGCGGCGATCGCCCGGGCCGCGGTGAGCGGGCTGACCGTCGGGATCGACGGGGTGGTTCCAACCATCGTGAGACCCGTCCCGATCGTCCGCAGCGGCCGAAGCCGAAGCGGCTCCGCCCGAAACGCGAACATCGCGACGCCCTGCTGGCGTCGGTCACCGAGGAGCATCGGCCGATCGTGGAGCAGGTTGTCCGCGACGGTATGCCCGGTGTGCGCGCCGCCATCGACAAGCAGAACGCAGAGGCCAAGGAAGCCGGCAAGCCGGAAATCGACGCCGCCCCCATCCTCGCCATCGCCGAGCGCAATCTGGCCGCTGCCCGTCTCGCCGAGTGGCGGGACCGGGCCGACGCCGCCCTGGCCACGATCGACGACCTCGACCTCCGTGATCTTCGCCAGGTCGTCGTGGTGGGCAACGACGTGGCCCGCGACGACGAGAGTCGTGCCCTCGCCGAGCGGTTGAAGGCGTCGCTCGACGAGCGAATGGAGAAGGACCACGGACAGTGGCTGTCGGATCTCCGCAATGCCGTGGCCGACAGTCGTGTGGTGAGGGCCCTCCGGCTGTCATCCCGGCCGGTCAAGGCTGGTGCTCCCCTACCCACGGAGCTCGCCGCCGAGCTGTCGAAGCAGGCCGCCGCCGCCCTGGCTCCCGACGTCGAACAGTCGCGCTGGGCCATCGTGCTCGATGCCCTTGCCTTCTCGCCGGTTCGTGGCGCCGTGACCCCGGTGGGCATCCCGGCGGAGCCCGGCGAGGAACTGCTCGACGAGGTGCGTCGGCTCTCCGATCGGATTCCCGCGATCGCCGGCCTGTTCGGGATCGACCCGGCCCAGGTTCCCCGCCGGGCCAAACGCCGCCGGCCGAGTAGCTCCGGCGGTAAGAGCCAGGATCGCAAACCGAAGTCGAAGAAGTCCAAGGAGCGGCGGGATCCGAAGGCGACCGATTCGAAAACCGACAAGAAGCCCGAGCCGAAGGCCGGGAAACCGAAAGCCGAAGCCACGGCCGAACCGGCCTCACCCGGGGCGCCGGCTGAGCCGGCGGCGGTCCAGTCGGAGTCTGTTGGTGAGCCTGAGGAGCCGAAGGCCGACGCCGAGTCTGTTTCTGAGCCTGAGGAGCCGAAGGCCGACGCCGAGTCTGTTTCTGAGCCTGAGGAGCCGAAGGCCGACGCCGATTCTGTTGGTGAGCCTGAGGATTCCAAGGCCGAGTCTGTTGGTGAGCCGGAGGATTCCAAGGCCGAGTCTGTTGGTGAGCCGGAGGAGCCGGCCGCTGAGGCCGAGTCTGTTGGTGAGCCTGAGGAGCCGGAGGCCGAGTCGGCCGCCACGGAAGGTGCAGGTTCAGACAGCTCATCGGTGCCCGATCGCAACGGTTCGGACGCCGCCGACGAAGAAGAATAGGTTCTGCGCCGGTACCCGGCGAGCGCCGGGGACCAAGGTCCCGGCCGGTCGCACACCCTGCCGTGATGGCCGGTTCAGGCCCTCAAACGTCGTCGAGGACGGCGTCGAGCGGCGCCGGCATGGCGTCGAGATCAAGCGTCTCGACCAGCAATCTGGCGTAGCGGAGCGTCCGCCTCGACTTGGCGCCGAGGAACCGACGGAGTTGAGCATCGACGGGCCGCCCCCGCCACTCCGGTTGTCGTTGAAAGGTCCGAAACGCGCGCAGCTCGTCTTGCACAGCAAGAACGCGTTCGAGGTTGTCGGGCCCGACCGCCCGGATCAGCTCGTCCTCCAGATCCTCGACACAGACGTGAAAGCCGAGGTCGGCCATGTCGTCGACAGTCGACGGAGCGCCGACTCCAGTTTGGCGCAGAGCATGCCGGACGAGTTCCGCAGCGTCGGCGTCGCACAAACCGGCGAGGTGTCGCCGCTCCCCGAACGGGCCGAATCGGCGCAGGTACCCGACGACGGCCTGGGCGCCTCCGACGGGGAGCACGGCCGTACCCTCGGCCTCCAGATCACGTCCCCGCCGTCGGGCCAGCGTCTCCACCGCAATCTATCGCTGACACCCTCCACGATGATGATCGCATCGGCGATCTCCGCCTTGGCGAGCGCCTGGCGTGTGGCCCGCACCGGTGCTCCGGGCCCGTGAGGCCATCCGTCGAGCATTGCGACCGCGCCATCGGGCCGCCCGGTCCGATCGGGTCGAGTCACCGTGTGTCACCTCCTCGCGTGCCGGACTCTCGTCTGCGCCAACGCTACTCGATTCGGTTCGGCAGGTGCCGCCGGATTTCAACGCGGATCGACGATGCCATTCCCCTGGAGGAAGTCGAGTAGCCCGGGCACCAGGTCCATCGTCGGTAGTTCGTCGAACGGGACCCAGCGGGCGTCACCGGCGTCGTCTCCGGCGGTCGGAGCGAGACCGTTGAGCCCGGTTGCGACCCCGATCGGGTCGGCTCGGAAGTCGAAGATGACGAAATGGAACCCGGTGCCGATTCGTTCGACCCAGCCGACCAGTGGACCGCATTCGACGTCAAGGCCGGTCTCCTCGGCCACTTCCCGCACCACGGCGTCGGCCAAGCTCTCCCCCGGTTCGACCCGCCCACCGGGAATCGTCCACTGTCCCCTGGCCGGAGGGTTGGCCCGTGTCACGAGGAGCAGGTGATGGTCGACGGCCACGACGGCGCCGACGGCCAGCACCGGTCCGGTCGGCGGGCTCGACGACCGAGTCACCCGACTCGACTCCCCGAGGTGGCAGCCACAATCGACCGCTTCAGGAATCCGACAGCGACCGGTGGACCACCAACTGGCGGGCTTTGAGACCGAACGACTCGAAGAAGTTCTTCGTCTCCCGATCACCGGGCAATGCCAGGGCGTCGATGCCGAGACAATTGCGGGATCTGGCCTCGTCGACGACGGCGTTCATGATCGTTTCCCCGATTCCGACCTCCCGGGCCTCGGGTTCGACCACCAGTTGCTGCACCCGGGCCAGTGTTGCGCCGTCGTCCAGTTGCTCGAACACGGCAAGTGCGTAGCCGAAGACGACACCGGCGTAGGTGCCGACGAGCAGCAGCGAATCGGGTTCATCGATGGCGGCGACAAGTCGAGTGCGAAGTTCGTCCTCGGTGTAGGACAGCTCCCGCCGCAACAACAGGTCGGCTCCCCGCTCTCCGCTGATTCTTGCGGCGTGGTCGACGGCGATGCGAACGAGAAGGTCGACATCGTCGGGTGCGGCGACTCGGTAGGACTCCGCGGTGTCGTCGAAGGCGTCGGCGTCGAGCGTTTCGCTCACGGAACGAGTCGGTCGATCTTGGCCAGCACCGTCTTGCGGTTTCGATGGGCCACTTCGTGAGCCCGTACCCGAAGCAGCTGATCCTGCGTCAGATCCTCCAGGAGCCCGATGATCTCCTTGGCGGTGAGGTCGTCATAGCCAGCGATGGGAAGTCGGGCGGTCTTCGTCGGCGACTTGGCCGGTGCGTCATCGTCGACATCCGATCCGGCCGCGTCACCCGAGCCCGCCTTCGGCGCGGCTGCCCTATCGCCGTTGGACGTTTCGCTCCCGGTCGACGGAGGGCCGGGTGACGGTGGCGCCAGGCCCAACTGCGCACCGAGTTCGGTGATGAATCTGGCGGCCACCTTCGCCACCGCGTCGGCCGCGTGTGCCCCGGCGGCGCCCGCCGTGCCGGCTCCCGGGATGGCTCCGTCGGGTATCGACGCGCCCCGTTGCCTGGCCGCCATCTGACCGAAGAACTTCGCCAGCTGGACCTGGCTGCGGCCTTTCTTGATCAGCTGGGGTAGCACCTCGGGATACTCGTACAACATCCCGATCGGTGCGTAGACGAACAGCTCGATCAGCTGCTCGAACGGGTTGTCTTCGGCCTGCTCGGTCATGGGTCTACCCTTTCACACCCGAGGCGCCCGCCGCCATCGTCAACCCGAAAGGCTCAGGGGCTCGCCGCAGTGCGGGCAGCTCGGTTCGGCCTGCTTGGCCATCTGGCTGCGGTTGACGAGAAGAAAACAGCTCGGGCAGGGGAATTCCTCGCCACGAGGTCCGCCGCCTCCGGAGGGGATGGATGCCCCTTCCTCGCCGTCATCGTCGTCGTCCTCGGACGCTGCGAGTCGATCACGCAGGATCGCATCCAGGTCGGCCTCGACGTCGTCGGGATCGAGATCCTCATCGTCGTCGTCGTCATCCGACGACACTTTGCGGGCCCGGGGCCGTGACTCCTCTTCTTCCTCCTCGTCGTCTTCTTCTTCGTCATCGTCGTCGAACACATCGAGATCTTCGTCGAGGTCTTCCTCGAGATCGTCATCGTCGATTTCGATGTCGTCATCGTCGATGTCGAGAACATCGGTGTCCAGATCGTCGTCGTCGTCGTCATCGATGTCGTCGTCGAAGTCGTCGTTCTCTTCCAGTTCATCATCAAGATCGTCAATCATCGATGGTGCCTCACAATTGACTTGAGCAGGACGGCCGGACTCTAGCCTCACATTCCGCCGTTTCTACTACTGCGAACATACTTTTTTGCAAACTCCCGATTTGGACGCGACATTCCCCCGCGAGCCGGTGGTAACCCCGAAATCCTCGAGCCATCATGTCATGTCGCACCGGAGCGCGCAGGACTTCACCCAAAGTTTCCCGGCCGACGCAACCCGACCGTCGGATCCTCGCCGTCTCAGCCCTTGGCGAACATTCGACGGATCTGGCCGATGTTCTCGATATAGGCCCGGGTGTCGTCGTAGTACCCTCGAGCCGCCACAGAGCCCGGACCCTGGTAGTAGCCGGCCAGAGCGGCATCGGTCGATCCCATGTACCCGATCAGCCAGGAGAGGAACCGGGCCGTCATGCGGATGTTGTCATCGGGATTGTAGGGATCGAGTTCCGGTATCTGGATCAGATCGCCGGCGATCCAATCGGCAGTCCGCGGCAGGATCTGACCCACGCCGATCGCACCCTTGGGACTGACCACCTGCGTCTGCCATCCGGATTCCCGATAGGCGACCGCCATGACCAGATCGGTTGGAACACCGTAGTGATTCGACCACTTCTCGAACGAAGGAATCAGCGTCAGCCGGCTGGGATTGGCCCGCAACCGTGACGGCAGGCTGTTGTAACCCGCCGCCGGATCGGTCGGGACCGTCCGTGCACCGGCCGGGACCGTCAGCTTCTGCCCCACCCGGATGAAGTGAGCGTTCTCGATGCCGTTGGCATCGACGAGCGCTCGGGTGGAGATGCCGGCGGCCGCCGCGATCTCGCTCAGCGTGTCACCCGCTTTCACCGTGTACGTCGTCGCCCCGCCGTCGGGAATGCGAAGCACCTGACCGACCCGAATCAGGTGCAGGTTCGAGATCCCGTTGTCGGCGGCCAGCACGGACACCGAGACGCCGTGCCGATGCGCTATCACCGACAGGCTGTCACCAGACTCGACCACGTACTCGGAGTGTGCTGCCGCCACCGCCGGGGTCATGAGGATGACGGCCAATGCCGCCACCACGAGTCTGAGCGAGCCGCCAAGGCCGACGGAGCCGGGCTGACGACGAGACGAATGATCTGTGGTTTTCCGGGCCATTTGCCCTCCTGCAAAAAGACGTGAGCTCCCACCGAGCTCCGGGCACTACAATTGGCCGGCGCTACCCGTCCGCTTGGCTTCTGCCCGTCTTTCCGCTTCCAACCGCTCTAGCTCCGCCTCAGAGGAGTGGTTGACGAACGACATCATAGCCGCAATCGCGTGGTGGCCTGCTCTTTCGGCGATGAGTTTGTGCATCTTCTGCGCCACGGACCGATAAGCAGGGTGCCCCTGCGGCGTCGACCGGAGTTCGGTTGTGTGCATCGCCGAGCGTGCGTTGAGGTTGAGGTTGAACCGCAACCGGTAGGCGAGCGACACGGCGTACGAGGCCTGCGCTTCGAATCCCCGCTCATGGAGTGCGTCGTAGAGCCCGGCCGAGCGCTCCATGGCGTCGTCGAAGCGATCAGTGGCCCCGATCTCGTCGACCAGCGACGGGCGGGTGTAACCGTGGCGGGGATTGAGTTTTTGCCACTCGACCGTGAGCATGCGGTGGCGTTGCAGATCACGAAAAGCCCCGTAGTCGGCCAGCACGTCGAATCGGTAGAACGGCCGCTCGAGCGCCCGCCCGGGACGATGGCGACGGTTGCCGCGGTCCCCCGTATAGGCGCGGATCACCCGAAGTCGATCATCGACCGACATCTCCCGGACCTTGGCTTCGATGTCGGCCTCGGCCAGATGACTGTACGGGTACAACATCGAGGCCACGAGCTTGACCTCGGCGTCGGGATCGAAGTCGATCAGTTCGACCCGCTCATCGTCGTCGTAGACCTCCGGGTCGCCGAGCAATTCGCTCGTCACGGCCTCCATGGCTGCGCGGTTTTGCTCCAGGTAGTCGGAGGCGACCTGGCCGCGGTCGGGCAGATCGACCCGTTTCACGAACGACGGGATCACCTTGCGAAGCTCGTCGAGCATCAGGTCCGCATAGAGCCGGGCTTCCGGTAGCGGATCGGCCCGCATGCGGACGAGCATCTGCTCGTAGCTCTGCCCGGTGGCGTAGATCCCGACGTTCGACTGGGCGGCGGCCGGGAGGATGCCTCGAATGGCGTCGAGCGCCTTGGCCTTGATGGCGGACCGGTAGACGAAGTCGCTGTCGGACGAAGACTTCGGGGTGGTCTGCCGGAGGTACTCGGTCATCACTGGGATGAGCCCGCTGTAGATCTCGAAGAGCCGGTCCATGTCGCCGATGTAGCGTGCCCCGAGGTCCGAGCTCAGCACGTCGGGATCGCGGAAGTAGCGGTACCGGCCGTTGGCCCGGGCGTCGTAGGCGATGTAGCGGGTCGACTGCTCCAGGTAGGCGGCCAGGCGGCCCCACTCCAGGATCTTCGTCAGAAGGTTCGACGCCTGCTCGCAGGCCAGGTGGATACCGCCGAGCTGGGCCACCGAGTCGTCGCCGTACTCGAAGAAGATCCGATCGTAGAGCCGTTCGGCCTGAGCGAGGCCTACGGTGGCGTCGATCGAGGCGTCACCTTCGATGTCGAGCTCTCCGACGAATTCGTCGAGAAAGAGCCGACGTAGGCTTTTCGGCGATCGGGAGTACCGGGCGAAAAGGGCTCCCTTGACCACCTCCGGCAGATTGACCAGCGCGAAGACGGGCCGATCGAGGTTGGTGAAGTAACGCCGGAGGATGTCCTGTTCGCTCGAAGTGAACTCCTCGGTGAAATAAGCGCTCACGGCGGCAAAGATTAGGCCGTCCGGCGGCCGTATGGGCGGACCGACCCCGAGAAGCCTGTCGTATCTTCGACAACATGCGCTCGTTTCTCACCGATTCGCTCCTGTCGCCGTGCGGCCTCTCGCGTCACGCCGATCGGCGCCGGCGGGCTCATGATCGGGTCAGCTTGTCGATGAGTTCGGCCGCTTCGGGAAACCGATCGGTCAGTGCGGCCCGATCGCCGAGCTCGAAATCCTCGACCTCGAAACGGGGGGCCATCGTCGTGCCGACGAGACTCCATGCTCCTGTGGTGCGGCTGCCCTGCCAATGGCCGCCGTCAACGACGAGCGCGGGACGCTGCCCGGCGGCGAGGTCGGGCCCGAGGATCCGTCGCTGAAGTCCCGAGTCGTCGTCGAGCGTGACCAGCTCGACCGGTGCACCGAGGTAGTGGTGGTACACCTCCGGCCCCGGCAGCCGATGCAGGGCCGAGAAGTCGTCGGGGGTCAAAAGGTAGTGGATGGCGCTCGATCGTTCGTCGTACCAGACCTGACTCCACCACCCGCCCTCGTCGACCAGCGGCTGGAGGTCGAGAAGCCGCTTGATCGACTCCACGTCGAGCCGGTCGGTGGGATCGCTCATTCGGGCCGCTCGCCGTCTTGACACCGGACAACCCGTTGATCGGTCACGATGGCGGTGATGAGCTCGGCTGGTGTCACGTCGAACGCCGGGTTCAGGGCCGTCGCATCGGCCGGGGCGAATCGGACCTCGCCGAAACCGGTGACCTCGGCTTCGGCTCGCAGCTCGATGTCGATGTCGGCCCCGGTCGCGGTGGTACCGTCGACCGTCGACTCGGGAGCCACGATGAGGAAGGGAACCCCGGAGCGGTGGGCGGCCAGCGCCAATGAGTAGGTTCCGATCTTGTTGGCGACGTCGCCGTTTGACGCGATGCGGTCGGCCCCGGCGACGACGACGTCGACCAGTCCCCGGCTGATCAGGGCCGGGCCGGCCGAGTCGACGACCAGGCGGTAGGGTGCGCCCATTCGGCCGAGTTCCCACGTCGTGAGCCGGGCCCCCTGCAGGAGTGGTCGGGTTTCGAGCGGGTAGGCGATCTCGAGGTCGCCGCGTTCATGGAGGGTCTGGATGACGGCCAGTGCGGTTCCCCGATCGACGGTGGCCAGGCCACCGGTGTTGCAGATCGTCATGGCCCGGACGCTTCGGCCCTCGACGAGACTGACGACGAGGTCGGCGCCCCGCTCCCCCATGGCCGTCGACGAGCGGATCTCATCATCCTTGATCCGGTGGGCCGTCGCCAGAGCGGCCTCCCGTCCCTCGCCGGCCACCGCCAGGACCTCGTCGACCCGAACCGCCAGATTCACAGCGGTCGGACGGGCGTTGCGGAGCCGGTCGGTGAGCCGGGCGAACGCGTCGGGATCGGTGATGGGGTCGGCCTCACCCATGGCCAACACGACGCCGTAGCCGCCGGCCACGCCGATGGCCGGGGCGCCTCGCACCACCAGTCGTTTGATGGCGTCGATGAGTTCGGCCACGGTCGCAGCCCGGAACACGGTCAGCTCATGCGGCAGTTTCGTCTGGTCGATCAGATCGACCGCATCGTCGTTCCAGACAATGGTCTGCATGGTGTCAGTCGTCTCTCTCGCTGGTTTACACGACCCGATCGCTACCGCCGTCGATGGGAATCTGCGCACCGGTGGTGGCCGCGAAGGCCGGACCGCACAAGGAGACGACGGCCAGGGCCACCGTCGCGGAGGTGACCTCGGTTCGGAGCAGGTTTCGCCGCTTGTACTCCTCCGGTGTCATCCCGTAGGTCTCGGCGCGCTTGGCCACGAGTTCATCGGACCAGAGGCCGGTGTCGAACACGGCATCCGGGTGCACGATGTTGACCCGAATGCCGTCGTCGGCCCACTCCAGGGCCGCGACCCTGGCCAGTTGGGTCAACGCCGCCTTGGACGCCGAATAGGCGGCCGCACCCCGTCCGGGCGCAGCCACGTTCTTCGAGCCGACGACCACCACGCGCCCGTCGACCGGTGAGAGTTGCATCAAGGGATGGACCTGGTTGAACAGTGTGAGGACCGAGTCGACGTTGACCGCCTGGGTGCGGCGCCAGGTTTCGCCGTCGAGTTCACCGATGGGAAGCGACGCTGCGAACACCCCGGCGCACACGATCACGATGTCAACGCCCCCGAACGCTCCGACGGCTTCGTTGAGAGCTTCGTCGACGGCGGTTTCGTCGGTCACGTCGACCTGTAGGCCGAGCCAATCGGATCGGTCAAAGGCCGTTTCGGTGGTGGCGGACAGATCGAGCCCGACCACGGCCGCGCCCTGAGTCAACAGCTCGGCGGCGCAGGCCCGACCGATTCCCGAGGCGGCGCCGGTGACGACGGCGACCTGCCCCGCCAGTGGCGGCGGGACGCCCTGCCTGCGGAGTTTCGCCTGTTCGAGGTCCCAGTATTCACAGTCGAAGATGTCGGCTGCGTCGAGGGCGACGTAACCGCCGAGGTCGTCCTCCACGGTGGTGATGACGTCGATCGTGTGATGGTAGATGTCGGCGACGATGTCGGACTCGGCCCGGGTGCGTCCGATCGTGATCAGGCCGAACTCGGAGTCGAGCACCACCCGGGGCGCCGGGTCGAGCATGGTCAGATCGCCCCGCCCGGCCTCGCGGGCCCGCTGCTGGTTGTCGTCGAAGTAACGCTTGTAGTCGGCCACGTAGGCCGAGACGTCCCTCCCGACCTGCGGCAACCGCTTTGTTCGCAGCACGTGATCGGGGGTCAGCGGACCTCGCTGGGAAAGGTCGGCCCAGTCATCGCGACCCACGAACGCGGCGACGTCGGGTCCCTGGTGAACGGTGGTGATCATCGGTCGGTCGGCGGCGGCCGACACCTCGGCTCGGACCCGGCAGACGTCCAGCCGATCGATGGCGAGAACGGCCGGTGGCGGTTCCGCAACCGGCGCCGTGTGCCGCCCACGCAACCATGCTTCACACCGCTCGATCAGTTCGACGTGGTGGGCCAACGCCGCCTCGGTGTCGGGTCCGAACGTGAACAGGCCGTGGTTGAGCAGCACCATGCCGACGGTGTTGTCATCGGCCTGTTCGGGCCAACGCTTCCTCACTTCGCGGGCCAAGTCGAAACCGGGCATCACGTAGGGAATGACCACCACGTCGTCGCCGTAGATCTCCCGGCAATTGGCCTCACCATCGGCGGTGTTGGTCATGGCCACGATGGCGTCGGCGTGCGAGTGCTGCACCGCAGGAAACGGCAGGAAGGCGTGCAGGAGCGCCTCCACCGACGGCTGCGGGGCCGCCGGGTCGAGCTTGGAGGCTGCGAGCTCGCGGGTCATGTCGGTGTCGGAGAGCCGATCGAGGTCGAGCAGTTCGTGGAGCCGGCTGAGCCGCAGTGGGGCGAAGCCCGCCGGTTCGATGGTGGCGAGATCCCAGCCGGAACCTTTCACGTAGAGGGCGTCGACGGCGCGGCCGGTGATGTCGCCCCATCGATGCTTGACCGAGGTGTTGCCTCCGCCGTGAAGGACGAACGACGGCTCCCGCCCCAGGAGCCGGGAGCCGTGGCAGCAGGCATGAACCGGGTCGGCGAGATCGAGGCCACCCGAGTCGAGGTCATGCCAGCCGGTCGTGAGGGTTCGGGGTTTCAGCACTGACGTTCCTTTGAGGTTCCAGGTGTCGTCGGTCGGCCTACCATCCGGCCGTTGCCATCACACCGGCGTCGACGATGAGGTCGGTGCCGGTGATGGCCGTCGATTCGTCGGAGAGAAGAAACCAGCAGGCCCGGGCCACCTCTTCGGGCCAAACCAGACGGGCCAGCGGGGCGGTCGACAGCCAGCGCTCGACCCCCTCCGGCCAGTCGGCCTCGATGCCGGGCCGATGACACAGGCCGGGTGAGACCGAGTTGACCCGTACGCCGTTCGGCCCGAGTTCGGCCGCGGCCGCCTTGACATACGAGATCAGCGCCGCCTTCGATGTTGCGTAATGGCCGTGGGCCGGCGCCGGACGGTGCCCCTCGATCGAGGCGATGTGCACGATCGACCCGCCGCCAGGGTCGACGGCTGTCATGGCCGCCGCCGTCTCCTGGGTGAGGTGATGGGCGCCGGTGAGGTTGACCGCCAGCATGGTGTCCCACTCCCCCGAGGTCAGCTCGTCGAGCCGGCCGAGATCCTGGACGGCGGCGGCGTTGACGAGACCGGTGATCGGTCCGACGTCCTCGACCACCCGGTCGATGACCGAGGAGACGGCGGTGCGATCGGTGATGTCGACGACGAACTCCGGAACTCCGAGCGAGCGCTCCGGGGAGGAGTGATGGACGAGCGCCACCACCGTGGCTGATCGGACCCGGCACCCCCCGACGACGGCCCGACCGATCCCTCCGTTGGCTCCGGCCACAACGATCACGCCACCGACGTCAGCCACCTTGATACACCTCGACCTTCTCGGGCGTCAGCGGGGTGTTGCCAAGGATCAGATCCGAGGCCTTCTCGGCGATCATCATCGTCGGGGCGTAGATGTTCCCGTTGGTGATCTCCGGCATGACCGACGCGTCCACGACGAACAGGTTCGACGTGTTGTGGACCGCCATGGTGGCCGGGTCGACCACGGCCATGTCGTCGGTTCCCATCCGGGCCGTGCAGGAGGGATGCAGTGCGGTCTCGGCGTCTCGGGCGACCCAGTCCATGATCTCGGAGTCGGTTCCGACCGACGGTCCGGGGGAGATCTCCCCGCCGCTGTAGGGCTCGAACGCCGGCTGGTTGAGAATGTGCCGGGTCACCCGGACCGCTTCGATCCATTCCCGACGGTCCTGCTCGGTCGAGAGGTAGTTGAACACGATGGCCGGCTTGTCGGTCGGATCGGTGGACCGGATCTTCACCGTGCCCCGGGAATCGGAGTACATCGGTCCGACGTGTACCTGATACCCGTGAGCTTGGGTCGGCGCCGAACCGTCGTAGCGGATGGCGATCGGGAGGAAGTGGAACATGAGGTTCGGGTAGGCCTCGTTGGGGTTGCTGCGGACGAAGGCGCCGGCCTCGAAGTGGTTGGTGGCCGCTGGTCCCCGCCGGGCCAGCCACTGCAACCCGATCCACGGCTTGCGCCAGTTGGCCAGATGGGGCTGCATCGACACGGGCTGGGTGCAGGCGAACTGGATGTAGACCTCGAGATGGTCCTTGAGGTTCTCGCCCACGCCCGGTACCGCAGCCACGGTGTCGATGCCAACCGAGCGGAGATGATCCGGAGCGCCGACCCCGGAGAGCTGCAGCAGTTGTGGTGTGTTGAAAGCCCCACCGCAGCACACCACGTTGGCCGCCTTGACCGAATGGGTGCGACGACGATGCCGGTAGGTGACGCCGACCGCCCGGTGGCCGTCGAAGTCGATCCTGGTGGTCAGGGCCCGGGTGACGACGTCGAGATTGGGGCGATCCATCACCGGATGGAGATAGGCCCGGGCTGCGCTCAACCGCCGACCCCGGTGCACGTTCTTGTCGAACGCGGCGAAGCCCTCCTGGCGGTAGCCGTTGACGTCGGTGGTGCGGCTGAATCCGGCCTGAGGTCCGGCGTCGAGCCAGGCCTGGAACAGAGGAGACGATGCGGGACCTCGTTCGAGGATCAGCGGGCCGTCGCCGCCCCGCCAGTCGTCGGCCCCCGCGAGGCAGGTCTCCATTCGTTTGAAATAGGGCAGGCAGTGGGCGTAGCTCCACTCCTCCAGGCCGGGCATGGCCGCCCACTTCTGATAGTCCATGGGATTGCCCCGCTGGAAGATCATGCCGTTGATGCTGCTCGAGCCGCCCAGCACTTTGCCGCGGGCGTGATAGACGCGTCTCCCACCCATGAACGGCTCCGGCTCGGTTTCGTAGCGCCAGTCGTAGAACCGGCTCCCGATCGGGTAGGTGAGCGCGGCGGGCATATGGATGAACACGTCCCACCGGTAGTCCGGGCGACCGGCCTCGAGGACCAGGACCCGGTTCGACGGGTCGGCGCTCAGACGGTTGGCGATGGCCGAGCCGGCCGACCCACCGCCGACGATCACGAAGTCGTAGTGGCGATGCTCGACCGATCCGGCCTCGCTGGTGTCTTGCGCCATGTTGACCTCCCTGACATGCGCCGGCCCGTCGACCCACATGGGTCACGGATCCGAAAGCATACGCTAGCCCGACTCGGCCACCACGACCCGGAGCCGGCGGGGTCCGTGCACCCCCTCGACCCGTCTGAGCTCGATGTCGCTGGTGGCCGAAGGTCCGCTGATCCAGGTCAGCGGGCGGCGGGGATCCAGCCGGCCGAGCGCATCGGGTACGCGGGCCACGAGCTGTTCGGTGGTCACGACCACGACGTGCAGATCCGGAAGCAGGGTGAGGGCTCGTCGCCCCTGGCCCTCTCCCCCGTCGAGCACGATGGTCCCGGTTTCGGCCACCGCCACGGCGCAGGTGGTGACCACGCCGTCGGCGCCGTCGAGTTCGTCGACGGAAAGCGGATCGCTGTCGTCGAGTCGAACCATGCCCGGTTCGGCCTCCGCCGGGGCTGGCACCCACTCCTCGGGAAATCCGTCGGGCACCACCACCCGAACCGCTCCTTCGGTGGAGAGATAGTCGGCCACGGCGGTGTTCACGTCGGTGGCCGTACACCGGGTGACGTCGGCCCTGTAGTCGACCAGACGATCGATGAACACCTCGAGCAGCGTGTCGAGATCGGGCTGCGGTTTGGCCCCGGCCTGGCGATAGTCGCGAGGAATCGGACCGGGGTCGTACCCGCTGGTGGCGCTCCGCACCCGGTCGAGAATGGCCTGGCGGGAGGTGGTGATGGCGGCAATCGATGGCGTGGCGGGCGGGTTGTCAGGCATCGGACGTCCCCTTCCGCTCCCGGCCTATCCACCAGTCGCGGAACGACTGTTCGGGCGGGGCCGGAAGATCGCGGGTTGCGGTCCAGCCGGCGAAGGGCGGCGGCAGGTTTCGAAAGGAGCCCCGGCGGGCCAGGAATCGACCGAACCGCATCGAGCGGATCAGCCGCGTCCACCGTTCCGGACGGGACATGAACCAGGCGGCCGAGCGGAAAACCGCGCGCTCCCCGGCATCGCCGGTGCCTTCGCCGGCAGCCACCTTCGATCGAAGGCTGACCAGCATCGTCGGAATGTCGATGGCGACCGGGCAGACCTCATAGCACGCACCGCACAGGGTCGACGCGAACGGCAGGGAGGCGTTGTCAGCCACGCCGGTGAGCTGCGGTGACAGTACGGCGCCGATCGGACCGGGGTAGATCGATCCGTAGGCGTGACCACCGGTCCGTTCGTAGACAGGGCAGACGTTGAGGCAGGCCGAGCAGCGAATACAGCGCAGCGCCGAGCGGCCCTCTGGGTCGGCCAGGATGGTCGAGCGACCGTTGTCGAGCAGCACGAGGTGGAACTCCTCGGGCCCGTCGCCCGGGGTCACCCCCGTCCACATGGTGGTGTAGGGGTTCATGCGCTCGCCGGTGCTGGAGCGGGGCAGGAGCTGGAGGTAGACCTCGAGATCCCGCCAGGTGGGAATCAGTTTCTCGATGCCCATCACGGTGACCAGCACCCGCGGCAGGGTGAGACACATCCGGCCGTTGCCCTCGGACTCCACCACCATGACGGTGCCGGTCTCGGCCACGCCGAAGTTTGCGCCCGAGATGGCGACGTCGGTGGTCAGGAACCGTTGGCGGAGGTGGACGCGAGCCGCCTCGGCCAGTGCCGGCGGGTCGTCGGTGAGCCCGTCGGGGGCGGGGACGCCGACCTTTCCCATCTCCCGGCGGAAGATGTCGCGGATCTCGGAGCGGTTGCGGTGGATGGCAGGCACCAGGATGTGGCTGGGCATGTCGTGGCCGAGCTGGACGATCAGCTCGGCCAGGTCGGTCTCCCAGGCGGAGATGCCGGCGTCGGCGAGGGCCTCGTTGAGCCCGATCTCCTGGGTCGCCATCGACTTGACCTTGACCACGTCACGGGCCTCGGCCCGGCGGGCGATCTCGATCACGATCCGGTTGGCCTCATCGGCGTCGGCCGCCCAGTGCACGACACCACCACGGGCGATGACCTCGGCCTCCAGACGTTCGAGGTGGTCGCCGAGGTCGGCCATCGTGGAATCCTTGATGGCTGCTCCCGCCGCACGCAGCTCGGCCCAGTCGTCGAGCTCGGCGACGACGGATGCCCGCTTTTCACGGATGGTCGTGGTCGCCTTGCCGATGTTGCGTCTCAGCTGCGGATCGGCCAGAGCCAATCTGGCTGCTCGGGGAAAGTAGTCGCCGTGAAGATGCATCGTGTTGGTGGCCCGAGGCCACTGAGTCGTCGTCGGCTCCCCGGTTTTGCTCATGATTGCTCCGTCGAAGCGAGCACTTCGGCCAGATGGACGGTGGTGACACCGGTGCGATTGCGGGACAGTCCGCCCCCGATGTGCAGGAGGCACGATGCGTCGACGGCCACACAACTCTCGGCGCCTGTGGTCAGGACATGGTGGATCTTGTCAGCCAGCATGGCGCTCGACACATCCGAGTTCTTGAGGGCGAACGTTCCACCGAAGCCGCAGCAGCCTGCCGCCTCCGGCAGTTCGATCAACTCGAGTCCCCGCACGGCCTGCAGGAGCCGGAGCGGACGATCGCCGACACCCAGCATGCGAGTGGCATGGCAGGCCGGATGGTAGGTGACCCGATGCGGATAATAGGCGCCGACGTCGGTCACCTCCAGCACGTCGACGATGAACTGCGACAGTTCGAAGGTGCGGTCGGCCAGGCGTCGGGCCTCGGTCACCTGACGATCGGTGAGCTGATTGGCGGCCACCCATTCGTGCTGGTGTTTGACCGAGGCTACGCACGATCCGCTTGGCGCCACGATGTACTCGAAACCGGCGAACGCCTCCTGGAAGCCGGCCACCATCGGGGCGGCCTGGTCGGGATAGCCGGAGTTGGTGTGCATCTGGCCGCAGCACGTCTGTCCGAGCGGGAACTCGACGGTGCAGCCGAGACGTTCGAGCACCTCGACGGTGGCCCTGCCGACATCGGGGGACATGGCATCGACCAGACAGGTGGCGAACAGCGCGACCCTCATCACCGGCCACTGTAGTGGGGCCGCCCCGCCTATTGTCGAGACGGTCAGCGTGCCTTCTCGGCACGGGCCGGTTCCGCCGGCCCGGACCGTCAGGCCAGACCGAGCCCGTCGGCCAGGAGCTCCATCGACTCCTGCAGCAGGGTTTCGGGGAGTCCGCCGATGTCGAGGAGGAACAGCTGCCGGTCGAGGCCGAGTGTCTCGTCGATGGCGGCGATGCGTTCGACCACTTCCGCCGGGCTGCCGGCGATGGCCGGGCCCTGCAACAGGGATTCGTAGTCGACCGGCCGCCCGAAGCTGCCTCGCAGCGACATGGCGAAGTCGCGGTAGGACTCCAGGTGGGGCTGCCAGCGCTGTCGCGCCACCTGGGTCGTCGGGGCGACGTGCACGTAGGTGGGGAAGCCGACCTCGACGCCGTCGCCGAACCCGTTGGCCGTGGCTCGGTCCCGGTAGCGGGAGACGATGTCGCAGTAGTCCTCCGGCCATCGGAACAAGCTCGGGAGCATGAATCGAAGCCCCAGATCGGCGGCGAGGTCAGCCGAGATCGTCGACAGCCCTCCACCGACCCAGATCATGTCCCGGGCGGCCTGGAGTGGCCTTGGTTCGAGCCGGACATCGTTCAGTGGTGTCCGATGCTCGCCGGTCCAGGTGACGTTGTCCTCCTCGAGCAGGCGCAGCACGAGCCGCAACGACTCGTCGAACTTCGGTCGAAGCTCCTCGAAACTCTCGGCGCCGAACGCTCGGGCAGTGGCCGCCGACGCACCCCGGGCAAAGGTCACCTCGATCCGACCCTCGGTCAACACGTCGAGCACGGCGAGCTGTTCAGCGAAGCGCACCGGATCCAGGTTGGCGAGGAGCGACACCGATGTTCCGAGACGGATCCGCGAGGTCTTGGCCGCCACGTAGCTGAGGAGCAGCTCGGGAGCGGGCATGATGTAGCGGCCGAAGTGATGCTCGCCGACGTTGAAACCCGCGAATCCCAGTGTCTCGGCTGCCACCGCCTGCTCGATCACCGACCGGATCCGCTGGCGTTGGCTCGGCAGGTGTCCGCTCCTCGGATCGGGCAGGTGATCGATCAGGCTCAGTATCTCGTAGGTGCTCACGACTTCTTCGTTGTCTTCGTTTCGACGACGCTTCGCGGTGACCTCGTTCGGATCCCGGGCTCAGCAGCTGATGTTCCTTGCGCCGGTCTCGGCCCGCCCTCACGAACCGGGTTCCATCCTATGCCAGTCGTGCCGTCGACGAGAGTCCGGTCGCCGAGGGCATCTCAGCGCGTCGTCGTCCCCAGACCTGCGGTACCGGCAGGACGGGTGGTGGTGGGCAGATCATCACCGACCCTACGGCCTTTCGGCTTGGTTGGGCCGGAGTGATTCGGGGCGGTCGTGGCGTTGTCGGTCGGCAGCTGGGCCTGCTCGTCGATGGTCGTCGGCCATCGGTGGGTCATGTGGGCCGCCTCTGCCGGGGTCATCAGGGCGACCAGCCAGTCCGGGGAGTTCGGCGAGCGGCGCTCGACCGAGGCCTCCGGCACGGAAGCAGACGGAGCCGGCGGACCGAGATTGGCCTCCAGGAAGACCCGTAGATCGGACAGGCTGCGCCGCCAGTGGTTCACCACCGCGGGCTGGGTCGATGGCTTCGTGGTTGAGCGGGTGGTCGAGATCGAACCCGGTTGGCGGATCGTGGTCGCAACGCCCGGTGATCGTGGATCAGGCGGCGCGATCGGGTTCCGGTCGACGGCGGGCGCGGTGCCCGATTCCTCGGTTACCCCGGTGGCCGGTTGGGACGACGAGGGCGGCGACGGGCGGGTGATGGGGATGGACGGTGCGGCCGCGCTCGGGCGGGGTCGTGGTTCTGAATCGGTGCCGGCTTCGGTGGAGGGTGGCGCCGCCGATTCGGTCTCCGGAGCCGACGTTGGTGGCGCGGCGGAGACGGTGGTCGAACGGCGAACCGTGGTGGAGGTGGTTGGTGGCGGTGACGTCGTGGTCGGGGGCGATGGGCGGAGCCGCAGACCGGATCCCGGCCCCGATCCACTGTCGGCGGTCCCGGTCACCGGTCCCACCAGATCGCCGGCCGACACGACGATGTCGGTGCTGTTGGCGGCGTCGCCGGTCGAGGCTCGATCGACGATGTTCGACTGGACGGTCAGCGTCGGTCGGATCTCCCCGGGGTCGGTGTGGCTTTTGATACAGCCCTGGTTGCAGCCGATGATCGTGTTGCCGATGATGTCGACGCGTGCCATTGCCGGGTTGCCGAACCCGTAGGCCCAGTCGGCTTCGTTGTCGTCGCCGTGGACCTGGATCGTGGCCGTCCACGGCCAGGAGTCGGTGATACGGGTGTCGACGTTCCAGATGGTGTTGTTGCGGATCACCGTCGGTCCGTGGGCGACGGCGATGGCCTGAGCGTAGTGGCGGCCCGACGACACGTTCCAGATCCTGTTCTCCTCCACGAGGTAGTTGGCCGGACCCCAGTCGTTGCGGTTCAGCCCGAGTGAGATCGCGCCGCCGTAGTACGGGGTCACGTCGTGAATGAGGTTGTTGCGGATCGTCACGTTGGTCGTGTAGCGCTTGACGTCGACGGCCTCGTTGGCGATCGAATGGATCTCGTTGCCCTCGATCAGCACGCCCGAGGTGCGGTCGACGGCGCCTGTGCGCCCGGTGCCGACGTAGATTCCCTCTCCGAATTCCGGATCGAGCATTCCCGTGTCGTGGATCGTATTGCAGCGAATGACGGTGTTCGAGGACGGTTCGTAGCCGGCTGCGGTTTCGGCGGCACCGGTCACGACGCCGACCTGGGCCAGATCGTGTATGTGGTTGTGTTCGAACGTGATCGACGCACTCCCCCGCGACAACGCCCCGAAGATGCCGTTCCGGATCTCCAGCCCGCGTACCGTGACGTGAGCCATCCGTATGATCGAGACGGCGAAGCGATAGCTCGGAGTGCCGTTGTCGCCGGCATCGATGATCGGGGCCGCTCCGGCCGCTGCCTGGATGACGATCGGGGCCGAGGCGGTACCCGAACGGTGTCCCTGGTCGAGCCGGTAGTCGATGCGGGTGTAGACGCCGTCGGCCAGATTGATGACGTCACCGGGACGGGCCACCGCCAGCGCCGCAGCCAGCTCCGCCTGATTCGACACGGAGCGTTCGACGCCGCCCGACGGTGCGAGCGGCTGGTAAGGGCCACAGGAGGCGCCGGCGGCCGCGGCCGGCTCGACGGCGAGGCCGAGCGGGAGGTCCAGCGCACGCCCGATCGTCGGCGCGCCCACCAGAAGCGCCGTGAGTGCGGCCAGAACGGTGAGCCTGACCACCAAACGCCAAACCACTGGGATGGATATGCGCATACCGGGTAGTCGTCGGGAAAACGACGGCCCTTGAGCCCGGGCCGCCCTATTCAGTGGGTTCGGCGGCGCTGTGGCATGCTGGGTTCATGCCCGAACATCCCATCTCCCGCTTCGCCGTTCCCGAGCTCGACGACCTGCCGGACGACATACGGGCGATGATCACCGAGGTCGAGGCGAAGTCCGGATTCATCCCGAACGTGTTCCTTGCCCTCGCCCACCGGCCCGCCGAGTTTCGGGCGTTCTTCGAACACCACAACGCACTGATGGACGCCGAAAGCGGTTTGTCCAAGGCGGAGCGGGAAATGATCGTGGTCGCCACCAGCGCCCAGAACGGCTGCCTGTACTGCGTTATCGCCCACGGCGCCATTCTCCGGATTCGCAGCAAGAACGAAATCCTGGCCGACCAGCTGGCCGTGAACCCGTGGAAGGCCGACCTGTCGGAACGGGAGCGGTTCATCGTCGACTTCGCCCTCACCGTCGCCCTCGATTCGGCGTCGATCACCGACGAGGACCTCGACGAGATGCGAGCCGCGGGGTTCACCGACGACGACATCTGGGACATCGGGGCAATCGCCGCCTTCTTCGCCATGTCCAACCGGTTGGCCGACCTGTCGGCGATGCGGCCGAACGACGAGTTCTACACCCTCGGCCGTAATCTCGATTGAACGACCGTGGCGTTCTGCGGAGAGGCCGGTCGGGTCGAAAACACGCGGAAACGAATAATCGTGGTCGCTTCCCACCCGCGAACGTCGGGCGGGATGAGGTCCGTGGCCAACCCGTGCCCCGGAACGAGACGGCTCAGAGACGGTCCGCCAGCTTGTCGACCAGCGAGACGATCTGGTGGGCGACCTCGACGTAGAGTTCGAGTTCACCACCTCCGGGGTCGACGATCTCCTCATCGGGCCTCGGCCGGTGCTCGCCCAGATCGAGCTCACGCACTCGATCGCCAAGCGGCGACATTGCGGTCGACAGACTCCGGACGAGATGGATCAAGGTTGCCGTCCGCTCGACGTGGTCCGGGTGTTCACGGCGGACCCAGGCCACGTGCTCGGGCGCGGCGGCGATCACGAGAGTCGACTCGGCCAACATCGGCCGCGTTGCCTGCCGGGACCGATGGTCCGACGGTTCGAGGGCGGCGTCGAGCAAGGCTTGGCGGGTTCTGGTGCTCATGGGAAGGCCCTCGACGGCCAACGTGCCGGCGGTGACGATCGTGAGTTCGGGGCGACGCCGGGCCAGAGCCGCGGCCCCCATCACCGATCGGGAGGCGTTGCCGGTGCAGAGAAACAGGATCGAGGGCCTCGGCCCGGCGGACATCAACCCGTGCCGGTGGTCGACGAGGTCGAGTCGCCGCTCGACGGCGATGCCGCCGTGGAGTCCGATGTCGAACTCGACGCCGATGTCGAGGTTGTGGACGCGGTCGTCGCCGTCGTCGAGACGGACGTCGACGTCGAACTCGAAGCCGTCGATTGGGTAACGGCCGAGGATGGTGTCGTTGTCTCGGTCGTTGACGTGGTCGTCGCCCGGGCCGGAGGTCTGATGGAGGCGTGGTTGGCTGGGAGGTTGTTTGAACCCCAGCAGGATCGGCTGGCCGACCACGGGCGGGTCCCATCCTGTTGCAGGGTCAACACCGCTGCCTCGTCCTGCTGCGCAGGCGTGGCCTGATCGGCGGTGGCGGCCCCGTAGCGGGCCGCATGGCCGTACCATTCCCAGCTGCCGGTCAGGAACTGGTAGGCGCCGCGGGCACTCGAGACGGAGTGGGCCGCCTGGTAGTCGTTGGTCGACTCGCAGTAGCGAATCCGGAGCAGGACTTCGGGGACGGCGACACCGTTGCCGGCGTCGATCCATTCCGACTCCGGTGGGATCGGGCGCTGCGCCCAACCGGTGGTGGTCGTCGCCTCGGTGGTCGACGTGCTCGACGTGCTCGACGTGCTCGCGGTGGTCGAATCGGGCGGCCCGGCGATGAGCCCGAGGAAGACCGCCTCCGACGACGAAAGCAGATTCGGACTCGCACCGGGGCCCACGGCGAGTGGAAGGGTCAACGGTTCCGATTCCGAGCTGATTGCATCGTCGGCCGGAGACATCGGGGTCGCCGACGCCGTTTCCAGATTCACGCTGGAGTCGTTGATCGGGCTACCGGAGGAGAAGGTGACCACCACAAGGGCGATCCCCGAGATCACGGCCACCATCCCCGACAGGCGTTTCCAGGTCCGCCACGACCGAATCGACGATCCGCCCGCCGGCCTCAACAGGGCCAGCCAGTCGCCGGTCGTGAAGGCGACATCGTCGGGCAGCGCGGGAACCTGGTGATGGTCCCAGCTCTGCTCTGCCTCGACCGGGTCGAGGATCTCGACGTCTCCGCGTGTCAACACCAGATGGTTTCTGCCTGCTCGGCCGGGCCCCCACAGCCCGGCTTTGTTGCGACCATGTTACGGGCGAGATCCGGTCGAAGCGAGCACTTTGGCCAAATCCGCGTCGAACGTTAGTGATCAAGCGATGTGGGTCAGGCGGCTACAGTGCGTCGAGAGTCTGGTTGATCGCCGCCCACAGCGGCTCGGTCGGCTCACAGCCGACCGACAGTCGAACGTAGCCCTCGGGCACCTGATCCCCCCAGCGGGCCCGCCGATCGGCGATCGTGTGCGTCCCGCCGAAACTGGTGGCAGGCGTGACGAGCCGGGTCTGCTCCGCGAACGTGTTGGCCACTGCCGCGTCGGCGAACTCGATCCCGACCAGCAGGCCGTGACGATACATCTGACGCCGGGCCAGCGCGTGCTGGGGGTGGAAGGCCAGACCGGGGTGGTTGACAGAGCGAATCGCACGGTGCCCGACGAGACGTCCGGCGATCACCTCGGCCGAATCGCACATCCGGTTGAAACGCAGCTCGAGGGTCTCCAACCCGCGGTGAACGAGCCACGATTCGAAGTGCCCGGGAATCGCTCCACTCACCGTTCGCCACTGCTTGACACGTTCGAGCAGCTCCGGATTCCGGCCGGCCACATGGCCGAACAGCACGTCTGAATGACCGTTGACCGCCTTCGTGTCCGACGAGACGATCAGGTCGATCCCGTGGTCCAGTGGACGCTGGCCGAGCGGGGTCATCGTGGTGTTGTCGGCGACGGTGACGGCACCGGCCTCAGTGGCCCGTTCCGCCAGAGCGCTCAGATCGCACAGCTGCAGCGTCGGGTTCGAGGGCGTCTCGACGAAGACGAGATCGAAGCCGGTCAGATCGACCTCGGCCATCGCCACCGTCGGGCACTCCTCGACGATCACGCCGTTTGGCCGGAGATACTGATCGGCCAGCAGACGGGTGGTGTAGTACCCGTCCGAAGGCAGCAAGACCCGCTGCCCGGATCGGACGAGTGAGCAAAGCACCGAGGCTATGGCCGCCATGCCCGAGGGGAAACTCACCACCGGTGCACCTTCGAGCGTGGCCAGCGCATGCTCGGTGGCGTCCCAGGTGGGGTTCGTCCACCGACCGTACTGGTACGGACCGGCCGGTTCGCCCGGCAGAACGTAGAGGCTGGCGGGCACGATCGGTGGGCCGAGGGGCCGACCGGACGCATGATCACGATCGGCATGGTGCAGGAGGTCGGCGGCCGCCCGGTCCGGATCGAAGTCGGTCATGGTGCCTGTGTACCACGGCCGGAACCGTTCCCGGTCATCGGCCGAGCGACGATACGAGGCGCCCCGACGGCGTTCACCAGCGGGCCGTCACCCGCTCCGGCTTCCGGAAGATGTGACCCCGTGGTGGCGTCGAGCGGGCGTCGTCGAGCTGAATCGTCGGCAGTTCCTCCAGCAGCACGTCGAGGGCGATCGACGTCTGGAGCTTGGCCAGGTGCAGTCCGAGACAGACATGGGGACCGCGGGCAAATGCCAGGTGTTGTCCGACCTTGGCTCGATCCGGGTCGAACCGGTCGGGGTCGACGAAAACGCTCGGGTCGCGGTTGGCGCCGGCCAGAGACACCTCGACCAGGTCGCCTACGGCGATCGGCACAGGCCCAGCCGGTCCGGCGAACTCGATCTCGGCCGTGGCGTAGCGGTCGACGACCGCAGCCGCCGGTTCCAACCGGAGCGATTCGTTTACCACTCGATCGACTTTGACGGTGCCGGTGCGAAACCGCCGGACAGCGGCACCGTCGGCGAGCACATGGGTGATGGCGTTGGCCGTCATCCCCTCACAGGTTTCGATGGCCCCGAAGAGGATGACGGCGATGTTCGACCGCAGCCGATCGCTGCTGACGTCATCCCGGTCCGCAAGCTCCGCCATCGGACCGCCGTGGCGAACGGCCCGGTCGACGAGTTCTCCGAGATCCGCCATGGCCCCGGCCGCGTCGCCCGGCTGGGAGGTACCGGTCCCGAGCCCGACGACGGTGTCGACGATGGTTCGGTAGGCCGACAGCAGCCGCTGGTCGACCTCGGCCTCAGCGGCGGCCGACCTGGAGCCATCGTGGAAGCCGAGGAAAGACGCGATGACCGACGTGGCCAGCGGTGCGGCGTACGCCGTTCGGAGTTCAGCACCGCCGTCGGGCTCGAACCCGGTGACCAGCTGCCGTGCGGTTCGACGGATTGCGTCGGTGAACTCGACGACCGGCGCCCGGCGGAACATCGATTCGAACGGCCGCCGATGGGCCTGGTGCTCGTCGCCGTCGGTCGACAACATCGACGGCCCGACCACCCGGCCGGTCGTGAACCGCTCGTCGTCGACGGTGAATCGGACGGGGTCGCGGAGAATCTCGACCGCGGTCCGATAGTCGGTCACCAGCCAACCGCCGATCGCCGGAAGCCACGAGATCGGTTCGGTTGTTCGAAGCCGTTTGAGAGTGGGATGCAGGTCGCCGGTCAGTTGGTCGATGGTGATTGCTGCCCCCACCGGGAATCGGGCATTGCGGTCTGCGGCCTCCGAGGCGCCGATCGGCTTCACCCTCCCAACGGTATCGGTGTCGATCGGGGCGGGCCCGACGACTACCCTTGGCGCTGTCGTTCATCGCAGCCACGAGCAGCAAGGGGTACTTCCGTGAACCGTCTCAATCCTCCGTTCCGAGCCGACCACGTCGGCAGTCTCCTGCGGCCCGAGCGTGTGCATGCGGCCCGGGCCAAGCGTGCGGCGGGCGACATCACCGCCGAGGAGCTGCGCCACGTCGAGGACGAAGCCATCGCCGAGGCCGTCGCCAAGCTGGAGGGGACGGGCATGGAGAGTACCACCGACGGCGAATTCCGGCGCGGCTGGTTCCATCTCGACTTCCTGGAACAGCTCGACGGCGTGGCCGTCACGGGCAACATCGCCTCGAGTTCCGACTCGGCCGACACGGTCCACATGACCCCGCCCAAGCTGACCGTCGACGGTCCCCTCCGCCACGTCCGGGACATCCAGGTCGATGACTATCGGTATCTGGCATCGGTGACCTCGAAGACGCCGAAGGTCTGCATCCCGTCACCGACCATGGTCCACTTCCGCGGCGGCCGGGCCGGCATCGACATCGACGCCTACCCGGATCTGGAGGTGTTCTTCGCCGATCTGGCCGCCGCGTACAAAGCAGAGATCGATGCCCTGTACGCCGCCGGCTGCCGCTACATCCAGCTCGATGACACCAATCTTGCCTATCTGTGTGATCCGGTCATGCGGGAGGGCGCCGTCGAGCGGGGCGACGATCCCGACGAGCTGCCCCGGTCGTATGCCGAGCTGATCAACAACTCCATCGACGGTCGCCCCGACGATCTCACGGTGGGCGTTCACCTCTGCCGGGGTAACTATCGGAGCACGTGGTTCGCTCAGGGCGGCTACGAGCCGGTGGCCGAGGTGCTGTTCAACGAACTCGACGTCGACGCCTACTTCCTGGAGTACGACGACGAGCGTTCCGGGGATTTCGCCCCGCTCCGCCACGTCCCGCCGAACAAGACCGTTGTGCTGGGCCTGGTGACGAGCAAACGCCCGGAACTGGAGGACTATGACGACCTGGCCGGCCGGGTCGAGGATGCGGCGTCGTTCGTGCCGATGGATCAGCTCTGCCTCAGCCCGCAGTGCGGCTTCGCCAGCACCGTCGAAGGCAACGCACTCACGGAGGCCGAGCAATGGGCCAAGCTGAGCCACGTGGTCGAGATGGCCGACCGGATCTGGTCCTAGATCAGTCTCGGCCGGCCTGGTGATCGACCCCGGACCACGCCGAGGCTCACGGCCGCCAGGAACAGGACGACGGCTACCAGCGCCATGGTGGCTTCGGCCGCCGTGCGGTTGTGGTAGGCGATGAGGAGACCGACCACCACGGCCACGGCGCCGAATACGACCGAGGCGCCCATGATGACCGGCACCCGCTTCACCAGCAGGGCTGCCGTGGCCGGCGGAGCCACCAGGAAGGCGAAGACGAGCAGGTTCCCGACGGCCTCGAAGGACGCCACGATGGCGATCATGACCAGCACCAGCAGAACCGCGTGGGCCAGGCCGGGACGCAGTCCGAGAAGCTGCGCCAGTTGCCGGTCGAAGGTGAGCGTCACGAACGACCGGTGGAACACGACGACGCCGGCCAACACGATGACCGATGCCACGGCCTGTCGGGCGAGATCGCCTTCGTCGATGGCCAAAATGGAGCCGAACAGGAAACGGTTGAGGTCACCGACGTATTGATCCGAGCCACTCGAGAGGATCACCACTGCCGAAGCGAGAAAACCGACGAAGAGCACACCGATCGAGACGTCCTCCGCCATCGGTGAGTGCTCCCGTAGCAGGGTGAGCGCGCCGACCATGAGGAGCGCTGCGGCCAACGCACCGATGGTCGTGCTCACGCCAAGCAGGAAGGCGACGGCGACTCCCGGCAGTACGCCATGAGCCAGTGCGTCGCCCAGGAAGCTCATTCCTCGCAGCACCACCCAGGTTCCGACGACGGAAGTCGTCAGCACCACGAGCAGCCCGGCCAGCAGCGCTTGGCGCATGATCGAGCTGGTCGTGAACGGGGAGATCCACCAGCCCACTGGATCGGTGACCGGATTCGCTGCCGTGGACGACTGATCGTCGCCAAGCGCGGCGACGATCAGCTCGGTGTTGGTGCGCATCAGTTCGACGTAGGTCTGGTACCCGGACCCTTCCGGTCCGAGCGCGTCGGTTTGCAGGCCGACGGCGTCGACGCCGAGCCGGTCGGCCAATGCCTCGGCGTCCTCGCCTTCGTGGCCGCCCTCGGTGAAGATGGCAGGGACGTCCTCGGCCGCGATCAGTCCAGCGAGTGCTTCCAGGTCGGCGGGATTGGCCTGCGCCATCGACGACGTCGATGGGAGCACCGTGCCGATGACCTCGAAACCGTACCGATCGGCGAATCGGCCGAGCGCATCGTGGTTGGTGACGAGCTTCCGTCGGTCCCGGTCGAGGATGGCGACCTGGTCGGCCAACTCGGCGTCGAGATCCTCGAGTGTTGCGATGTAGCGGTCCGCGCACTCGGTGACTCCGGCATCGTTCGTGGCGTCGCCGTTTCCAGCACCTGCCGGCAACACATCGGCCAGGACGCGGGTTGCCTCGATGGTGAGGGTCGGGTCGAGCCACAGATGCGGATCATCGCCACCGGCGTCGACCGCATCGGTGAGCCGGATGACCGTGACGCCGTCGGCCTCGGCCTGGTCGACCAGTGGCTCCAATGGCTCCTCGAGCCCGCCGCCGTTGGCGATGATCACCGACGCTTCGCGCATGGCCTCCGCGTCGGCGATCGATGGTCGGTACCCGTGGGGATCCGCTCCGGCAGGGATGAGCGGCTCGAAGGTACCTGCCGGGGAACAGGTCACGTTGTCGACGACGTCGGCCCAGATGCTGGTGGTGACGAGCACCCCGCCGGAGAACGGGCTCGCCGCGACCTCGACCTCGCTCGCCGGCCCGGTCGAAGCGCACGCGGTGAGGATCACCGCGACGAAGGCGGCCAGGCGGGTTGACACGGACGGCAGGCGGGACATGGGTGAGAAGGCACCAAACCAGTGAGAATGAGTCTCATTCACATCTGTGCCGATCAGGATATGATCAAGGAATGGGTTCGCCAACCAGCCCCTCTTCTCGCCCCGCTTCCGACGGTGACCCGATGGGCGAGCTGCACGCCGCCGTGGCGCGTCGCCTGGAACGTCACGACCATCGCTACACCCGGCGCAGGCGGCATCTTGTCGAAACGCTGGCCCGTGCCGCCCGACCGGTGACGCTCCCCCAGATCGCAACCCACTCCGACGAGCTGCCCCAGAGTTCCGCCTACCGGAACCTCGAGGTTCTCGAACGGTGCGGCGTCGTAAGTAGAATCGCGGGCACAGCAGACCACGCCCACTTCGAGTTGGCCGAACCGCTCGTCGAGCACCATCACCACCTGGTGTGCGTTGCTTGCGGCTCGCTGGAGGATGTCCATCTCGACCAGGAGCTGGAGACTCTGGTCGACGCCGAACTGGCCCAAGCGGCGGCCGCAGCGGGTTTCACCCCGACGCATCACAGCCTGGATCTGCACGGCTTCTGCCAGGACTGCGAACCGGAGCAATAGCCGCATCTACACTGGAAGCCATCGCTTCCCATGCCGAGATGCCGGATCACGACGACGCCCACAAGGCGGGTGGTCGTCGCCATCAGCACGGTCACAGCCATGGGCCGAGTCTCCGGGCGGGCGCCCGCCATCTCGGTCGACTCAAGCTGGCCTTTGCCGTCACGGCCGTGTTCTTTCTCGTCGAGGCGGTCACCGGGTGGTTGACGAATTCACTCGCTCTGCTATCCGACGCCGGCCACATGCTGACCGACGTCGTCGGGCTCGGTATGGCACTGGCGGCCATTCAGCTGGCCGACCGCTTCGAGCGGAACACAGGCGGGGAAACGAGCCATACCTTCGGCCTGTACCGCCTGGAGATTCTCGCTGCTTTCGTCAACGCGCTGCTGTTGTTCGCCGTGGCTATCTGGGTACTTGTCGAGGCCGTGGCCCGGCTGCGGTCGGAACCGGAGGTGCTCGACGGCCCGATGCTCATCGTCGCCGTGCTCGGCCTGGCGGCCAACCTCGTCGCGTTTCAGCTCCTCCGGGAGGGGGCCCGGGAGTCCATCAACGTGGAAGGTGCCTACCTGGAGGTGCTGGCCGACACGGTCGGCTCGGTCGGTGTCATCATCGCCGCGCTGCTCATGCGGTTCCTCGGCTGGGGCTGGGCCGATCCATTGATCGCCGCCCTGATCGGCCTCTGGATCCTGCCCCGCACCTGGCGACTCGGGCGCAACGCCGTTCGGATCCTGCTGCAGGCCGCTCCCGAGCACATCAGTCTCGAGGGGTTACGAACCGACCTCGGTGCCATCGGCGGGGTCCTCGACGTCCACGATCTTCATGTCTGGACACTCACTTCGGAGATGGACGCCATCTCCGCCCACCTGAAGACAACCGACGACAGCGATCCCCACAGCGTCCTCGATCAGGCCCGTGAGGTGCTCACCGACACCTACGGCATCCGGCACGCCACCCTGCAGGTGGAGCCCGAGAGCCACGTCGGCTGCGAGGAGATCAGCTGGTAGAGGCTCCCGTGGTCAGGTCTCGAGCTGAGCCTTCAGGCCCTCGACGGCCTCGATGAACTCCTCCACCATCTCGAACACCACCTGCGCCGATGTCTTGCGCTGGTTCATCGTGCCGACGATCTGGCCGACGAAGTAGTTCGCCAGTTTCTCCGCGCCCGAGCCTTTGGTGTGGGCGGCCCGGGCAATCCGCCGCTGGGCCCGTGCCGTCAACACCGGTTGCATCGGCATGCCGAGCGGATCGGGGGTGTCGTCGCGCTCCCACTCGTCGGTCCACGCCGACCGCAGCATCCGGGCGTGTTTGCCGGTGAGCGATCGGGAGCGGATCGTGTCGGCCGACGACGCGGCCAGGAACTTCTCCTTGACCACGGGGTGGGTTTCGGCCTCGTCGGTCGTCAGCCACACCGATCCGCACCACACTCCCTCCGCCCCGAGCGCCATGGCGGCCGCCATCTGGCGACCACGCCCGATGCCGCCGGCGCCCAGCACCGGGATGTCGACGGCGTCGACGATCTCGGGGATCAGAACCATGGAACCGATCTCGCCGGTGTGACCGCCGGCCTCGTAGCCCTGGGCGATGATCAGATCGACGCCGGCGTTCTGATGCCGTTCGGCGTGGGAGGGACGGCCGGCCAGCGCGCCGACCAGGCGACCCTCGGCCTTGCAGCGGTCGATCAGGAACTGCGGTGGCGGGCCGAGGGCGTTGGCCACGAAGACGGTGTTGTGGGCGAGCGCAATGTCGAGTTGCGGTCCTGCGGCGTTGGCCGAGAACGGTGCATCCTCGCTCGTGCCCGAGATCTCGGTGTTGGCCCGAGGCGTGTCGTCGTCGGGCAGGTCGGGAACCTCGTAGCGGGCCAGAATGTCGTCGACGAACTCCTGATGCTTTGACGGGATCAGCTGCCGGATGTCGTCGAGCGTGAACCCGCCCTCGCCGTCACCCGCGTACTTGGCGGGGACGATGAGATCCACGCCGTAGGGCCTGTCGCCGATTTCGTCCTCGATCCAATTCAGGTCGGTCTCCAACTCCTCCGGCGAGTGGGCCACGGCCCCGAGCACCCCCATCCCTCCAGCCTTGGACACCGCGGCCACAACGTCCCGGCAGTGACTGAAGGCGAGGATCGGGAACTCGATGTCGAACATCTCGGTGACGCTTGTTTTCATGACTGCTCCTCACGCCGGTCGCGGCCGTGTCGGTAGGCGGTTTGTGTTTCGGCCCAGGTCATTCCCTGCTGCACGTTTGGTTCCCGGGGAAGGCCGAGCACCTGTTCGGCCACGATGTTGCGCTGGATGGCCCAGGTGCCGCCCCCGAGCGTCAGCGCAGGGGAAACGAGGTAGCCGTAATGCCAGATCGGATCGACCGGCGGGAACTGGCTGTCGGGACCCCGTCCGAAATTGATCTCGGTTATCCCGGACCGCTGTCCCACGGGTACCTCGCCGGCCGGGCCGGAGCCCTCCAGCATCCCGTTTGCGCCGTGGAGATCCTTGGCCAGGGCCATGACGTCCTGACCGTGCTCGTCGGCCATGAGCTTCTGGATCGATGCCTCTGCGCCCGGCGTGCGACCCTGGAGCTTCGCACTGAGCGTGCGAAGCCGGTTCAGCCGCAACACCTCGGCGTCGCAGTGAAGACGGGCCAGACGTTGGCGGGTCACCGGGTCGGAGACCGATCCGTTTTCACGCACCAGGTCGAGCAGGGTTTCGGCCGATGGGCCCTCGCCCCACAGCGATCCGGCCGACGACAGCGACACCCGCTCGTTGGCCAGGGTCACCTTGGCCAGCCGCCAGCCGTCGCCCTCGGCGCCGATCCGGTTCGATTCGTGGAGGCGGACATCGTCGAAGAACACCTGGTTGAACGAGTGGGCGGTGGCCATGTCGATGATCGGTGACAGGGTGATCCCGGGTGTGTCCATCGGGCAGGCGAAGTAGGAGATGCCCTTGTGTTTCGGGGCGTGCGGGTCGGTGCGGGCGATCAGGATTCCCATGTCGGACTTGTGGGCGCCGCTCGACCAGATCTTCGAGCCGTTGATCACGTACTCGTCGCCGTCCCGCTCGGCTCTGGTGGCGAGGTTCGCGAGGTCGGATCCGGCCTCGGGTTCCGAGAAGAGCTGACACCAGATCTCGGAGTGGTCGAAGATCTTGGGCAGGTACCGCTGCTTCTGCTCCTCGGTGCCGGCCAGCAGGATCGTGGGGGCGGCCCAGCCGATACCGATGGCGTTGGTGGCCATGGCCCCCCGGTCTCGTTTGATCCGGAGTCCGGCCAGCTCCTGAGCGATGATGACCTGGTGCTCGGGATCGGCGTTCAGCCCCCACGGCCTCGGCCAGTGGGGTACGACGTAGCCGGCGTCTGCCAGGTCCTGCTGGGTCGGTTCGGGGTGCGCGGCCCGCCATTCACGAACTGCGAGCCGCCGGGGATCATCATCGGGTGGAAAGTCGAAATCCATACCGTTCCTCTGTCGCCCGGCTACCGGGACTCGTGATTCTCGTCTTCGTTCGGCACCCACGCCGCGTGGCGCTTCTCGAGGTATGCCGCCATGCCCTCGGCGGCCTCTTCCGAGCGGAACAACGCGCCGGAGAGCCGACCGGTCCACGCAAAGGCCTCGTCGAGGTCCATGGCGGGCACACGGGCCAACAGCTGTTTGGAGGCGGCCAGCGCGTTCGGGCCTGCGGCCAGCAGGTCGGTCACGATCTCGTCGACGGCGGCGTCGAGTTCGTCGGCGGGCACAGCCCGGTTGATCAAGCCCATGGCGGCGGCTTCGGAGGCGGGGAATCGTCGACCCCGCAGGATGGCATCAGCGGCATCGGCGGTTCGCATCTTGGGCAGGCACAGGACCGAGATCATGGCCGGAGCGACGCCGATCCGGACCTCGGTGAAACCCATCTTCGCAACGTCGATCGCAACCGAGATGTCCATGGCGGCCGCCAGGCCCATGCCGCCGGCCACGCAGTGACCGGCGATCCGCCCGACGAACGGTTTCGCCGACTGCCCGAACCGCCGGAAGAGGTGAACCGAGTCGGTGTTGTCGAGCGACGACGCCCCGGCCGCGTGTTCCGCCGTGTTCTCCTGCGAGCGATGGCTCAGATCCGCCCCTGCGCAGAACACACGACCTTCGTTCGTCAACACGATGACCCGGACCGACTCATCGGCCTCGGCGGCGTCGATGGCGGCGTTGAGTTGGGTCACGAGGGCGTGGCTCAGCGCATTGCGTCGTTCGATGTCGACGAGGGTGATCGTGCACACCCCGCGAACGGTGCGCATCTCCACGCAGGTCCGGTCACTCATGTCGTGCTCCTTCGAAGGCCGTCGAGCACGAGGTCGATCATCGCGTTCGCCGAGCGGGCCGGGGAGTGATCGAGACGGCCGAGCACCTCGGGCCGGGCGAAGTCCCGCCCCAGACCGCCCAGCATCCTGGCCAGCGCAGCGGTGTCCACCGGCTTGATGTCGATCTCCCCGCGGTCGACGGCCAGATCCAGCAGGGCTCTGGTCACGTCGATGAGATAGTTGCTGTGGGCCTCGTTGAGCGCTGTTCCCTCGTTGATCGCCGCCATGTCGGCGGCGAACTCGGGCGTGACCTCGCTCACCGCGTCGTTGGCGGCGTGCAGGTAGGCCTGTATGGCCTCCAGCGCCGACATGTCCGCGGTGACGGCATTGTGGGCCGACCGCCCATGGGATCGCAGCACCCGGTCGATCACCGTCACGACCAGCTCGTTGCGGCTCCCGGCCAGTTGGTACAGCGTGCGCAGCGAGCAGTTGAGCCGGGCCGCCAGGTCGGCCATCGTAAGGTCGATGAAGCCCTCGACGACGACAGTGCGGCCCAGCTCGTCGAGGATCTCCCGCTGTCGGTCGGTCAGCGCCGCCTCCCGCTGCCGGGTCAGGACGGGACGTGGCGGGGTGACGGACCGCATCACGTCGATGACCGAACCCGCGATCTGCAGCTCAGGCGGGACGGCGTCCCACCTGACTGGCGCAGAACGTGAGGTTTGATTCACGACGGATCCGTTTCAGCGGGCAGTAACGCGGCCGGGATGTCGACCAGGCGGGCCCGGATCCATTCGCCGAGGCTCTTGGCCTGCCCATCGACACGGGTCGACGCGGCCACGCCCTCCTGGAGGATGCCGTGGATCAGGAAGTTGAGCGACCAGATGTTGGGGAACTCGTGTCGTTCGATCTCGAGCCCCTGTGTCTCGGGGAGCAGTTCACGGAGGCGATCCGTCGTCAGTTCGGCGGCCAG
>Ga0224512_10000608_pt1 | contig 37119 bp, 34 predicted proteins | sample SF_May12_sed_USG_4_FD_169103 | JGI IMG/M metagenome (GOLD analysis project Ga0224512, IMG submission 169103) | Sediment microbial communities from San Francisco Bay, California, United States - SF_May12_sed_USGS_13 | ecosystem: Environmental > Aquatic > Marine > Sediment | place: USA... | reverse complement strand
GTGACCGGTGGCGCAACCTAGATTCACGAGGCGGCCCTCGGCGAGCAAGACGATACTGTGCCCATCCGGGAACGTGATCCTGTCAACCTGCGGCTTGATATTCTCCCACTCGTATTTCTTCAGCTTCTCGACTTCGATCTCGTTGTCGAAGTGACCGATGTTGCAGACGATGGCGTTGTTCTTCATCTGCTGCATGTGTGCCTCGGTGATGACATCGACACAGCCGGTCGTCGTCACGAAAATATCACCGATCTTGCAGGCATCCTCCATGCGCATGATCTCGTAGCCTTCCATGGCCGCCTGCAGTGCGCAGATCGGGTCGACTTCCGTGACGATGACACGCGCGGCCTGAGCTTTGAGCGATTGGCAGCTGCCCTTGCCGACATCCCCGTAGCCCGCGACCACGGCGACTTTGCCCGCAAGCATGACGTCCGTGGCGCGCATGATGCCGTCGACGAGCGAGTGGCGGCAGCCGTAGAGGTTGTCGAACTTCGATTTGGTTACGGAGTCGTTGACGTTGATCGCCGGAATGAGCAACTCGCCGCGCTCGAGCATCTGGTAGAGACGATGCACACCCGTCGTGGTCTCTTCGGTCACGCCGCGGATGTCCTTCACGATGCGATGGAAGCGTTGCGGGTCGCGCGCGAGGGACTTCTTCAACTGCGCGAGCAGGATGCGCTCCTCCTCGCTCTCGGGCTCCTTGTCGAGCACGGAGGCGTCTTCCTCGGCCTGGTAACCGAGGTGCACGAATAGCGTCGCATCGCCGCCGTCGTCGAGAATCATATTCGGACCGAGGCCATCGCCCCAGTCGAATATTCGGTCGACGTACTCCCAGTATTCCTCGAGCGATTCACCCTTGACCGCGAACACTGGCGTTCCGTTAGCCGCGATCGCTGCAGCTGCATGGTCCTGCGTCGAAAAGATGTTACAGGTTGCCCAGCGGATCTCGGCACCGAGCGCCTCGAGCGTCTCGATCAAGACGGCCGTCTGGATCGTCATATGCAGCGAGCCGGTGATGCGCGCACCCTTGAGCGGCTGCGACGGGCCGAACTCCTCGCGGGTCGCCATGAGACCCGGCATCTCGTGCTCGGCCAGCGCGATCTCCTTTCGGCCGAACTCCGCTAGCCCGATGTCCTTTACGACGTAGTCGTTGAACGCCGGATCGATTGCAGCAACCTGATTACCCATAGTCTCTTACTCCGTTAGAGGCTGGCCGAAGCTTGCTCGATAGCGGTCCTCGAACTCCTGCTTCGTGAATTGATGATTCTGAGTGCCGTGGGATTCTATCTTAATGGCACCCATTAGGCTCGAGATACGGCCCGTAGTTTCCCAGTCCAACTCGTGCATGAGCCCGTAAAGGAGGCCCGCCCGATACGCATCTCCGCACCCGGTAGGATCAACGACGGCTTTGGGCTTCGCAGCAGGGATCTCGGTGCTTTCAGACTCCGTATGAATCTGCGAACCCTTCTCGCCGCGCGTGACGATGAGCGCGCGTACGCGCGCGGTGACGTCGGCGACGTCCCAGCCGGTGCGCTCCTTGAGCAGCTGCCACTCATAGTCATTGACGGTGACCCAGCTGGCCTGCTCGACGAACTGGCGCAACTCATCTCCATCGAACATCGGCAATCCCTGACCCGGGTCGAATACGAATGGCACGCCGGACGCGGCGAGTTCTGCCGCGTGCGCGACCATGCCGTCGCGGCCGTCGGGAGAGATCATCGCAATGCTCGCGTCCGCCGCGGCGCTCGTCTGATTCATATGAGAGCAATTCATCGCGCCAGGATGAAACGCGGTTATCTGATTGTCATCGAGATCGGTCGTGATGAATGCCTGCGCCGTATAGACATCATCGAGCACGCGAATGTGGTCCTGGCGAATCGACCAGCGCTCGAGCCACTCGCCATACGGCCCAAAATCCGCCCCTGCCGTTCCCATTGGTAGCGGTTCCTCACCGAGCAGCTTGAGATTGTAGGCAATGTTGAGCGCACAACCGCCGAACTCGCGGCGCATCTCGGGAACGAGAAACGCTACGTTGAGAATATGGATCTGCTCCGGGAGGATGTGATTCTTGAATGAATCCGGGAACACCATGATGTTGTCATAGGCGATCGAGCCACAGATCAGGGCTGACATCGGAGTTCTCCGAACTGAAAAGAATAATGCGGGCTAGGCGGCAGCGTCGGACTTGAGCGCGTCGGCCTTGTCGGTGCGTTCCCAGCTCAGGTCCGCGTCGAGCCGGCCGAAATGCCCATAAGCTGCTGTGCGCTTGTAGATCGGCCGCAGCAAATCGAGCATGCGCAGAATACCGAACGGCCGCAGATCGAAATGTTCACGCACGAGCGCAGCGATTCGGCTCTCGGGTACTTTGTTGGTGCCGAAGGTCTGCACCATGACCGATGTCGGCTCGGCAACGCCGATCGCATAGGACACTTGCAGCTCGCAGCGATCGGCAAGCCCGGCCGCGACGACGTTTTTCGCGACGTAGCGAGCTGCATAGGCTGCCGATCGGTCGACCTTCGACGGATCTTTCCCAGAAAACGCGCCGCCACCGTGGCGGGCCATACCCCCGTAGGTGTCGACGATGATCTTGCGGCCCGTCAGACCGCAATCTCCGACGGGCCCACCAATGACGAATCGTCCCGTCGGATTGATGTGATATCGCGTCGAAGCGTCGAGCCATCCGGCTGGAATCACCGGCGTGATGATCGAATCCATGACCGCGGCCTTGAGATCCGTTTGGGAGATGTCTGGATCATGCTGCGTAGACAGCACGATGGCTTCTACCGCAACGGGTCGATCATTCTCGTAGCGAAACGTGACCTGGCTTTTCGCATCCGGTCGCAACCATGGAAGTTCCCCCGATTTTCGAACCTCGGCCTGGCGCTGCACGAGCCGGTGCGCATAAATGATGGGTGCCGGCATGAGCTCCTCTGTCTCATTGCTGGCATAGCCGAACATCAGGCCCTGATCACCGGCGCCCTGCTCCTCGTCCGTGGCACGATCGACACCCTGAGCGATGTCAGGCGACTGCTCGGTGAGCCGGTTCATGATCTCGCAGCTGTGGCCACTGAAGCCGAGCTCGTCGCTGTCGTAACCGATCCCGAGAACCGTCTCGCGCACGAGCTCTTCGACCTTGAGCTTCGTCTGGCTCGTGATCTCCCCGGCCACGACGACGAGATTGTTCTTGACAAGCGTCTCGCAGGCGACACGCGAGCCGGGATCGTCCGCGATTAGCGCATCGAGCACCGCATCGGAAATCTGATCGCAGACCTTATCCGGATGACCTTCGGAAACCGACTCCGACGTGAATACGTAGCTGCTCGCCATAGGTTGATCGACTCCTCTAGATAGGGCGCGGGCCGGAACTGTCGTTCGAAGGCCCACGGGAAAGACCGGCAGCTTGCCGAAATCGGCCCTTCGAAGCAACCCGCCTGACAGCCGTTGGCCGCTTCACTAGAACCAATCTCAGAGATAGATTCTAATACCGCCTCCGGGAGGCGCTTATGTCACTAATCCATCACCGTCTTATTATCCTCGGCTCCGGCCCAGCAGGCTACACGGCCGCCGTGTACGCAGCACGCGCAGCGCTCGATCCCGTGATCATCACAGGCGTGGAGGTCGGCGGCCAGATGATGACGACGACGGACGTCGATAACTGGCCCGGCGACGACACCGGTGTGCAAGGCCCCGAGCTCATGGAGCGCATGAAACGTCACGCCGAGCGCTTTGGCACCCAGCTCATTTACGACCAAGTCAACAGCGTTGATTTATCGCAAAGGCCGTTTCATCTCAAAGGCGACAATGGCGAGTACAGTTGCGATGCGCTCATCATTGCGACGGGCGCGTCGGCGCGCTATCTCGGCTTACCGTCCGAGGACACCTATCGCGGGCGGGGCGTCTCCGCGTGCGCAACCTGCGACGGCTTCTTTTATAAAGGCCAGCGCGTGGCGGTTATCGGCGGCGGCAACACGGCAGTTGAAGAAGCGCTCTATCTGTCGAACATCGCCTCCGACGTCATCGTTGTGCATCGACGCGATGAGTTTCGCTCGGAAAAAATCTTGAGCAACCGATTGCTCGACAAGGCCACTGACGGCAACGTCGACATTCGCTGGTTCCATGTGCTCGACGAAGTGCTCGGCGACGAGACGGGTGTGAACGGCATGCGCATTCGTAACGTGCAGACGGATACCGTGCAGGACGTCGACGTCAGCGGCGTATTCATCGCCATTGGCCACACGCCCAATACGGGCATCTTCGAGGGCCAGGTCGAGATGGAGAAAGGCTACATCACCGTCAACAGTGGCAATACGGCAGCAGCAACCGGCACGAGTGTGCCGGGCGTGTTTGCCGCCGGCGACGTCGCCGACCCGATCTACCGCCAAGCGATCACGTCGGCGGGCTCGGGATGCATGGCAGCGCTCGATGCCGAGCGCTTCCTCGAAGAAAAGCCCTAGTCCACTCCAAGCGGCTAGACCCGGCGCCGCCGGGGCTAGCCCATCTTCGGTCCTATTGACAAGTTATTTGTCAATCTGACATGCTTGTTGTCATTGGAGGTATGGCCATGAGTCTGTACGAGATCCCGTTGTATCGCGTTTTCTGGAGAACCCGGCGCCTGTTCCAGCGCCTCGGCGCCGAGTTTCAGCCCGTGCCGGGGGGTGCGCCGCTGTCGCCGCCACAGCGTGCAGTGCTCGAATTCCTCGACCGCGAGGATCACCAAACCGTTCCGGAACTCGCCCGCAGCCGCTCCGTTTCGCGTCAGCACATTCAGGTCAGCGTCAACGAGCTCGTCGACCGCGGCTGGCTCGAGACAGTGCCGAATCCAGCGCACCGCCGCTCACCGCTGATCGCTCTGACGCAGGCCGGCCGTGAGCGGCTTGCCAATGCACAGGCAATCGAGGAAATCATGGTTCACGAGATCAGCCGGCACTTCCCACCCGAGGATCTTGTGACGACGGCCCGCACGCTCGGGAAGCTCGAAGATTTCTTTAACTCCGCTGCTTGGCAAGAAATCAGGCAGCGGCACATCGACGAAGGAGTATCGCAATGAGCAAATTCAATCTGACACAGTTCAGCCACTCGTACCCGCGATCCGCAGGCTTCATAGCCGCCTCCGGCGCACTCGCGCTCGCAGCCGTGATCGTGCTCTTCGCCTGGAACAGCTTTGCCGTTTCCGTGCTGGAGGTAGACGCGCTGCGCTTCAAGGAAGCGCTCGGTCTGACCCTCTTGGTCGGTGTCACGGGCCGTCTGCTCGCACCGACGAGGCGTCACGAGCATCGGCACCATCGGACCGAGCATCAATGAGTCTTCAACAAGAGCTCGTGGCACAGTTCCGTCAGCCGACCGGCACGCTCGGCCGGCTGGCGGGCTGGACCATGGCGCACCGTCCGAGCAACCGACAGCGCAACGCCTTCACGATCGACCTGCTCGATCTCGCGCCGAACGACGACGTGCTCGAGGTCGGCTACGGCCCTGGCCTCGCCATCGAGCTCGCGAACCGCCGGATTGTCGACGGCAGTATCGTCGGATTCGATCACTCCGAGATCATGCACGCGCAGGCCTCTCGCCGAAATGCAACTGCCATTGCAGCCGGCAAGGTCGAACTCGTCGTCGGCGACGTACTCGATCCGCCGCGGCCCTTGCCGACGTTCGACAAAATCTACTCGGTGAACGTGGTACAGTTTTGGCCGGAGCCCAGGCAGATCTTTGCCGGACTCGCGAGCCTCTTGAAGCCGGGCGGTTGCATAGCAACGACTTACATGCCGCGAATTGGCAAAGACAAGCCCGGACAAGCTCTTGCCCATGCGCGAAAATTGGAGCGCATACTGAACGAGCTCGGGTTCGGCGAATCGCAGACCCATTGGCTCATGCTCGAACCGACACCGGCACTGTGCGTGGTAGCGAGGACATAGTTGGATACTCAAACGCCCGGACACTCGAAACTAGTCAAACGTGTCGGCGTAACGTTAGTCGCGCTGGCCTTCCTGGCTATTGCCGTTTGGTACGTTTCACGGCCGCAGCCTGTCGGCGTGAGCCTCATCACAGCCGAGCTCGGGGCCGTAACGGCGACCGTAACCAACACGCGAGCAGGTACCGTCGATGCGTGCCGGCGCGCCGGTCTCTCTCCACCTCTCGGCGGACAGATCGCGCTACTGCCAGTCACCGACGGCGACACGGTCGAGCAGGGGCAGCTTCTGCTCGAGCTCTGGAACGACGATCTGCGCGCCCAGCTAGACCTCGCTCACGAAGAAGCGAATGCTTCCCAGTCACGCGCCGAGGAGTCTTGTGTCATCGCGGCCGTCGCACGTCGCGAGGCAGATCGGCTCATGAGCCTGCGTGAGGATGGCCTGGCTTCCGAGGAGGATACGGAACGGGCGGTCGGCAATGCTCAGGCGCGCGCGGCAGCATGCACTGCGGCGCGCGACGGGACTCGAGTCAGCGCCGCGCAGGTTAAGGTCGCAGAAGCCGCGCTCGAGAGGACGCGCCTGACGGCGCCGTTCGCCGGCATCATCGCCGAGATCAACGGCGAGCTCGGCGAGTTCGTCACGCCGTCCCCGATCGGCATCCCGACACCACCGACCGTCGACCTTATCGATTCGAACTGCCTGTATATCAGCGCACCGATCGACGAGGTGGACGCGCCGCTGGTCAGACCGGGTCTTTCAGCGCGCATCAGTCTTGACGCGTTCGCAGACCGCACGTTCTCGGGTCACGTTCGGCGTGTCGCGCCGTACGTCCTCGACGTCGAGCGACAGGCGCGCACGGTCGAGATCGAAGCCGAGATCAATGATCCCGACAAGAGCGCCCTGCTGCCTGGCTACAGCGCGGACGTCGAGGTCTTGCTCGCGCGTGAGGAGAACGTGCTGCGCATACCGACGGCGGTCATCATCAACGGCAATGAGATCTTTGTCTATGACGCCGACAGCGGACGTATCGAGCACCGCATGATCGAGATCGGTGTTGCCAATTGGGAGTACACGCAGGTGTTAGACGGTCTCGACGAGGGCGAGCTCGTCGTAAGCTCAGTCGACAGAGAGGGCGTCGCCGACGGTGCGTTAGCCGAGCCGGAATAGATAGGTTCGTTAGCCTTGGCCAACCACGACCCATGATGCGCCTGGAGCAAGTCTGCCGGGACTTTCAGGTCGGCGATCAAGTCGTCCACGCGCTCGATCACGTCGATCTCGTGATTCAGGCAGGTGAATACATCTCCGTCATGGGGCCATCGGGCTCCGGCAAGTCGACTCTATTGAATCTGCTCGGCCTGCTCGATCGCCCGACATCGGGTACCTACTGGCTTTCCGACAAAGACGTGTCAGCGCTTGGGGACAGCGAGCTTGCCGAACAGCGCCAGCGCAACATCGGTTTCATATTTCAATCGTTTCACCTCATCCCGCGACTCAGCGCGCTCGAGAATGTCGAGCTGCCGCTCGTGCTTGCAGGTGCGCCGCCGAAAGAACGGCGTGCGCGCGCACGCGAAGTCCTCGACGCTGTGGGCTTGAGCGCGCGGCTCGACCACCGGCCTGACCAGCTATCTGGCGGCGAGCGCCAACGCGTCGCGATCGGCCGTGCGATCGTCATGAGACCCGGCGTGCTGCTCGCAGACGAGCCGACAGGTAACCTCGACTCCAAGTCGGGCGACGAGGTCATAGAAATCATCGAACAGCTCAACCGCGACGGCATCAGCCTGCTCGTAGTCACGCACGACCCCGATATCGGCGGCCGTGCGCGGCGGCATCTCGTCATGCATGACGGCAGAATCGTCGGCGACGAGCGCACGGGTCTGCAGTAATGCGCGCGAACGACACGAGCCGGCTGGCATTTCAATCAATCCGGCGTTACCCGCTCAGAACGTCGATGCTGCTGCTCGCGATCGCGATCGGCGTCGCGGCCGTCGTGCTGTTGACCGCCGTCGGCGAAGGTGCGCGGCGCTATGTCACGGGCGAGTTTGCAGCCCTCGGCACGCATTTGCTCGTCGTGCTACCCGGCAAAGCAGAGACCGCCGGCGGCGCAGCCGGAATGCTCATCGGCGCAACAGCGCGCGACCTGACGCTCGATGATGCGGCCGCGATCCTGCGAAGCAGCCGCGTCACCAAAATCGCGCCCGTCGTCGTCGGCACAGGCAACGCCTCGTGGCGGCAGCGCCAACGCGAGATCACGGTGCTCGGCACGACCTTCGAGATGCTCGACGTCCAGCACTGGCGCATGCAGCTCGGACAATTCCTGCCGCAAATCGACATGGATGTCAGCTCACCAGTCTGCGTCATGGGCAACGGTGTCAGGCATGAATTTTTCGATGGCGCAAATCCAATCGGCGAATGGTTGCGAATCGGCGACACACGTTGCCGCGTCATTGGCGTGCTTGCTCAGGCCGGCGTAACCGGGCCGTTCGATACCGATGAACTCGTAATTCTGCCGGTGGCGAGCGCCCAAGCGTTGTTCAACGCAGCGGGTGTTTTCCGCATTCTTGCAGAGGCCGTCAGCCGCGAGTCGATGCCGGCAGCTCAGCGCGACATCATCGAAATCATCACGGCGCGCCACCAGGGCGAAGAAGACATCACCGTCGTGACTCAGGACGCTGTGCTCTCTACGTTCGACACGATCTTCGGCATGATCACGACCGCGCTCGGTGGAATCGCCGCGGTCAGCCTTCTCGTCGCGGGTATCCTGATCATGAACGTCATGCTCGTCGCAGTCAGTCAGCGCACACAGGAAATTGGACTGCTCAAGGCACTCGGTGCAAAACAAACAGAGATACTGCTGCTGTTCGTCACCGAAGCTGTCTATCTATCCGTGTTCGGTGCCGTGCTGGGTCTGACGCTCGGCAACGCCGGGACCTTCGCTATGCGTACGCTGTTTCCGGCCATCGACTTCCGTGCGCCGACCTGGGCAATGGCTGCCGCCGTCTTCATCGCCGTCATTAGCGGTCTGCTGTTCGGTATCTTGCCGGCAAACCGGGCTGCACGCCTCGACCCGGTCCAGGCGCTCGCGGGGCGCTGAGCATGCTCGCACGCGACATCGCCCGCTTTACGCTTCGCTCTGTGGTCTCACACCGCATGCGCAGCGGCCTGACGGCGCTCGGTATCGCAGTCGGCGTAACGGCCGTCGTCCTGTTGACCTCGATCGGCGAAGGGCTCAACCGCTATGTCGTCGAGCAATTCACACAGTTCGGCACGAGTACGCTCGCGATCAACCCCGGCAAAGCCACGACGTTCGGCATCTCGCCCGGCGTGCTCAATTCGGTCCGCCCCCTGAGCCTCGAGGATGCCGAAGCCCTCGAGCGCGCGCCGTACGTACTGCACTCGGTACCCGCCGTATCGGGCTCCGCATCCGTCGAGGCGCGCGGACGCGAGCGCACCGTGAACGTGTTCTCCGTCGGACCCGAGTTCGACCAGGCATTCAAGTTCAATGTGCGTTTGGGGAGCTTTCTTCCGCCCGATGAGCTCGATCGGCCGCGCGCCGTCGCGGTGCTCGGCGCAACAGCGTACGAAGAACTCTTCGGTACGACCAACCCTCTCAACGATCGCATCAGGATCGGCGGCGACCGCTACCGCGTGATCGGCGTCATGGAACCGAAGGGCGACATGCTCGGCATCGATCTCGACGATACCGTATACATACCCGCAGCGAGCGGTTTGATGTTGTTCAACCGCGAAGGCCTGCACGAGATCGACATCCTCTACGAGGAAACCGCGCCCGTCGACGAAGTCGTCGCCGGAATCTCGCGGATTCTCATGGCCCGTCACGGCGGCGAGGATTTCACGATCACGACGCAGCAGCAGATGCTCGATGTTCTCGGCTCGATACTCGACGTCCTGACGATCGGCGTTGCAGCACTCGGAGGCATTTCCCTGCTCGTCGGCGGCGTCGGGATCTTTACCATCATGACGATAGCTGTCCGCGAGCGCACTAAGGAGATCGGTCTGCTCAGGGCCGTCGGCGCAGCGCGCACACGCATCTCTCAGTTATTCCTAGGCGAAGCTATGTTGCTGGCCGGCGTTGGCGGCATCGCAGGCTTAGCTGTCGGCTTCGCAATCGTCGCGGCCGTTACGCTCGCATTCCCCGCTATGCCTGCGCGTATCTCACCGCTCTACGTCGTGCTTTCCGAGGCCACTGCGGTCCTGATCGGACTCATCGCAGGCCTGTTGCCGGCACACAAAGCGGCCGGCCTCGAGCCGCTCGAGGCGCTGCGTACGGAATAGGCGTTCGTCGCGTACGACGACGCTGTCCGCTACTCCCTTGACCCGCAGAAGATACCGTTGAGCGTCGCAGCAAGACGGACGCCGGCTCGAGCGAGCTGCTGGTGCAAAAGCCGACCGGCCTCGTCGAGATAACCCGGACCCGGAGCGCGGTCGAAGTCATAGACGAACGTGCGCAACCCTTTGCTCTCTGCGGCCCACTCTCGCGGAGCCGCCGCAGCCCAGTCGACGGCGTTCGCCTCGGCAAGCGCCATGACGGCCGCGATATAGCGGTCCCGCGATCCCGTATTGCGCGCGATGATGCCGCTGTCCCAGAGCCGGTGCAGATTGGTTCGCTCACCATCAATGCGAAACCCGATCGCGTTACCGCCGCGATCAGCCTGCCGCCCGACATGCAGCGGCTGGTGAATATCGACGACGAAATGAACGAGGAATCGCAGCGCGTCGGCCCTATCCTCGAACGCGAGCGCCTCGTTGCCGAGTCGCTGTTCGAACTCATCGATAGCCCAAAGAACGTCCCCTTCCGCGGGCGTACGATAGCGCTCGAGCGGCTCGTCATCGGAAATATTCATATAGTGCCATGGCGCCGAATGCTCCCAAGCTGGCACGTAGCGAATCTCGTCAGCCCAGCTGCTGAGCTGCCCCAGGGACCGGCCGCGACCAAAATGCGCGACGGCTTCCTGCGCGCGCACGCACAGGCGCGTCTCAGCAACCGCACTTGCGACCGCATGCCCCACGACCCCAAAGCCGTGCGCCGAACCGGGGCTTAGGATCACCAAACTGGCGAGGACGACGGCCTGGAGTGAACGCGCACTCACGAGCGCGACACCCGAGCCGGCGAGAATACCGTCAGTTCGCCTGATGCGTTCGCTCGTCACGCGCTACATCGGTCGCAGCGGCCTCTCCCGGCCGTCGTATTTCATGCTCAATGAGCTCGAGCGTTCGATCGAGCGCCCCGCGATTTCCCGCGACTAACCGCCGCGCGGCCTCCCCCGCGGCAAGCCGGAGGTCGGCTTGCTCCAGATACAGGAGCACCGCTTCTGCCAGACTACCTGCATCGTGCACCTGGCGACCGACGCCCTCGTCCAGAGCCATTGCGCCGATTTCCTCGAAATGAAACATATGCGGACCAAACAACACCGGGCAGCCGACTGCGCAGGCCTCGAGCACGTTGTGGCCGCCGACCCGCACGAGACTGCCGCCGACGAACGCAATATCCGCGGCGCTGTAGAGCCGCTGCAGCTCGCCCATCGTGTCACCGATCATGATATCGACCGACGCGTCAATTGATTGTTCGCCGCAGCTACGCCGAACGACGCTATAGCCTGCGTGCCGGCAAAGTCGAGTCACCGTACCGAAACGCTCGGGGTGTCGCGGTACGATAACCAGCAGAAGATCGGGAAAACTACCGCGAATAAGCGAGAATGCGTCGAGTAATTTCCGCTCCTCTCCCTTGTGCGTGCTACCAGCGATGAGGACGGGACGTTCCCTACCCCATTGCTCGCGCAAACGCCTACCTTCCTCGAGCACGCTATCGGGAACCGGCGCATCGAATTTCAGATTACCCGTGACGTGAATCAGTGCGTCATCGACACCCAGGGTCTTCAGCCGATGCTCATCGGTCCGCGTTTGTGCGCAGACTAGATCGGCATTCGCAAGCATGGCGCGAGCCGTCTTCGGTACCCAGAGATAACCTTGTAAGGACGTCTGCGACAACCGCACGTTGACGAGTAGCAGCGGGATCGCACGCTGACCGCAGGCTGCGAACAGATTTGGCCAAAATTCCGTTTCGGCGATCACGGCGAATTCGGGTCTGGCTCGCTTCATGAACCTGCGCACGCAGCCGGGGAAGTCGTATGGAACATACGCGTGGCTCACCGCATTGCCGAAGAGATCCTCAACCTGCTCCGAACCGGTCGGCGTCATTGTCGTCACGAGAACGCGGTGCTCCGGGTACATAGCCATGAGACGCGAAATCAGTAATGCCGATGAACGAACTTCGCCAACCGACACAGCATGCACCCAGATGACGCGGTGCCCCGTCAGCGGCTCGAGGTAACCGAACCGTTCGTGCCATCGCCGCCAATACGCCGGATAGCGAATGCCGCGCCACAGCAGATGCCAGATGAAGCACGGCGTCAACAGATAAATCACGAACGACCAGGCCGTCATCGTGTACGTCCTATCTCAGTTCGGTTCCGTGGCAGAGATAACATCGAGCTCGACGGCCTGCCGCGCAGCAAAATAAGCTTGGTACTCCGCGTCGAATTCGACTCTCGATTCGACGACCTCATCGAATAGACAAGACAAACCTAGCATGAGTTCGGTTGCCTCTCTGACCGCAAAGTCGCCAGATCGACTTGCCGTGACGTAGTCGCAGGTCGCGCTGCGACAAAGGTACTCGAGTAGCAGCTCGCTTGCATCGCGCCGCACCAGAATTCGCAGACCGCAGCCAACGGCCATCGGAATATCGTTAATGTCATCGAACACGCAGGCGACCTGCCGGGTCTCGAGCTCGTGCCGGGCGCAGAAATCAGTCAACGCGGACCGTTTGTCTTTGACTCGCTGGTAAAGCGCGTGAAAATGCTCCCGCTGCGCGAAGAACTCCGCAGATTCGTTGGGCTCGCCAGTGATGATCGCGACCGCCGGCAGACACCCGTCGCGGCGCCAGAGGCCGTAACGCAGCATATTCACGCCCATGGAGTCGGCCTCTGAAAACCCGCTCGTTTTTCCGAGCGCCTTCTCACCGGCATTGAACACGCCATCCCAATCGAACACGAGTGCCCGCACATCCGCGAGCCGGGCAGCGAGGGCGTCAGGTGTTTGTAGAAACAGACCGCCCCTCGATTCGAACCGAGCCGCGAGCTCGGATGGGGGCGCTTTGGAGGTCTTGTTAGAGATGTTCCTGCCCGAGCAGGCCGAGTTTGACGAGATCCTGAATATCCAGAACGCCGGTCGGCTGCTCGTTGTCGAGAACGATAACGCTGTCGACCTCGAACTCCTTGAACAGCTTGACGGCCTCGTCCAGCAGCGCATCCTGCCCGATCGTGACCGGCGACTCGGTATACGCGATCTTATTGAAAGCTGCATCGAGCACTTCCCGGCCGTCTTCCTGCAGGCGACGCCGTAGATCTCCGTCCGTGAAGATTCCCGCGAGCTTGCCTTCATCATCCACGAGCGTGACGACACCTAGCCGTGATTCGGTCATCTTCACCATCGCCGAGCTCAATGTCTCGGCGAGTGTGCAAACGGGATTGTGCGGCCGAATGAGCTCCTTAACGTGCGTGGTCATCAGCTGGGTGTGCTCAAAGAATTGCGCAGTACCGAGTGCCGTCAATGAGTTATCGCAGAGGTGCTTGATGACGCCATATGGAACGGTACAAACGTGCACGCCGGCCAGCAGTGCCTGACGAACATGCTCGGGATGCCGAACCGAGGAGAACATGACTTTGCTATCGTAACCATGCTTGTCGATCATCTCGACGCACTGCTCGAAGAGCTTGACCGCATCGTGACCCTGATCCTGCAACCGGCCGGCAAGCGGACAGACGAACGCAGCACCGGACGCCACTGCCATGTAGGCTTGGTTGAGCGTATAAATCAGATGCACATTAACTCGCCGACCTTGTGCCGTTAGGCGCTGGCAGGCCATAACGCCGGCGTTGGAGATTGGCACCTTGAAGACAGGTTCACGCTCGAGCGGCAGAGCTAGAATTCGATCAGCTTCGGCCAGAATCGTCTTTACCGAATCGCCGAGGGCCTCGACCTGCAGCTCGGGCACCATGCCCGAGAGCTTGACGATCGCCCCGTCGATGTCCGTTATGCCGTGACGGTGCATAAAAGTCGGAGTCGTGGTCAGACCCTTAATAAAACCGAGCTCGAAAGCCTGCTCGATTTCCTTGAAGTCGACCGAATCGAGATAAAGATCCATGAGCTACCTCTGTTTGCGGCTGTATCGGCAGGTTAGTCAGGCTAGGCCAACGATCTCACTAGATTGTGAATTTCCAGTAGCGGCTTGACGAATTCGGCCAAGTCGTCGAGATAGTATTGACTCGCCGCGTCACAGAGTGCCTCCGGCGGATTGGGATGAGCTTCGATGAAGATACCGTCGACGCCCGCGGCGACACCCGAACGCGCGAGCACAGACAGAAATTCGCGGTTGCCACCGCGCGGATCTTTGCTCGGAATACCATACTTACGAATGGTATGCGTGATGTCGAATATCACGGGGTAACCGATCTCTGAGAGAAGATAAAAGCTTCGGGGATCCACGACGAGATCGTTGTAACCGAAAGTGTAGCCCCGCTCCGTCATCAAGATTTGCTCGTTGCCCGACGCCTCGATTTTTCTCGCGGGTTTGGCCATGTTGTCGGGCGCGATAAACTGGCCATGTTTTAAATTCACGACCTTGCCTGTTTTTGCTGCCGCGACGACGAGCTCGCTCTGCATACAGAGATAAGCGGGAATCTGCAGGATATCGACGACCTCGGCAGCTGGCGCCGCCTGGTCCGGGTAATGTATGTCGGTCAACAGCGGCAGTTCGAATTCACGTTTGATTTTCTCGAGCAGCTTGAGCCCTTCCTGCAATCCCGGGCCCTGGTAGTACTCCAAGGAGCTGCGGTTGTCCTTTGAGAATGACGACTTGAAAATCATCGGGGCACCGAGCTCCTCGGAGATGCCCTTGAGACGCTCTGCGGTGGCGAGCATCAAAGATTCTTCCTCGATTACACACGGACCACAGATCAGAAACAGTTGATCTGAGCCGCAATCGATCCCATCAACGAATACGTGCTTTTTCATGCGTTTAGGTCAAGGTCACTCATTGCTGGCGGCATTGTGGGGCCTAAGCCGGAAGCTGGCAAGCGCCCGTTGGCCGCGTCGACGAGAGGCATGAGCAGATCAAAGTTCCTCTGCGTCGCCCCCCGCCCCTGAACCACGACGTCTCGAGCACGGCGCCCCGCGTCATCTCGCAGAGCCGCTTCATCGAGTAGACGCTGCAAAACGTCGACGAGCGCATCGACGTTGCCTACCTCGAACCCACCTCCTGACGTCACGAGCTCGCGTGCGGTATCAGCGAAACTGAAGTTATAGGGACCGAATACAACGGGCAATCCGAGTACCGCCGGCTCCATAAGATTGTGTCCGCCCCGGTTACTGCCACGGAAAAACAAGCTGCCGCCGACGAAGGCGATATCTGCGATACCGTACAGTGCCCTTAGCTCGCCAACCGTATCGACGATGAAGATTCCCTCGGTACCGGGGGCTGCGGCGCTCCCTTGATCAACAGCGGTCTTGCGCACGGTCTTCAGACCGCGTGCAGCCGCAAGCTGCTCTATGCGCGCGGCATCACGCGGGTATCTAGGCACGAGCACGAGCCCGGCACTGGCACGCTTCGCAACGAGCTTCTCGAACGCGACGATCAGCGCCTCGTCTTCGCGGTCGTGAACGCTGCCGCCTATGATGACGACGTCATCGTCCTCGTAGCCGAAACGCGCCCGCAGCTCGCGCACGTCTTGCGCCTGCTCCGGCGCGCCGGTGAGGTCGTACTTCATATTGCCCGTTACGCGCAAACGCTCGCGCGGAAAACCGAGTGCGAGCAGTCGCGACTCGTACACATCCGTCTGAACCGCAACGAGCTCGAGACCACGCAGCAGCGCCGGCACGAGGCGCGTTCTCGCATGGAACCGAAACGATTTGTCGGACATCTTGCCGTTGATGATCGCTACCGGAATGCTCCGGCGGGCCGCCTGTCTAAGAAAATTCGGCCAGAACTCCGCTTCGACGATGACGATCAGTCGAGGATCGAGGCGGTTGAAGATACGCCTGACGATGAAGCTGAGATCGAACGGAAAAAAGATGACGCGGCGGCCTGGAAAGGCCTTACGCGCGGCCGAGTATCCCGTTGCCGAATACGCGGAAATCACGATCGGGTTCGTTACGCCACTGCGCTCCAAGCGGTCGACGAGCGGTACGAGCAAGGCGATCTCGCCAGCAGACGATCCATGCAGCCAGATCGACCCGTGCACGGCATCGCCGAGCCCGGCGCCGAAACGAGCCGCCAGGCTCCGCCGATCCCCACGCACAAAGAGCCGATAGACGACCCACGGCGATGCGATAAGGGCGGCAAGAAGATAAATGAGATCGAGCAGCACGCTCACGAAGCTTAGCGGACTCCCCCGAGTCTGTGAGCCAGGCTCTATTGTAATGCGATTGGGGAAAATAAATCGGCGTCGAGCGCTGCGGTACGTCGACCGAGGTCAGGCGCTCTCGGCGTCGACGCCTCGAAGCGGCGCAGTCGGCATTCCCCGCATCAGCGAGCTATCGGAATAGCAGGTAATCCATTCGACCACGTGATCGCTGCGCATCGGGCGGGCAATCAGAAATCCTTGTGCCATATCGCATCCGAGCGCGGAAATGATCTCGAGATTCTCACGGCAATCGATGCCCTCGGCTACGACGCGCATATCGAGCGCGTGCGAGAGATCGATGACGGCCTTGACGATCTGCTGATCGGCACGATCCGTGGCAATCGACTCGACGAATCGTTTGTCGATCTTGATCTCGTTCGCGGGGATCTGCTTGAGATAGCTCAATGAAGAATGGCCCTTGCCGAAATCGTCGATCGACAAGCCCGCCCCGATCTTACGGATTCTAAGCAAACTCGCGAGCGCCTTCTCGTCGATGCTGAGCAGGCTGTCCTCGGTCAACTCTACGGTTAGTTCGATATTCTGGCTCTTGAGCGCCTCCTTCAGAGATCGCAGCCGCGAGTAGAATTCCGTCAAGACGATGAGCTGCGGCGCCACGTTGATCGATAGCGAGAGGGGCTGATCGAAATACTTCCAGTTTTCTGCCGCATCGAGCACGCGATCGAACACGAGCCAGGTCAGGGGCACGATTTGTCCGGAATTCTCGGCTAGTGGCACGAAGGTGTCGGCCGACATGAATCCGCCATCCGGGCTGCGCCAGCGCACGAGCGCCTCGAGCCCAGCGACGGACGATCCACCCAGGTCGATCTTCGGCTGGTAGTAGACCTCGAGCTCGCCGCGGCGAATCGCAGCGGTCAGGTTGCTTTCCATCTTCCAGAGGTTGGCGAGCTGGCGTGTCGCATCCGTCGTGTAGATGTCGTAAGCCATTTCCTTGTCTTTAGCTCCCTGTAAGGCGAGCTCCGCACGACGAAACAACGTCGACGCGTCTGTGGCATGCGTCGGATGCACGGCGATGCCGACAGTAACGTCGACAAAAAAACTGTCCTCGTCGACGTGGATCTGCGGCTGGCTCTCCTCCGTGATGCAGGCAGCTGCGTCCATGACCGAGGACATCGAGTCCGGCGCGGTCAGCACGACAAACCGCCGCCCCGCGAGGCGGATGATCGGCGTCGCAGGCGGAAAGAGCTCCCGCAGCTTTTCCGTATACTCCTTACAAAACTCGCTGGCCTTTTCCTCGCCGAAGGCCGTGCTGATCCGATTGAAGCTGTCGAGCTGGCCGAGCAACACACCCGTCAGGCTGTTCGCGGGCCGCTGGCCTATGAACTGCTCAATGAACCTGATACTCGGACTCGAGGTCGAGCGAGTCGGCGCGGATGAAGCTGCAGTCATGCTGCTGAGTTACCTGAAATCGCCAGAGAACAGGCAGCATTAGAGCAGATACACCGGGGCACGGCTGTGAGCGCTATCACGGCCCGGCGTGGCAGCGAAGCCGAGAAGCGACACTGCGAACCTCGGGCTAAGTAGTTGAATTAGCCGCGATTACCGCTGTGTGACGCGCGCACTGCCTTCAGGACCGAAGAGTATTCGCGCCTCATCACCCGGCGCAAAGGGAATATCGGCCGCTTGGACGACTGCGATCGTGCCGCCGCTGTCGAGAAGCACGGTGATCTCGAGGCCGACCTCAGAGGTTACCTCCCGCTCGATAGCCTCACCGATCACGGCGCCAGCGACGCCGCCAACGGCTCTGGCAACCCGCCGGGAATTGCGCCCGTCCACCGTGCTACCGATCGCGTCGCCTACGACGGCCCCGCCCCAGGTACCGATGAACGTAGAGTAGCCCTCGATCTCGACCTGGCGCACGCCGACGACCTCACCGTACTCCACGTCATACGCGGTTCGCGTCTCGTAACGCGGATAGACCTGGCTCGAAGCGCTGTGCCGGGCACAGCCTGCGATGAGGAGGACGACGCCCTGCAATATCAGGGCACCAGGCAGTATCAGGGACTTACTTCGCATAAACGTTCCTCTGCTGTGTACTTTAACGCAACCGCAGCTGCTAGGTTGACAGCCCGGTGAGAAACATTTGCCGGCCGCGTTCGCCGAGCAAGGATCGCAAGCGGCGTCCCACCGACCCTCGGCATACGCTCAGCCAAGCAGCTCGGGCAGTGCCTGTTGGAGAACGGCGCGCAGCTTCTCCCGCGAGGATGCTTTAAAGACGTTGACCGCATCGAGGCCAGTTAGCTCGCCCACGAGGTCGATGCCGGCCTGCGTGTTCGCCGCGGGGCCTGCGACGAGCGTGGGCTTGAAGGCAAACGCCGTCTGCACGCCGAGAACAGCGTATGGATCGGAGGCGCAGAGCACCGAGCAGCGCACAAAGCCGTCGAGCGCCGCGACGGCGCCCGCACCATTGTATGGCTCGAGCGGTGAGGCACCCGCCTCGGCAACGATGACGTCGGGGCCCGTAGCCATGACGCGCGCCAGCATGTACGCCATCGCCTCATCGAATCGCTGCGTGGCAACGACCGTGGACGGCAGCCCCGCATCGACGAAATCGAGAATCGCGTCGGCACCCGCATCCTGAAACGACAAGATATCGCGGTAACGCCCGGCGCCCGTGAACTTTACGCCGGCGATGCGCAGACCCGCTCGCTTGAGCTCGTGGATGATCGTCCTACCGACGGTTGTCTTACCCGCGGACATTGACGTGCCGACGAGCAGGATGACCGGGACCGACAATGGTCGCGGCTCGACCGGCGCAACGAAATCACCCATACCGAGCTTACGACCGTCGCGCATGACGTGCCCCGTGTACTGCAGCGTCGTCAGCGGTGAGATCCAGTGCGCAGCTGACGTCACCTTGCCGAAAAGGCCGGCGCCCGTCAGCGCATGCATCTCACCATCGTCGCCGACTTCGTCCCAACGACCCACGGCCTCGAGCGTGGCCGCGCGCGTACCGAGCGCACCGATGACGCTGGCCTCCTCCATGGGCTCGATGATCCGACCACTCGAGAGCTCGAGCCCATAGCGCGCCGACGGGACACCGACAATGCGCGCGGCGATATAGTCGGCCTCCTCCCACTCGGCCCTCGGCAGCTCAGCAAGCTCGAAGCCCTCGGTCTCGATATCGGAGATCCGCGCAACCGACGTGAAGATGTGACGCTCATTCATGCTGCGTACCTCCTATCGGCGGCGCTATGAGCAACAGGCCCAGTAGTGCCGCACGCTCTGTCGTCCTATCGAGATCCAGTTGCTCGTGATGCGCATGTGCCCCATCGCCGACCGGACCGAGCCCGTCGAGCGTAGCGGTGTAGAGACTCGTCGTGTTGCCGTCCGAACCACCGCCCGCGCGCGCCTCACCGAGATCGAGCCCAAGGCTGCTGCCGAGCTTCTGAGCCAACGCCCAGAGAACTTGATTTCGCGGCGTCGGCTCCAGCGGTGGACGACCCATACCTCCCTCGATCTCGAGCTGGACGCCATCTGTCTGAGGCTCTAGAACGCGGATTGCCGCCTCGATGCGATCAGCATCGGCCTGCGACGCTACGCGTACGTCGACGACAGCGCGACTCGTCGGCGCGATGACGTTCGGTCGCAGGCCGCCGTCGATCGTGCCGACGTTGACTGTAACGCCTCGCTTCGGGTCATTGAGCGCAAAGAGCTTCTGAATGACGATCGCCAGCTCGAGAATCGCGCTGGCGCCTCTCTCTGGATCGAGACCCGCATGCGCGGCCCGCCCGCGGGCGATGATCGTGAAACGACCGACGCCTTTGCGTGCAGTCTTAATCAACCCGCTCGGCCCAAGCGACGGCTCGAGGACGAAAGCACGTTCCGCGCGCTGAGCAAGCGCTGTGATGTAGCGCGCCGACTCGCGACTGCCAATCTCCTCATCGGAGTTCAGAAAGATCACGGGCATCACGGCAGGCTCGATCTCGAGCTGCGCGAGTGCACGCAGTGCCAGCACGAGCTGCACGAGGCCACCCTTCATGTCGAATACGCCCGGGCCCTTGACGATATTGTTCTCGACCGTGAACGGCATCTTCTCGAGCGTCCCGACAGGCCATACCGTATCGAAATGACCGACTATGAGTTGCCGCGCATCGCCGCGCCGGCGGTCTCGCGGCCGCGCGTAGATCTGCCCGCCCGAGCTCAGCCCCGGCAGGAGCCGCGAACTGAAGCGGAGCGCCTCGAGCTCTTCGCTGAGCAGCTCGCGAATTCGTTGCTGACTCTCAGCATTCGAGGACGGCGACTCCGCGAGGGTGAGCCGCTCGAGCAGCTCGATCATGTAGTGCCGCTCGGCCCTCACAAGATCGAGAATCTGCGGTCCGATCGATCCAGGCGTCATGTGAGAAGAAGATCTACCTACCGCTGCATGCCAGCCGGAAATGGAAACGCTTCGGTCTCTTCGATGATCGCGAAGCGGCCTGGATACAGATAGGCGAGCTGAGGAACATCTAGCAGTATCTCTGCATCGTCTCGATCGATACGTCGCAGCGCCTCGGGCTGCGCGTAGGCTGCAACGACGCGACCGGCAATCAGACTATTGACGCCGAAACCGTCGACGATCTGTTCGAGCTCGCACTCGAGAAACAGATAGCCGCTGCTGACGAACTCTCCGACGACTCGCTGAGCAGGGAACGTATCGGTGAGATTGACAATCGGTTTTTCGTCACCGGATCGTGGCGCAGCCGTCAAGCTCGTCATGACGATATCGGCGGGCCTCGGATACGTTACCGTGAATGCTCCGTTTCGCTTGGCATTGCCGTACGTCCCGTGTCGCGGCGTACAGATGAATCCGAAGTAGTTGTCCCAACCGAGAGGAAACGCCATGTGCTTCGGCGCGAAGTCTACGCGGCCGTCCTCCTCGACCGTGCCGACGAGGACGAGGGGCGCGATCGTGAAGAATCGATCCCAGATCGGGCTGTCGACATCGAGCGCCTCGAGCGCTGCGTAACGGTCCTGCTCGTTGACTGTCGAGTCCATAGTTTCGCTATCTTAAAACGTCAGCATGGTAGGCCGTATGCGGAGTTCTACCTAGCCCGAGCCACCTACTGCTCAGAGTGCGTCGAGCGCCTCCAGCCGGGCGGCCTCGAACTCGTCGCCCGGGCGCCAGGCGGGCAGGCCATCGCCGTTGGCGATCAACAAGCCCGCGAGAAAGCCGAAGCGCGCATCTTCGATGAGACCGGAAAAGTCCCAGTCATCGGTGAGCTCATCGCTCGGTTGATGATAGTTTTCGCGTTCGTAGGCGAGGAGCTGTTGCTCACCCCAACCGGCGGGGCGGCCGATGAACTCGCTACCGCCTCTGAGAAAGATCCCCGGAACGCCAATCTGCGCGAGGCTGAACTGATCGGAGCGATAGTAATAGCCACGGTCCGGATACTGATCCGGACGAACGATTCGGCCCTGAAGGCTCGCGACGATATCGGCAACCTCGTCGAGCGTCGATTTACCGTAGCCGACGAATGAGATATCGCTTGTCCGGCCCCAGATGTTGCCGCCGTCGAAGTTGAGCAACGCCGCCATTCTGCCCGCCGGCACGACCGGCTCGGCGGCGAGAAACTTCGACCCGAGCAAGCCCTGTTCTTCCGCGCCAACGAAAGCAATAAGCGTCGAACGCCGCGGCCTCTCGGGCAACGCTGCCAGCGAGTCCGCGATCGCCGTGACGACCGCCACACCGATGCCGTTGTCCCGCGCACCGTTGTATATCCGGTCTACGTTAGGGTCATCGCCTGGAGTCGGCTCCGCAACACCGAGATGGTCGTGGTGCGCCATATACACGACGACTTCGTCGGCGAGCTCGGGGTCGGAGCCGTCGAGCAGACCGATGACGTTTGCGGTCGTAGCTTGCGACAGCGAGTTCTGCAACTCGATCGACGTGCGAAGCTGCAACGGCACCGGTATGAAACCGGGCTCGCGCGCAGCAGTGATGAGTGCATCGAGGTCCAGACCGGATTGGTCAACGAGCTCGCGCGCTGCATCCTCGGTCACCCAGGCGGCGACTTGCAGGCGCGGCTCAGCGCCTGCCGGCAGCTCGAACTGCTCGCCGCTCCAGGAGGTCTGGACGACCTGCCAGGGGTAACCGGCTGATGGCGTCGTATGAATAATGATGGCGCCGACGGCGCCCTGCCTCGCGGCGCTCTCATATTTATATGTCCAGCGACCGTAGTAGAGCCGCGTATCACCGCCGAATAGATCTGGATCCCAATCCGGATCGTTGTTGAGCATCAGTAGGACCTTGCCCTCGAGATTCGCGTCCTTGTAATCGTCCCAGTCGTACTCCGGTGCCTGAATGCCATAGCCGACGAAAACGACCTCGGCATCGGAGACGCTCGCGACCGCTGCCTGCACGCCGCTGGCCACAATGAAGTCATCGCTCTGATCCAGGATGAGATCGCCGACTTCGCTGCTGAACGCCCAGCTTGATGGCTGATCAGCTCGAATTCCTATGAGCCCGAATGGCTGCTCCCAGCTGCCATCGGCAGCGCCCGGCCGAAAACCGGCCGCTGCGAGCCTGCCAGCCAAATAGGCGCGCGCGGCACGGTCGCCCTCGCTGCCGGGCCCACGGCCTGCGTAACGATCTGCTGAGATCTCCGCAACGACTTCGCGGATCGCCTCGGTCGTGATCGATTCACTTGCAGTGAGCGTCGCCGCGGAGAAAAGCGCGACACCGTCTGTAGCGGACGTATCGTTGGCTGGCGGAGCCGATACCGGAGCGCAACCGCACAACAGTGCTGTGAGAATCAGGAAGCTACGAATGGACATGCTGCCTCCCTCAGGCAGATCGCCGCCCCGCTACATCTTCGAGACTACGTGCATGGTGACCCATTCCGCAACGAGCGCAGGCTTGGCCTCACCCTCGATCTCGATCGTGACCTTCGTCTTGACGATGAGTTGACCCGCGCGTTCCCTCGCCTCGAGCAGCTTGGCGACGGCGCGAATTCGCTTGCCGACCTTCACCGGCGCCGCGAACCGCACCTTGTCGAACCCGTAGTTGATGACCATCTGTAGACCATCTATATCCGGAGCGAACGTTTCACAGAGGTGAACGATCATCGATAAAGTCAGCATCCCGTGTGCGATCGTGCCGCCGAACGGCGAGTCCGCCGCGCGAACGGGATCGACGTGGATGTATTGATGGTCTTCGGTCACATCGGCGAACCGGTCGATCCGATCCTGATCGATCTCGAACCAATGCGATTTGCCGAGCTCCTGCCCGACGAGCTCGAAAAGCTCCTGTTTTGTCATGGCTTGCGACATATCGCTCCCTCTGCGCTCTTCCCTGACCCTTACCGAGGCACGATGCTGGTTGCGTTTCTTCGATCGCCGTGGCGCAATTACCCCCGCTCAGCACAACTATCCCAGCTTTCCCGGCCTGTAGGAATGCGCATGAAGTTCGACAGCCTCGCGTCACCGGCAGCGCAAGTGTACTCAGTGACACCTGCCGGTGCGAGCCATCGTGAGCTCATCGAGGCGATTAGAGCGCCCGTTCACCGCGCGACGTGATGGCAGAAGTTAAACCACCAAGCATCGGCTTCGTGAGCCTGGGTTGCCCCAAAGCACTCGTCGACTCGGAACGGATCCTGAGTCGCTTGCGCTCGGAGGGCTACACGACAGCAGCCGATTTTCAAGGCGCCGATCTCGTGGTTGTCAACACCTGCGGCTTCATCGACAGTGCGCGCGAGGAATCTCTCGAAGCGATCGGCGAGGCACTCGCGGAGAACGGCCGCGTCATCGTGACAGGCTGCCTCGGCGCGACGCCGGAGCTCATCGAGTCGCGGCACAGCAAGATATTGGCCATCACGGGGCCACACCAATACGAAGCCGTCATGGATGCAATTCATACGGCCGCACCGCCCCCGCACGATCCGTTCGTCGATCTGCTGCCGCCGCAGGGGATCAAGCTCACGCCGCGGCATTTCGCCTATCTGAAGATCTCCGAGGGCTGCAACAATCGCTGCAGCTTCTGCATCATTCCGAAGCTGCGCGGGCCGCTCGTTAGTAGGCCCGCTGGCGACGTGCTGCTCGAAGCCGAGCGTCTCGTTGCCGCGGACGTGCGCGAGCTAGTCGTGATCTCTCAGGACACGAGCGCCTACGGGGTCGATATCCGCTACGCCGAATCCCGCTGGCGCGATCGCAGCGTGCGCGCCAGAGTGACCGAGCTCTGCGAGGCGCTCGGCGAGCTCGGTGCTTGGATACGCCTGCACTACGTTTACCCGTATCCGCACGTCGATGAGCTCCTGCCACTGATGGCCGACGGGAAGGTTCTGCCGTATCTGGACATCCCGTTTCAACATGCCAGCGATCGCGTACTCAAAGCCATGCGCCGCCCCGCAGCGGAGGCTCGCACGCTCGAGCGCATCGAATCCTGGCGAACGCAAGTGCCGGATCTGACGATCCGCTCGACCTTCATCGTCGGTTTCCCCGGCGAGACGGACGCGGACTTCGAGGCCCTGCTCGATTGGCTCGAGGCCGCCGAGCTCGACCGCGTCGGCTGCTTCCGTTACGAGGCCGTAGCAGGTGCAGCCGCAAACGAAATCGACGACCCTGTGCCGGAAGACATCAAAGACGAGCGCTGGCACCAACTCATGGCCACCCAGCAAGCCATCAGCGCGCGGCGGCTGGAGCGCAAAATCGGCAAGCGCATCAACGTGATCATCGACGAGCTCGACGATGCTGGCGCCGTCGGCCGTTCCGAGGGGGACGCGCCAGACATCGACGGCTGCGTCTTCGTGCGGGGGCGCGACCTCGCCATTGGCGACATTGTCGAGGTCCAGGTCGAGCGCGCGGGACCCTACGACCTATGGGGTGAAGCGCTTCAGACTTGAGCATCCATGCGCTCTCCGATCACACCGCCGCATGAAAACTTGCGCCGCGCCTTCCAGTGGCTCTCCGATCACGGCCCAGCGACACCCCAGGCCATTGAGCAGGCGAGCATTCGATTCGATTTGTCACCGGAGGACGAGCAGTTCCTCTTGACGCACTTTCGCCAACACAAGCATGATCCCGAGCCCCGCGGCTGAGCGCTGCGTCCGCACTCCCATCGTTCTCACGCGGTTACCACCAGATCAACGGCCCGATACCATGAATACCTTAGTAAAGCCCTTCGCCGCCCTACGCCCCACGGCCGACCATGCCAGCGCCGTCGTCGCGCCGCCCTATGACGTTGTCAGCACCGAGGAAGCGCGCAGCCTCGTCGCAAACCAGCCGAACAGCTTTCTGCACATATCCAGACCCGAAATCGATCTGCCCGACGGAACCGACCCCTACGCTGACGCCGTCTACGCACGCGCCAGAGAGAACCTCGACCGGCTCATCGGCCTCGGCCTGCTGATCCGGGATCCGAACCCCGCCTACTACGTCTACCGCATGCGCATGCAAGACCATGAGCAGACGGGTGTCGCGCTCGCAGCCTCGATTGCGGCCTATGAAACCAACCGCGTACGCAAGCACGAGCTCACACGCCCAACGAAGGAAACCGACCGCGTCAAAAACATGGCGAGTCTGAACGCTCAGACCGGCCCCGTGCTGAGCGCGTATCGCGCCGACGCGCAGCTCAAGACTCTGCTCGAGGAGGCCAAGCAAGCGGAGCCCGTCATCGATGTAGTAGGACCTCATGACGTGACGCACACGCTGTGGCGCGTCGCAGAATCCGCTCCCGTCGCAGCAATCACCGAAGCGTTCGAGGCGATGGAGGCCATCTACATCGCCGACGGCCACCACCGCTCAGCTGCGGCTGCGCGAGTTGCGGCGCAACGCCGAGCGCAACAGCAAGGCTCAGGAACCGAAAGCTTCGAGTACTTTCTTTCCGTCGTCTTTCCGCATGACGAGATGAATATCCTCGATTACAACCGGGTTATCAGCGATCTCAATGGTCTTTCTGCCGAAGCGCTCGTCGCCGCGCTGAACGAGCGCTTCTCCGTCCGAAAGAGTGACGCGCCGGTCGGGCCCGCCGAGCCGGGCACGTTCGGCATGTACGTCGCCGGACGGTGGCATGAGCTACGTATCGAACCCGACCTCATTCCCGCCAACGACCCTGTCGCTAGCCTCGACGTGAGCCTGCTGCAGGCACACCTGATCACACCGCTGCTCGGCATCTCCGATCCGCGCACGGATGCGCGCATCGATTTCGTCGGCGGGATTCGCGGATTGGGCGCGCTCGAGCGCCGCATCGACGCTCAGGGAACCGGCGTCGCGTTCTCGTTCTTCCCAACGAGCATGGAGCAGCTCATGTCTGTCGCCGATGCCGGTAAGCTCATGCCGCCGAAGTCGACCTGGTTCGAACCGAAGCTCGCTGACGGCCTGCTGACGCACGTCCTCGACTGACGCCTATCGCGCTTCGAGGTTGTGTTCTCCTTCAACCGCTCGGTTCTTCAGCGTCGGTATCGAGATAGCGCTCAACTAGACCAGCGTACGCATCAATGCGCCGGTCCCTGAAGAACGGCCAACCGACACGCGTCTCCTCGATTGCGGCAAGGTCCAGAGGGACCGTCAACACATGCTCGGAATCGCTGGGCGCGCGCGCGAGCACCTGGCCGTCGGGACCAGCCACGAAGCTGCCGCCCCAGAAATCGATGCCGCCGTCGGCGCCCGGCTGACCTTCGAAGCCGACGCGATTAACGGCCGCAACGTAGCAGCCGTTGGCAACTGCGTGGCTGCGCTGGATCGTCTCCCATGCCGCGTGCTGCGCCTGACCGAGCTGGGCTTTCTCCTCGGGATGCCAGCCGATAGCAGTCGGGTAGATGAGAATCTGCGCGCCTTTGAGCGCAGTTAGCCGGGCAGCCTCTGGATACCACTGATCCCAGCAGATCAGCACGCCAAGCTCGCCCGATCCCGTCGAGAACGACTTGAAGCCGAGATCGCCGGGCGTGAAATAAAATTTCTCGAAGTACCGCGGATCGTCGGGAATGTGCATCTTGCGGTACTTGCCGCGGTAGCCGTGCTTGCCGTCGAGAACGGCCGCGGTGTTGTGGAAGATGCCCGCCGCGCGCCGCTCGAACACGTTCGCAATGATCACGACGTCGAGCTCCGCCGCAAGCGCAGCCAGCGTCTCCGTCGTTGGACCCGGCACGCTTTCGGCCAGATCGAAATTCGCAGTGTCTTCGACCTGACAGAAGTAACGCGAGCTGAACAATTCAGGTAGGCAGATTAGCGTCGCACCGGATGCGGCTGCCTGTCGGACGAGATCGATGGCGTGCTCGATGTTGCGCGCCGTGTCGGCGAGCATCGACATTTGCACGAGGCCGACGACAACGGACTCGCGCGACGCGGCAACAGTCATCAAACAATATCCTGATCGAGGCCACCGATCGAACCGCAATAGGTGCTCTGCTGGAAACAGGCCATGTATTGGTCGAGTATCTCCATGCCCACGGAGGGCCGCACGACGCCTGCCTGGATCTTCGCCCTGACGAGCTCGCTCATGCGCCGCTGGAGGTCATTAGGGAAATACTGCACCTGCGCGAGCATGTCCTGCACGGCCGTGCCCGGAATGATTTTTTCGATCCAGAAATTCTGCGGCTCATCGGCGTCGGCATAGATGTGCGCTTCGGCTACCCGGCCGAACAGATTGTGCGCGTCACCCATGATGTCCTCGTACGCCCCCATGAGGAAAAAACCCATGAAGTAACGCTCCGACTCGTTGAGCGTGTGAACCGGCAGGAAACGGTTGTCGGCAAGCGCGGAGATGTACTGATTGACCTTGCCGTCGGAGTCGCACGTGATATCGACGAGCACGCCGCGCCTCGAAGGGTGCTCGCTCAGTCGCGCTATCGGCATGATCGGGAACGGCTGACCGATGGCCCAGTGATCGAGCATCGACTGGAAAACGGAAAAATCGCACAAGTATTGGTCAGTCAGCAGTATTTCGAGCTCGCCGATCTCTGGAGGCAGGCTGCCGTCATCGATCGCTTCGAGCCGATCTAGAATCTGCCGGCAGACCGACCAGAAGAGCCGATCGGCGAGCGCCCGCTCATCGAGACCAAGGTATCCGAGCATGAACAGTGAGCGAATGTCCGTCTCGCGTTCCTTGGCGTCGTGGAAGGCCTCGAGCAGCTCCTGTGTCTCGCTGAGCTCCGGCAGCGTCGCGAGAACGGCCGCGAGCCCCTTGAGGCTCTCGTGAGCGCCTTCGGGCACCTGCTCGCCGGCCAGGAGTTGATCACGAACCTGCGCCGCCAGCACAGGGACGATGAGCACCGAGTGTTGCGCCGTGATCGCTCTGCCGCTCTCGGTTACAAGCGTTGGCACGGGAACACCCTGCGCGTCGCAAACCTCCTTGACCGTGAACACGACGGCGTTAGCGTATTCCTGCATGCTGTAGTTGATGCCGGCGTCGCGATTGACGTGGCCTTCGTCGTAGTTGACGCCCAAACCACCGCCGACGTCGAGGTATTTGAGGCCGACACCGCGCTTGGTGAGCTCGGCGTATATCTGCGTGATCTCCTTGGTCGCCTGCTTGAGCACGGCGATGTCAGCGATCTGGCTACCGAGGTGGCAGTGCAGCAACTGTAAACGGTCGAGCAAGCCGCCGGCCTCCAATTCTTCGATGAGCCGCATGAGCTCCGGCAGTGACAAACCGAACTTCGAATTCAAGCCGGACGAGCTCGCCCAACGTCCGGAGCCGGAGGTCGCCAAGCGGATTCGCACGCCGAGATTCGGAACAAATCCCTTGCTCCAGCCGAGCGTCTTCAGCGTCTCGTACTCGAAGTAGCGCTCGATCACGGGCAAGACATTACGCCCGAGCTGCTGGGCCGAGACGATCAGCGAGAGAATCATTTGGTCTTTGACACCGTTGCAGACGAGCAGCGTCTCATCGTCGGGTAGGTTCGCAAGCGCTGCGATGAGCTCGGCCTTCGAGCCGCACTCGAGGCCGAGACCGAATTCCCGGCCCGCATCGAGAACCTCGTCGACGACCTCGTGCAGCTGATTGACCTTGATCGGATAAACACCGCGAAAGTTATTCCGGTAACCGGATTCCTCAATCGCATCGGCAAAGGCTTCATTGAGTCGCTTGACCTGCATGCGCAGGATGTCCTGGAATCGCACGAGCATGGGCAACTGGACACCGCGCTTGCACAGCTCGGCGACGACAGCCGGCAGATCGATGCTGACACCAACGTCGTCGACCGGGTGAACGGCAACGTTACCCGCCGCACTGACCGAGAAATACGGACCCCCCCAGCTCGCAACGCGGTAGAGATCGGCCGATCGTTCGGTCGACCAGTCCGATTCCGGCAACTTCTGACCTAAGGCTTCAACGGACATTTCATTGATCCATGATGTAAGCGAAAACGAGCGGCGCTACGATCGTCGCATCGGATTCAATAGTAAATTTAGGCGTGTCGGCCGACAGCTTGCCCCACGTTATCTTCTCGTTGGGTGACGCACCCGAATAGCTGCCGTAGCTCGTTGTCGACTCGCTGATCTGACAGAAGTAGGCCCAGCGGGGCACATCGTCAATCTTGAGATCCTGCTCGAGCATCGGCACGACGCAGATCGGAAAGTCTCCGGCTATGCCGCCGCCGATCTGAAAGAACCCGATAGCTCGCTGCGCGGACTCTTTTTGATACCAGGCGGCCAACTCGACCATGTACTCGACACCGGAGCGCACGGTTCCCGGGTTCTTGATTCGGCCCGAGATGGCCCTGGCGGCAAACATGTTGCCGAGTGTCGAATCCTCCCAGCCCGGCACGAACAGCGGCAAATTGCGTTCGCTCGCAGCCACTAGCCAGCTGTCCTCGGGATCGATCTGGTAATGCTCCTCCAGCTTGCCGGCACGTATCACCCGGTACAGAAATTCGTGCGGCAGATATCGCTCGCCATTGTCATCGGCCGCGTGCCATTCCTCGCCGACGACCCGCTCGATGCGGCGCATCGCCTCTTCCTCGGGAATGCACGTATCGGTCACGCGATTGAGGTGTTGCTCCAGCAAGGCCTCTTCCTGCTCGGGCGTCAGATGTCGGTAATGTGGAATGCGCACATAGTGCTCGTGTGCGACGAGATTGAACAGATCTTCCTCGAGGTTAGCGCCCGTGCAGCAAATCGCCTGGACCTTATCGCGGCGAATCATCTCGGCGAGTGAGAGCCCGAGCTCCGCCGTGCTCATAGCGCCGGCCAGCGTCATGAACATCGAGCCGCCATTCGCAAGGTGCTGCGTATAGGCCTCGGCTGCATCGACGAGCGTCGCGCTGTTGAAATGCCGGTAGTGATGACGAACGAAGTCGCGGATCGCGCCCAATGACTTACTCCCCTGCTGAGCCGTTGCGCAAGTATTAGGGAAACGGGCTTGCTAGGACAAGCCGGCAGGCACCTGCTGTGTCAGACAATGCAAGCCACCCAGACCGACGACGAGATGTCGGCAGTCGATCGCAACGATGCGGCGATCCGGGAAACAGCCGCTGAGCACAGCGGCAGCAACCGAGTCGGAGGCGGTGCCGAATTCGGGAATCAACACGAGATCATTGGCCACGTAGAAATTGGCGTAGCTCGCCGGCAGCCGCTCACCGCGATAGTGCAGTGGCGCAGGCATCGGGAGATCGACGATCTCGAGTGTACCGCCGTCGGTGAACCGAAACTCTTCGAGTCGCCGCCGATTCGCCTGCAGCGGCGCGTGATTCGGGTCGTCGCGATTCGGCTCGACAGCGGTCACGACCTTGCGCTCGGCGACGAATCGAGTGAGCTCGTCGATGTGGCCGTCGGTATCGTCCCCCTCGATCCCATCACCGAGCCAGACGATTGTCTCGGCACCTAGCGGCTGCTCGAGACATGCTTCGATTTCCACCCGATCCATCGCCGGGTTTCTATTCGGATTGAGCAGACACTGTTCGGTCGTCAGTAAGACACCGCGGCCGTTGACGTCGATCGCACCACCTTCGAGAACCATCGCTCGCTCGATACAGGGCACTTGGAGAGCGGCGGCCATTCGCTCGGCAACCTGCTGGTCGAGATCGAACGGCGGATACTTGCCGCCCCAAGCGTTATAGCCGAACTTCGCGGCAACGATAGGATGTTCAGCCTCGGTAGAGCCGATGCAGAAAATTGCGCCATGATCACGACACCACGCGTCGTTGGTCGGAATCGAATGCAGATGAACGCGACCGGCCGGCACGCGCGGCGCGAGTAGCCGCTCGACGTAGCTCGACTGGGCCGCATCGAGAACATTGATGTGCACGTGCTCGACTTGCGCCAGCGCGGCGACAATCTCGACCATCGGCGCTTCGATGGCATCGAGACAACCTGGCCACGTGTCGGAATTGTGGGGCCAGGACAGCCACGTGGCTTCGTGCGGCTCCCATTCCGCTGGCATGCGATAGCCTTCGGCAGGCAGGCAGGAATCGTCGGTTCGCGACACGCTCGCGCACTCCGTAGGATCGGGGGCCGCGATCATACGAGGTTATCGTTCGGACGCATACCAGCGCGGCCGAAGCAGCGAGGCCAACCAGGCAGACTCGCTGCCTCCGGCTCGTGTCAGCGGGCACGGCCACCGCGTTCACGCTATGATTGCGGCATGCTGTTTCGTTACCCTGTCCTCTCTGTCGTTGCGTGCCTGTTCCCGCTGCTCGTCGGGGCACAGGAGCGCGGTGATCTGCTGATCGCCACCGAGCAGATCACCGATGAGGTTTTCACCGAAACGGTCATTCTGCTCCTGCACTATGCCGATGACGGCGCCGTTGGTGTCGCGATCAACCGCCCCACGTGGGTGACGACGACAGAGCTGTTTCCAGAATTGGACGACGTGCATCGCTATCGTGGGCCCGTTTTTCACGGCGGGCCCCTCGCGCAGGCGACCGTGCTCGCGCTGAGCAGCAGCGGTCGACTCGCCGAGGGAGACAGAGAACCGATCATCGACGGCGTCTACATGAGCTCCAATCTCGACCTGTTCGAGTCGCTCGTGGAGGAAATGAACGACGACGCGCAGCTACGCTTCTACGCGGGCCACGCGAGCTGGGGCCCTGGCCAGCTCGACGAAGAGCTCGCCTCCGGCGCATGGCGCACGGCGACGGCGAGCGCGTCGCTGATTTTCGACGCAGACCCAAGCTCGCTATGGGACCGGCTCACGGCCCCCGGGGCTGGAATGACCGTGCGCGAAGATCCTGCGGCCGCGCCGCAGCCGGCTCAGGCGCAGACGGGCCTGACCCTGCACGAGGCATACGCGAACGCCGAATAATGCCCTACGCCTATTTCGCCAGGCTGAGCAGGGCCAACAAGGCCATTTATCGACAGAGCGATGCGATCGATCGCATCGCCTTAAAAGACGCTGCGAGTTTGCGTCCGCTCGTTCGGCAGCTCGAGAAAGCGCTCGCTCTGGAAAACCGCGCAAGCGTCGAGGCTGCCGTGCGTCCGCTCTGCGATGCACTGATCGCCGACGTCGGCGCAGCAACGCTGACGATCAAGGTACTCGCAACCCGCCCGAGTCACGATTGGGGTGAGCTGCACGGGCTATACGAACCCGCCGAGGGTCGTCGCCGCGCGCGCTTGACCGTCTGGATGCGCACGGCACAACACAAGAAGGTTGTCGCTTTCAGGACGTTTCTCCGTACGATTCTCCACGAGATCTGCCACCACCTCGACTACGAAGTGCTTGGCCTCGACGACTCGTTCCACACCGAGGGATTCTTCAAGCGCGAGTCGAGCCTGTTTCATCAGCTCATTCCGGCAACGTCGCGTTGAAATGCACATCGTTATCCTCATCGCCGCGCTGCTTGCGCTGATTGTCGGGCCCGGCCTGTGGGTCAAGGGTGTCATGGCGCGCTACAGCGTCCCGAAGAACCGCTACGCGCTCACGGGCGGTGAGCTCGCCCGGCAGCTGCTCGACCATCTGGGCTTGCACGAGGTCCGCACAGAAACGACGGACAAGGGAGATCACTACGACCCTAGGGACAGGGTCGTGCGACTGTCGCCGGAGCATTTCGAGGGACAATCGCTGACCGCGGTTACGGTCGCCGCCCACGAGGTGGGGCATGCGCAACAGCACGCGCGGGGATTTCGGCCGTTGCTCTGGCGCACACGCCTCGTCGTCTGGGTCAGCCCTATCGAAAAACTCGGTGCCGGATTATTGCTGCTGGCGCCGTTTACCGTCGCGCTGACACGCGTGCCGTTCGTGGGTCTGCTGACGTTTCTCGGCGGCTTTGCAACACTCGGCGCCGGTACCGCCGTGCATGCGCTAACGCTGCCGACTGAGTTCGATGCAAGTTTCGGCCGAGCACTTCCACTGCTTCGTAAACTCGGCGTGCTGCACACCGGAGACGAGCCGCGCGCCCGCCGCATCCTAATGGCGGCGGCGCTGACCTATGTGTCCGCCTCGCTAATGAGCCTACTGAATATTGCCCGCTGGTGGGCGATAATACGCCGCTGACGAAATCTGCGTGCCGCGCGCGCGTTTCGAGTAGACGGACAAAATGACAATAACGAAGCGATCCGGCTCCGCCTCGCCATCGGGAAACCGCGGCCTGCTGACAAGCGTCGTCCTCTGTTTTTTCCTGTCCGGCTTCGCCGCGTTGCTGTACGAGATCGCCTGGCTTCGGCAGTTCTCTATTGTATTCGGCACGAGCGAGCTGGCCGTCGCGATCGTGCTTGCTGTGTATCTCGCTGGGCTCTCAGCCGGCGCAATGGTCGCGGCTCGGTATATGACGCGGATCACCGAGCCTGTATGGATCTACGGCTTGCTCGAAGCAGGGATTGCCGGCACGGCGCTCGCCGTGCCGCTGCTGCTCGCGGCGATTGGCGCAATCTACGTCTGGGCACTCGGCGAGCAGCCTTTGCCGCCCGACGCCGCAACATGGAGCCAGCCCGCATTCTTCATCCTCGTCGCCCTCGGCGTGCTCTTCTTGCCCACAGCGCTTATGGGAGCGACGTTGCCGATCCTCACGCGCTCGGCCGTCGTCATGGATACGCAAATCGGGCCGAGAGTCGCACTGCTATACGGCAGCAATACGCTCGGCGCAGTCTGCGGTGCCGTGGCAGCAGGCTTCGCGCTGCTACCTGCCCTTGGACTCAACGCCACGATTATTACCGGTGTCATTATCAATCTCGCGATATTCGGTTTCGTCGTCTCTGTTCGGCGGCGCTACGGCACCGACAGCAAATCGACGACCTCAGAGCGCGAAACGGGGGCCGCGCAGATCGGCTTCTTTGCTGCTTGCGTTGCCCCTTGGTTCGACACGCGCGCGCGCAAGTCGGCCCTGAAGACGTGCTTTACGGCACAACCGGCGTGGATCCTGCCGATCATGATGCTGTCCGGCGCCATCGCGTTCGTCTACGAAATCCTCTGGACGCGAATGCTGACGCACACGCTCGGCAGCAGTCTGACGGCGTTTGCGACCATGCTCGGGGCCTTCCTCGCCGGGATCGCCCTGGGCAGTGGCATCGCCGGCGCGTTCGCGCGTGAGCGTGAACGAGCGACGACGGCATTCATCGCCGCGCAGGCAGGTATCGCTGGTTTGTCGATCCTGGTTTTTTCGTGGCTCGCGCCGACGGTTCCGGCATCGTTCGGCCGAGCCCAGCTCACGGCTTACGCCGCCGCGGTCATGCTGCCGGCCGCAATTTTTCTCGGGGCAAGCTTCCCGCTGGCCGTCCGCATCCTGGCCAGTAACGCAGCGCATGCCGGTGGCGGCACGGCGCGTGTCTATGCGTGGAACACGGCAGGCGCCGTCGCTGGCTCATTGCTGGCTGCCTTCGTGCTGCTGCCCGCGCTAGGGTTCGAGGGCACGATCAAGGTGGTTGCAGCCGCCAATTTCGCATTGGCTCTGTGGGTTGCAGTCTGCGTTGCCCGACGCCAGCCCGTTGTCATCGGTCTCACGGCGAGCGGTCTGCTCGCGACGGTGCTCATCTACACACCGTCGCGGCCGGACGCCGTCGTCACGAGCACGGCCTTTCCGGTCTCGTATCACACCGACCCGCAGGAAGTCTTTTACGCAGTCGGGCGCTCGGCAACGGTATTGCTGCTCGAGGAGAACGGCTATTTCTATCTACGCAGCAGCGGGCTGCCCGAAGCCTCGATTCTGGCCAAAGGCAGCCCGCCCGTGCAAGACCCGGAGAAATGGCTGACCGCCCTACCCGTCACCGCCCGGCCGGACGCCCAGACGCTGCTACTGATCGGCTTCGGCGGCGGCGTCGCGCTCGAAGGTGTGCCGCCGTCGATCGACGACATCGACGTTATCGAGCTCGAGGCAGAAATTATCAACGCGAACCGCGCTATCGCGACGCAGCGTAATCGCGATCCGCTCGAGGATACCCGAGTCAACATCGTCAGCAACGACGCCCGCAACGCGCTGCGCCTGACGAACAAGCGCTACGACATCATCGTCTCGCAACCGTCGCACCCCTGGACGAGTGTGGCCGCCCATCTGTACACACGCGACTTCCTCGGCGAAGCCAAAGTCCATATGAGCGAAGAAGGCGTCTTCGTACAGTGGATCAATTCCGAATTCATCGATGAGCCGCTGCTGCGCACGCTCGCTGCGACGTTACGCAGTGAGTTCGAGCACGTTCGTCTGTACCAGCCCGGACCGCAGGTGCTCGTGTTTCTTGCCTCGGACACCGAGCTGACCCCGGAGCTGCAACTGTCCAGGTCCGGCGACCCGATCACGGACGACATCATGCATTACAGCCGCATGGGCATGAATGGTGTCGAGGATCTGCTGACGGCATTGGTCATGGACGAAGCAGGCGTTGCCGAGTTTGCAGGAGATGCACGCATCAGCACGGACGACAATCTGCTCATGGCGACACGCAGTCGCAGTCGCGCCGATGGCTTGGTGAGCGATGATCTTTTCCAACTGTTTGCACCCTACGATCCGCTAGTCACACGCGGCAGTTGGGTCTATACGCGACTCGCCGACAGCGTCGATTTCGGCTACGTGACGCGCAACCTCATTCGTCTGGGCCAGTACGAGCGTGCGATCGCGATAGCCGAGGCACATCCGGACGAATCGACACGTCTGCTCATGCTCGGCCTGCTCTACGCCGCACGTGGCCAGGAAGAGCAGGCAGCCGCTGCCTACAACCGAGCGCTAGAGTTGCGGCCCGACAATGCGCAGGCTCGCTATCTGCTCATCGCGCCGGCCATTCCCGCGCTGGCTCAACGCAGCGCCGGGGCCTCGGTCTCTGCGCTGGTCGAGGGCCTCCCAGCCTCAGCCGGCGCGATCATCTTCGGTTGGGAGGCCACTGCGAACCAGGATTGGGGCGCCCTGTCCCAGCTCGACAACGTGCTCGGCCGTGCTGCCATCACGGATGCGTGGTATCCCGACGTCGTGCAATTACGCGCCCAATGGCGTGGCCAAGTCAGGCAGAACATCGAGTCGTTCGCATTCGACGCCCTGCGTCTCGTCGATCGCGCAATATTGATACGGCCCGAGCTCAACCTTTACATGCTGCGAGCCGGCATCGGTATCGCGCTTCGCGACGGCAGCATCGCGGTGGAGTCATCGCGGCAGATTGTGCGACTAGTGAGGGCGAATCTCGATCGCGCGGCGGCGACCGGCGAGCGCGTCACCGGACGTGATCTCCTCGTGATGCAGCAGAACCTCAACGCCATCTCGACAAATCTGCGCGGTGACCTAGTCGGTACCGAGCCACGCCGGGCCGAGGTCGTCAGAAGCGATGCTAACGAGATCCTGAGATATATCAACTCCGTTCTCGAAGAGCTTCAGCGCGCTGCCGAGGCGCAAAACGCGCAGGAATGACCGCGCTAACGGCACTGTCGAACTTCATCTGGGGTCCGTATGTGCTGA
>Ga0224512_10000607_pt1 | contig 37126 bp, 35 predicted proteins | sample SF_May12_sed_USG_4_FD_169103 | JGI IMG/M metagenome (GOLD analysis project Ga0224512, IMG submission 169103) | Sediment microbial communities from San Francisco Bay, California, United States - SF_May12_sed_USGS_13 | ecosystem: Environmental > Aquatic > Marine > Sediment | place: USA... | reverse complement strand
GAACCGCGGCAATTCAACAAGCTGCTCGGCCAGGTCAAGGGTCGGCCCGACAGCGCCTCGATTTCGATGGCCATGCTGCGTTCGCTGACTCACGCTGAGTACACACCGACCAACATCGGCCATTTCGGCCTGTCGCTCGATGCCTATGCGCATTTCACGTCACCGATACGTCGCTATCCGGATCTGCTTGTGCATCGCGCTATCCGCCACATCATTCGGGGCGGCAAGCCGGGACGTTACGCCTACGATGCTCGCTCGATGGAGCGGCTCGGTACGATTACGTCGGCACATGAACGGCGTGCCGAAGAGGCGACTCGCGACGTCGAGGCGTGGCTGAAGTGCGAGTACATGGAAGGACATGTCGGCGACGAGTTCGACGGCGTCATCACGGGCGTGACCAACTTCGGCCTGTTCGTGCAGATCACTGAGTTGCTGACCGACGGACTCGTGCACGTGACGAGCCTGGCCAATGACTATTACCACTATGAGGCGGCCACGCAGCAACTGGTCGGCGAACGATCCGGCAAAACCTACCGGCTGGGCGAGGCCATGCGCGTGAAGGTGCAGCGCGTGGACATGGAATCACGACGCATTGATTTTCGGCCGGCAGATCCGCAATGAGTAGGTCGCGCTATGTTACAGGCCTCAGAGCGGTGGAGCAGTTGATGGCGAGCAAAAGCGCCGAGGTGCGCCGGATTTGTGCGGAATATCGGACGGCCAATCCGCGCGTACAGGCGTTGATCGATAAGGCCAACAAGCTCGGCATCGAGGTGCAGGCGGCGAATCGAGCGCGTCTGAAGCAGATCAGCGGTGAAGTTCGCCATCAGGGCATCGTCGCCGAGCTTGGTCGCAGCACCGTACTTGACGAAGCCGGGTTGCGCTCCCTGGTTGAAGAGCGCCTGCAAGCCAGTGACGATAGCCAGCTGCTGCTCCTGTTACTCGATGGCGTGCAGGACCCGCACAACCTCGGTGCCTGTATGCGCACCGCCGATGCGGCCGGTGTTGACGCCATCGTTGTACCGCGTCACGGCGCCGCAGGTCTGGGATCTACGGTCAGCAAAGTGGCAGCCGGGGCGGCGGAGGCACTGCCGTTCGCGAGTGTGGGAAACCTGGGCAGAGTGCTTGGCTGGTTGAAAGATTATGGCGTCACTATCGTAGGCACCAGCGACAAAGGAAATCAGTCGCTGTACGACACGGATCTTGACCGGCCTGTCGCTCTCGTCATGGGACGTGAGCACACGGGTCTGGGCAAGCGCATAGCGGGCTTGTGCGACGATCTGGTCAGTCTGCCGATGCATGGTGCGGTCTCGAGCCTGAACGTATCCGTGGCAACAGGAATTTGCCTCTACGAGGTATTGCGCCAGCGGCGTTGAAAGACAGGGTCAGCAGCTCGATATTGGCGTGCTTTCAGCTTGCGTGTGGCGGCCCCGTTGGGTAGGATGCGCGTCCCCGTCCAGTTGGATGGGGCAGTCGCAAGGCTGTTACCTCTTGCCACACCGGATTGCCGGGTGGCTGTAATCCGTAAGGGTACTTTGTTCTTACAACAGCGTATCCAGCGGGATTTCAACCAGAAGGGAAGACAATGAGACACTACGAAATCGTGTTTCTGGTCCATCCGGACCAGAGCGAGCAGGTACCTGCCATGGTAGAACGCTACCAGGGCATCGTGACCGGCTCGGGCGGTGCGGTTCATCGCACCGAAGACTGGGGTCGCCGTCAGCTGGCCCATCCAATCAACAAGGTTCACAAGGCGCACTACGTGTTGCTGAATGTCGAGTGCGACCAGGCTGCCCTGGACGAGATCAAGGGCGCGTTTCGCTTCAACGATGCCGTATTGCGCAACATGGTGATCGCGCGTAATGAAGCGATAACCGAGGCGTCACCGATGGCGGTTGCGGTCGCGGAAGAAAAGGCCAAAGAGAAGGAAGCGCAGCAGCGGCGCGAGGCCAAAGCCGTTGCCGAAGCCGCGATCCGAACTGACCGGGAGGACGCGGCAGCCGCAGCCGAAGAGGCCCCAGCCGAGGAGGCCGCAGGCGAGGAATCCCCAGCCGAAGAGATCGCAATCGAGGAATCCCCGGCCGAGGAGACCGCAGCCGAGGAGACCGCAGCCGAGGAGACCGCAGCCGAGGAGACCGCAGCCGAGGAGACCGCAGCCGAGGCTACCGCGGCTGACGATGCCGGTGCCGAGACAGACAAGGCGCCGGATTCCGGTGCGGTTGGGGATGCACCGGTGGCGGCAGATGCCGCAGCGGCTGAAGTGGCCGAAGAGCCCGTCGAAAAGACTGCCTGAGGAGAAGAGCAATGAGTCGATATTCACGCAGGCGGAAATATTGCCGCTTCACCGCCGAAGGCATAACCGAGATCGATTACAAGGATCTCAACCTTCTGAAAGCTTACGTTACAGAAACAGGCAAGATCGTTCCCAGCCGTATTACCGGTACAAAGGCGAATTACCAGCGCCAGCTCGCGACCGCTGTCAAACGGGCACGGTATCTCGCGTTGTTGCCGTATACCGATCGGCATTAGGTCGATCTGCAAGGGAAATTAGTGCAACCGCTGGCCGCATGGCTGGTTGCCCGGCCGCAAAACGCCGTCCTGGTGCTGGCAACAACTCTGTTGATGCCGGTGCTGCAGGTACTGAGCGGCATCGTCATGGTGTTGCTCGTACTGAAACAGGGCGTCCGTCTGGCGGTCACGGAGGGCGTCATTGCCGGCACGTTGTTGCTGCTGATCGCGCTGGTCGTCGGAGCGCCGCTGATGCAAATAGTGGCGAGTATGCTGACCACGTGGTTGCCAGCCGTGTTGCTTGGAGCAGTGCTGCAGATAACCCGTTCACTGACGTTGACCATGCAGGTGTCAGTGTTGGTGGCAGTGCTGCTGACCTTTGGTTTTCATGTCGTTGTCGGCGATGTCGTCGCGTATTGGGAGCCGGTCACGGCGGCTATGCTGCAATGGGCCCGGGATAACGGTCTGCACGAGCAGGCGCAGTTGATGGCATCGGACCCGGGGATGACGGCCAATATGGTAACGATCGCCATCGTGCTGTCGAGTTGGATGTTATACGTGCTGTACTTGTTGTTTGGATATCGGGTATATGCGTCGGTATCCGAGGATACCGGCACTTATGGCCGGTTTTGTGACTTGAATTTTGGTCGTGTGCTTGCATTGATATTGGCGATTGCGTCGTTGCTCGCCGTCGCAAGCGAAATGGCCGTGTTACAGAACGTCGCGTTCGTGATGTTTGCGATGTTCTGGATACAGGGACTTGCAGTCGTGCATTGGATGCATGCGGAAAGGCAGCTGCCGCTTTTCGTGGTGATTGCGACGTATGTGCTGATGTTGATGCCGATGCTGAATGTATTTTTGATTCTGACTTTGGCGATTGTGGGATATGTGGATGCATGGTTCGGTTTCCGCCGCCGCGCCGCAGTAAAACAGTAGAGTTAAGGAACTTGTAATGAACGTTATTCTGTTGGACAACGTCGATAATCTCGGCACCGTTGGGGATCTGGTAAAAGTGAAGCCAGGTTATGGCCGCAATTTTCTGATTCCGCAGGGTAAAGCTGCCCTTGCGACACCAGAGAATATCAAGGCGATCGAGGCGCGCCGCGCCGAACTCGAGAAAGCCGCCGGCGAAGAACTGGCCGCTGCAAAAACACGTGCCAAGGCAATTAATGGCACAGAACTGGTCATCAGCGCGAACGCTGGAAGCGAAGACAAACTGTTCGGTTCCGTGGGACCGATCGACATTGTCGATGCGCTCGCGAGTATCCAGATTGAAGTCGAACGCAGCGAAGTGCGCATGCCGGATGGACCCATTCACGAACTTGGTGAGTACCCGATCGGTATTCATCTGCATAGTGACGTCAATGCAGAAATCCTTGTGCGAGTCGTTGCCGCGGAGTGACACAGGCCCTCGCAGCCGTGTTACCTTAGCGGTGAGGAATATCTGGCCGGAGAAAGCCCGTAATGGTTCGAGCATTGGATGACGGCGTAACGACCGGGGGTGCTGAGCAGCGCCTCAAGGTGCCGCCACACTCCATCGAGGCCGAGCAGTCGCTGCTTGGCGGACTCATGCTCGATCACCAATCCTGGGATAAGATTGCCGACGTCGTGTCGGAAGCGGATTTCTATCGCAAGGACCACCGGTTAATTTTCGCGGCTATCGCGAGTCTCGCCGAAGACGCCAATCCATGCGATGTCGTCACCGTGTCCGAGCGACTCGAAAATCGCGGTGAGCTCGAATCCGCTGGTGGTCTGGAATATCTGGCCTCACTGGCCAATGAGACGCCGGGTGCAGCGAACGCTCGTTCCTACGCAAAAATCCTGCGTGAGCGATCGATGCTGCGCTCACTCATTACGGCCGGCAACGAAATCAGTGGTGCTGCTTTTACGACGGACGGCCGTACAGCGGCAGAAATCGTCGATGAGGCCGAGCGTCTCGTCTTCGAAATTGCCGAATCCGGCTCGCGCGGTCGTTCCGGTTTCAAGGCCCTGAAACATATTCTCCCTGAAGCCGTGGATCGCATCGACCTGCTGCACCAGTCTGATGGTGATATCACGGGTATTCCAAGCGGTTATAGCGAATTTGACAAGTTGACAGCGGGCCTGCAACCGGGCGAACTGATCGTTATCGCCGGGCGGCCGTCGATGGGCAAGACCACCTTGGCGGTCAATATCGCCGAAAATGCGGCGATCGGTTCGCGCGTGCCGACCGCGATCTTCTCGATGGAGATGCCGTCGCAGCAACTGGCGTTTCGAATGATTTCGTCGCTCGGTCGGGTGGACCAAACGCACTTGCGGACCGGTAATTTCCCGGACGAAGACTGGTCACGGATCAATACCGCCGTGCAACTGATGTCCGAGGCACCGATATTCATTGACGACACGCCGGGACTGTCACCAACCGAAATTCGGGCACGTTCCCGCCGATTACAACGTGAGCACGGGCTTGGCCTGATTGTTGTCGATTATTTACAGTTGATGACCGTTCCGGGTAGCAAGGAAAACCGGGCCACCGAGATTTCCGAGATTTCGCGTTCGCTCAAGGCACTGGCGAAAGAGCTTTCGCTGCCAGTCATCGCGTTGTCGCAGCTCAATCGCAGCGTCGAACAACGCACGGACAAGCGTCCCGTCATGTCTGATTTGCGGGAATCCGGTGCGATCGAACAAGACGCGGACCTGATCGTCTTTATCTATCGGGAAGAGGTTTACAATCAGGATACGCCACGCAAGGGTGTCGCCGATATCGCGATAGCCAAGCAGCGTAATGGCCCGATCGGCGATTTCCCTTTGACTTTTGTCGGCCGCTATACGAAGTTCGAGAATTGGGTGCCAGACACCTATGCGGATGAGGCGTATCCGTGACGTTCAGGGCACGGGCGCTCATTCGGCTCGGCGCGCTTAGAAAAAATCTCAGAGTGATTCGCGATGCTGCGCCCGGCGCCAAGGTCATGGCCGTCATCAAGGCTAATGCGTACGGGCATGGTATGCAGGCCGTGGCGGAAACGCTCACAGACAGTGATGCCTTTGCCGTCGCCCGACTTCCCGAAGCCATTAGTCTGCACGAGTCCGGCATTGAGAAGCCTGTTGTGCTGCTGGCCGGTGTCCTGACATCGCTCGAACTGGATGAAGCACTGCGGCGCAAATTTCAGATCGTTGTGCACTGTATCGAGCAGATCGAACTGCTCGAATCGGCCGCGGGTGGGGCGACGACGGTGTGGTTGAAATTCGACACCGGCATGAATCGCCTTGGCTTTTCGCCGGTCGGAGCAGAGGAGCTCATTGCACGACTGCGCGCCTGCGAGGCCGTCAGTGAGTTGCGGCTGATGTCTCATCTGGCCTGTGCTGATGAACTCGAGAACCCGGCCAGTGAAGCGCAATTCGATCAATTCCGGTCCGTGGTGAAGGGCTTTGATGGCGCAGTCAGCATCGCCAATTCGCCTGCCACGCTGGGCTGGTCGCAGATTGTGTCGGCAGGAGAGACATTCGGGTTCAGCGGCGACCACTGGATTCGACCCGGACTGGCACTGTTCGGTATTTCGCCGTTCGAGGGACGCAACGGCAGCGATCTCGGCCTGGCGCCGGTCATGCAATTCGAAGCGCGCCTGATAGCCATCAAACCGCTACGCGAAGGCGCGCGCGTCGGCTATCGGGGCCGTTATCAGGCCCAGGCCGACAGCGTTATCGGGATCATCGCTGCCGGTTACGGCGATGGTTATACAAGACACTTCAGAACCGGGACACCGGTCGTCATCAACGGACGGCGTGTGCCGCTTATCGGTAATGTATCAATGGATATGATCGCTGTGGATCTTGGCAGCGAGGCAGTCGATAAAGTCGGAGATATCGCGACACTTTGGGGTCGCGAATTACCGGTAGAGGAGGTCGCACCTTGGGCCGATGCGATCCCGTACGAACTTGTCTGCGGTGTCATGCATCGCGAAACATCCGAGATCATCGACTGAATTCACGGTCAGAGCCCGCTGCGTGCAAGAAGCTCTGGCCCTGTGTGATTAGCTGGCGAAGAACCCCATCTTGACACCTGCCAGTTGCACGACGTCGTTGTCCGTCAGCTTTCTGGCCTGCGCGCCAATCGGTTGTCCATTGACCAGCGGGAAATCGTCTTCCTTGCCCGACTCGACATGCACGATGTAATAGCCCTCGGCCCGTCTCGTGATCGCAGCCACCTGAACGCCGGGACGCCCCAGTGTCGTCAATGCCTTGGTCAGTTCCAGCTCGCGGCCGGCAAATGCACCACTGAGGACCTGTAGTTTGGCCAGCGGCAGGGCATTTGGTGCCGAGCTCGGATCGATACCCGTTTGTGTCCGGGAGTGTGGCGCGGGTTCTTCGGCAACGGTTTCGCTCATTCGCGTGGGCCTGGCTGCGGCTACGGGCCTTTCAGACAAGCCAGCCGCCTCTTCCGGATCGAGTCTCACAGCCGCCGCGGCATCATCCATCGCCGTCGAGCCATCAAGTGCCGCCGCTGCTGCGTCGGCGGCTTTTTCGGCCGCAGCGAGTTGTTCTGCGCTCTGCTGGCCAGCCGGGATGACCATCGTTTTTTCAAACTCATCCTGCTCGGTTTCAGGCGCTTGCTGGTCCGAGAAGCGCAGCTGATGGTGGCCAATCGTGATGACGTCACCGTGCTGCAAGGCATGCTTCTTGATAAGTTTGCCGTTGACGTAGGTACCGTTGGTGCTGTTCAAATCCTCCAGGAAGGAGTCATTGAGAATATTGATGATCAGGGAGTGATGACCACTGACAGCGGGATTGTCTATGCGCACATCGTTGTCAGGCAAGCGCCCGACCGTGTAACGCTCTTTTGTCATGTTGTATTCAGCCAGAACCTGGTTGTCCAGACTAAGTATTAACCGTGCCATTTCGCCGTTCTCAGTGAGATCTAAACAAAAACAGGGAGTAATACGACATGAGGAATAAGCCGACCGCAACGCAGCCGTATCGCTCTAATACCCCACAATCTCCTAGACCCTGCACCCTTATGAGCGGAACAAGCCGGCAAGCTTGACCAACAGCCCCTTCCTTGCGGCAAATGGAGCGATGACCTGGGCCAGCTGCACCGACACATTGTCGCGCCCGCCGTGGTCATTTGCCAATTCAATCAATTGCTTACCAACGATATCAAGACTAGCATTAAAAGTGCTGATAGTTAAGTGAATATCTTCATCCTCGACCATATCGGGCAGGCCGTCTGAACACAGCAGATAGATATCGTCCGGCAGCACGTCATATTCGTGAACTTCGACCTCGACCGTAGGCTCCACACCAAGTGCCCGGGTTACGTAATTGCGATTGGTCGAACGTTGCGCTTCCTCCGCCGAATAGAAGCCCCGGTCGACGAGTTCCTGCAGCAACGAGTGGTCCAGCGTCAGTTGCTCGAAGTTGCCGCCGCGCAGTCGGTAGGCGCGTGAATCACCGACATGCGCAATTGAGACCTTATTGTCGAAGAACATGCAGGCAACGATAGTCGTGCCCATGCCTTCGCAATGCGTCTGGCTTTGCGCAGTCTGAAATATGATTTTGTTGGCACGATAAACAGCATCCCGAAGAACGATCGATTGCCGCATGAGCCCGCTGTGCGGATCGATTTCATCACGGTTCTCACGGCCGGCGCCCTCAGTGGCCAGTTCTGACACGATCTGCACGGCGATCCCGCTGGCGACTTCGCCTGCGTTGTATCCACCCATGCCGTCGGCAAGCACCATCAGTCCGATGTCCGGGTCGGATCCAATGGCGTCTTCATTGTGATCACGGACACGCCCGGTGTCGGTCATCTCGGCGAAGTCAATTTTTCCGCGTAAGCTCTTCAATGCCATATCAGTATAATCTGGATGCCGGATTACGAGTATCTGGCACAGTTTCGCAAGGCGATGGCCATCTCGGCACCGCAGGAAAACCGGTTTTCGGGTCTCTTGGCCAGTGCTTTGGCGAGGACCGCGTCCACGCTGGGTGGAATGCCGGCTCTTCGCCTCGAAATAGGTGCTGCCTCCTCGCTCGTTATTTTTGTCATCAGCACGGCGATGTTCGTCGCCTTAAACGGCACCTCTCCTGCCAAAAGCTCGTATAGAGTAACACCAAGCGAAAACAAGTCCGAATGGCCCGTCAATTCCTCCGCGCCGAGCTGCTCGGGCGACATATACATTGGCGTACCGAGAACGATGCCCGTCTTGGTATTGTTGTTATCGGTCATCCGCGCCACACCGAAGTCAGTGATTTTCAACGAGCCTTCCTTGGGGTTATACATTAAATTGGCCGGCTTGATGTCACGGTGGATGACTCCCTGGTTGTGCGCGTAGTCAAGCGCATCGGCGGTCGAGGCACAAAGTTCGAGGGCGCGTTTTGGCGCCAGCAACTTTTTCGGATCGGTAAATTTTTTCAACGGGATGCCAGGCACGTACTCCATTGCTATGTACGCCAGCCCTTTGTCCTCGCCTGCGTCGAACACGGTGATGATATTGGGATGCGCCAGGCGACCTGCGGATTCGGCCTCACGATAAAATCGCAGCCTGGCCTCTTTGAGTTCCTCGTCTTCGAATTCTTTCTCGATCGGGATGGCCTTCAGCGCGACGGGCCGATTGATGCGCGGGTCTTTGGCAAGGTACACGGCACCCATTGCGCCCCGACCGATGCGACGTTCGATCACGTACCGTCCCAGGCGTTGCGGACCGATCTTGTCGTCGTGTTTGCCGAGCGCCGCCGTGGCGGGCGTGCCGTGCGTGCGCTTCATCCATTCGAGAACGGCCTCGGCGCGTTCCGGCTTGGCCTGCTCTTCGAAGGCGAGTGACAGTTTATACATGACGGTCGCGACGGTTTCCGAGGGAGGGCAACGCCGGAATTCCGCAAATGCAGGCTCAAGACGACCAGCCGACAGAAAATCGCTGCCTTTCTTGAAGGCGTCCTTGATTTCTTTTGTCTGGTCACCGACCAGCCAGATGCTCAACAGTGCGACACCGGCAAATACCAGTATCGGCCTGCCGAGGTCCATGCGCACATGCAGCACATACAACAACAGGGTCTCGATCAGCAGTAGCATGACAACAGCAGCACATGCCATTACCGCAATGTCCTTGCGCGAGCGATCGGGCATGAACAGCACCGCGACAATCGCCAGCAGCATTGGCGCGAGCCATTGCATGGCGGCAGCCCATGATGGTGCCATGATGGTGCGATCCTGTTCCACATCGGCAAGTAGCGCCGCCGTCAGTTCCGACAAGGTCACGAACTGGCCTGAGGGCAGCACACCAGCGGCGCCGACCAAGGCAGGCGATGTATCGACAAATACTGTCGCGCCGGACAGCACGGACGTGTCCGCTCCGGATGCGAGCAGGTCTGCCACGTCCACGCGTGGCAGCTCAACGTAATTCGATGTAAATATCGCGCCGTCTGCGCTGGACATGCGATGACTGGTGCCCGTTACCTCGTCGAACGCGATCGCAAGCGGCAGTGACGGTGACATGACGCCGCCATTGAGCTGCCATAATTCCGAACGGCGTATCACCCCGTCACTGTCGGCCTGGAAATCGGCAAATCCATCACGTGTCGCCAAATCCGAAAAGCGATGCCGTGTCGGTGCGTAAACCGGCAGCGTGGCCGTCATCGCGACCGCCCATCCGGGCAGGGCTTCGTCTTCAGCGATTGCCGGCGGCTGAGTCATCACAATTCGTTTGACCCTGGCTGCGCTTAGAGCGGCGACAACCTGGCCGTAGGTAGCGATCAGTTCTTCAGGGGAGATTTTGGACGGATCGAGACTCACGATCACCGCATTGTCCAACGGCTTGTTTGGCAGGTGTGCGGCGAGCGTGTCGTAAAGCACGCGGTCAGCCGCGACGAACCACTGCGCCAGCGGGCCGTACATGAGCAGCAGTAGTACGCTGACAAAACTTAACGAGATCAGCCTGTTACGCTTCTGTTTTTGTTGCGAATTCAACGCGAATAAATCCCTTTTCGAGGCCGGAAGTATAGGAAAAGGCAAGTATTCTTAATGAGATAGGGTTGGCATTTTTATGTAATAACCAGAGCTGAAAGCTTTGCTATCATTGGCCTCCCGGCGCGTACCGGTGTGACGCAGGTCCGCAAGCTCCTCGCGACGTGTCCGTCGGTAGAAAAATCAACATATAAAACAGTGACTTAAGTATGCCAAAGGCTAAGACAGCGTACGTCTGCACGGAGTGCGGCGCGCACAGCGTCAAGTGGGCCGGACAATGTCCCGATTGCTCCGCGTGGAACACGCTTGCACAGACCCGGATCGCCGCATCGCGGCCAGTGCGCGAAACCGGCAACGCTCCGTCCAGCCTGGAGTCGCTGCCAGACGATCTGGCGGCTCGACACGCGACCGGATTTGCCGAATTTGATCGTGTGTTGGGCGGTGGACTGGTACCTGGCGCCGTCATCCTGCTGGGCGGCGACCCGGGAGTCGGCAAGTCGACACTGCTACAGCAGGTATCAGCCAGCCTGTCGGCCGGCCTCGCCGTGTTATATGCGACGGGGGAAGAGTCTTTGCGTCAGATCGGGCAGCGGTCGCAGCGACTGGGCCTCGCGTCTCCGAATCTCCAAATACTCGCAGAGACATCACTGGAGCACATTCTTGATTGCGCTTCCAAATGCGATGCGAAAGTCCTGGTTATCGATTCGATACAGACGATGACGAGTACGGAGTTGCCGTCAGCGCCCGGTTCCGTCGCCCAACTTCGACAATGCGTTGGTGGCGTCGTGCAGTTTGCCAAGCAGAACGAAACCTCAGTTTTTGTCATCGGTCATGTAACCAAAGAAGGAGCCATTGCCGGGCCGCGCGTCGTCGAGCACATGGTGGATACTGTGTTGTATTTCGAAAGTGACCCGGCGAGTCGATTCACGCTGATTCGCTCGGTGAAGAACCGGTTCGGCGCCAGTGGTGAAATGGGCGTCTTCGCGATGACCGAATCCGGTTTTCGTCAGGTCAGCAATCCGTCGGCGATCTTCTTGTCGCGCGAGACTGTGACCGAGCCTGGCAGCATAGTGTCGGTGGCCTGGGAGGGTAGCCGATCGCTACTGGTCGAGATTCAGGCGCTGGTTGCTGACGGCAACAGCAGTTACCCCAAAAGGCAGGCCACCGGACTGGACCAGAATCGCATGGCTCTGTTGCTGGCCGTCCTGCAACGTCATGGCGACCTCGCGCTGGGCGCCGAAGACGTGTTTGTCAACGTCGTTGGCGGATTGCGAATCAATGAGACTGCTGTTGACCTGCCCGCGTTACTGGCAATCGTATCGAGCTTTCGTAACAAGGCTTGCAGCGAACGTCTGGTTTGCTTCGGTGAGATCGGGCTGGCCGGCGAGATTCGACCCGTTCGTTTCGGTGAGGAACGCATCGCCGCGGCTGCCAAGCAGGGATTTACGCAAGCGCTGGTGCCGCACGCCAATGTGCCAAAAAAAGCCCCGCAAGGTATCCGGGTAACCGGGGTCAAGCGTGTCAGCGATGCGCTGGACGCAGCGTTTTAAGCGGCAGTTTCCGTTTCGTCGATACGCTGTCCGACTCGTACCGTACGGATTCTATTGTCGTCCGTTTCTATGATTTCGATCGGGTAGCCGCTGACCTTGAGGCAAGTCCTTGGTTCGGGGATGGTTTCGAGTAACTCCAGGATAAGGCCGTTGACCGTCTTCGGTCCGTCCGTGGGCAAGTCCCAGTCCTGTGATCGATTCAGTTCACGAATGTTCGCCGTACCATCGACGATCCAGGTGTTGTTTTCTTCCTGGATGACGTCGTCAATGTCATCGGCAGGATCGGTTGTAAACTCACCGACGATCTCCTCGAGAATATCTTCGAGGGTTACGATGCCCTGAATATCACCGTACTCGTCGACAACGAGAGCGATGCGTTTGCGGCGGCGCTGAAACTGCACGAGTTGTGTGCTGAGTGGCGTGCCCTCAGGGACGAAATAGGGCTCCTCGAGCAGTTCGCTCAGATCTTCCTGATTGAACGAGCGCTGCGCGAGATTCGCGAGTCGTCGCAGGTGCAGGATGCCAACCACTTGATCGATATTGTCACGATACACCGGTAGTCGCGTGTGCCGGCTTTCATTGATGATGCGCTCTATCTCATCGGGCTCGTCATCGAGATCGATGCCGACGATTTCATTGTGCGGCACCATGACGTCGTCGACAGTGACCTTTTCGAGATCGAGAATGCTGATCAGCATCTGCCGGTAGCGATTCGAGATTCGGCCGCCTGCATCGTGCACGAGTGTGCGCAGTTCTTCACGCGTCAACGCGTGCAAATTGTGGTTGTTGTCACGCACGCCAAATAGATACAGAACGCCGTTTGATGCGGCGTTCGTCAGCCAGACTATCGGGTAGGTAATCCTGAGCAGCGGGGAATAAATGACTGCTGCCGGAAAGGCGAGACGCTCCGGGTGCAGTGCCGCCAGCGTTTTGGGCGCGGCCTCGGAAAAGATCAGCACGACCAGAGTCAGAATCAATGTGCCGAGTGCGACCGCCGGTTGGCCACCGATCTTCAATGCGATGATCGCGACCAGGGAAGCAGCCGAGAAATTTACGAGGTTATTGCCAAGCAGAATCAAGCCGATCAGGCGATCAGGGCGCTGCAAAAGACGCTCGGCGAGTTTGGCGCCGCGATGGCCTTCGCGGGCTTTATGGCGAAGTTGGTAGCGGTTCAGGCTCATTAATGCCGTTTCCGAGCCAGAGAAAAACGCGGAAAGTACCAGCAATGTGACGAGCAGCCCGATTAAAGCTGCTAGGGGAACGTCATCGCCCAAAGAAAGGCCACCTCCTTAATCATCCTTACCCTCGCACTTCAGCAGGACGCAAACAGACTGTCAAGAATCAGGGTCTCAGTCCGGCGACCGGACCGTCAGCCCCAACTCCGGTTGAGCAGCTCTTCCAGCACATAGCGGCTGCCAAAATAGGCAAGGCACAGAAACGCGAATCCCCACAGGTAGAGGTAGACGGCACGCTTGCCGCGCCAGCCGGCAAACAACCGTCCCGCAACCAGGATGCCGAACAGCAACAAAGCCAACAGCGAAAATGCCGTTTTGTGCGCCAGATGTTGCGCGAACAGGTCCTCGACGAACGCGAACCCCGACAAAACCGCGAGCAGCAGGCCCGAAAATCCTGCTGCGGCGACACCAAACAACATCTTTTCCGTGGTTTCCAGCGGCGCGAACAGATGATTGACCGGCGATAATTTTCCAGCGCGCAGTCGTCGGTCCTGAACCAGTGCGTAGATCGCGACGATTGCACCGACTGTCAGCAGGCCGTAGGCAAACATCGCAATCAGGATATGTGCCTGTATTTGCCAGGATAGCCCCGACGTAGCCGCCGCACCGGACTGCATACCTATCGGTGCGGTGGCGATAGCAGCCAGCATTAGCAGGCCGGCCGCCATGCCACGCAAAGACGGCTCCAGCGCCCCCAGCAATCCGATCAGGGCGAGTTGAAATCCGATCAGCGATACGGCTCCGGCGAGCGACACACTCAGGCCGCTTGCGCGATTGACCTCGACGTAGAGGCCCTGCCCATGCAGCATGAGTCCCGCCACGGCAAATCCAACGGCAGAGATCAGCAATGGCTGCACATAGGCGCTGCAGCGTGGCAACCGCGACATCGCGAAGGCGATGGCTGCCAACAAGTACAGCAAAAGAATTGTGATTTGAGACACAGAAACCGGCCGGTGGTTAACCTAACGTTCCGTTGAACGAATCATCCCACAGGGTGAAGTTCAATAGAACCCCAACGTTATGCGTATTCAAATTCTGGGTTGTAGTGGCGGTATTGGCGCGGGATCGCGCACGTCGGCGATGTTGGTCGATGACGATGTCCTGATCGATGCCGGTACCGGTATTGGCGATCTCGAGTTGCAGGATATCGACTCGATCCGTCATGTATTCCTGACGCACGCGCACCTGGACCATATTGCCGGTTTGCCGATGCTTGCCGATCGCGTCTTCGATGAGAATTTTACTGAGCCACTGACCGTATACGCTCGTGAGGAGACTCTGCGCGCGATTCAGGATCACTTGTTCAATGGTGTCATCTGGCCCGATTTCGCGAAGTTACCGTCTGCCGAGAATCCGATGCTGCGCTACCAGGTCTGTAGCCCCGGAGACACAGTCACGATCAAACACAGAAATTTCTACGCGGTTGACGTGATGCACACCGTGCCAACATTAGGTTATACCGTGCAGAACTCCGGTGGCGCGTTCGCGGTCAGCGGCGATACGAAGACAAACGAGACATTATGGCCCGTGCTCAATGCATGCGATGACCTGAAAGTACTGGTCATCGAGGTGTCATTCCCCGATGAAATGGAAGGCCTGGCGACGGAGGCCGGCCACTATTGTCCGCGGACGTTGACGGCAGACCTGAAGCGCCTGCGGCATTCGCCCGAGATCTGGCTGACGGGGATGAAGCCGGGCGAAGAGGACAGAATTTACGAACAGGTCATCAAGGCCGCGCCGGCGAAGAATATCCGCATGCTCTCAAGGGGCACTGTGCTCTCGGTTTGAGCGTCGGAGTATTTTCGGTCCTGCCTGGAGCGCAGCCGTCTTCACCAGCAGGCGTTAATCCTGGTGGCAATATTGCCGATTCCCGACAGGGCCCTTAAACTCGCCGCATGTTTGAAAATCTTACCGGCAGACTTTCCGAGGCAGCGCGCAGCCTCAGCGGCAAAGGCCGCCTCACCGAAGGCAATATCAAGGACACATTGCGTCAGGTTAGGCTTGCGCTTCTGGAAGCCGACGTCGCATTGCCCGTCGTCAAGTCATTCATCGATCGCATACGTGACCAGGCGATTGGAGAGGAAGTCAGCAAGAGTCTGACGCCGGGCCAGGCCTTCGTGAAGGTCATACATGCCGAACTCGTCAGAATTCTCGGCGGAGAGCACGCGCCACTCGAATTCAAAGCACAGCCCCCCGTGGTCATTCTGTTGGCCGGTCTGCAGGGTGCGGGAAAAACAACGACTGCGGCCAAGCTTGCCAAACGACTGATCGAGAAAGACAAGAAGCGTGTCATGCTTGTCAGTGCCGACGTTTATCGTCCGGCAGCCATCCTGCAGCTCGAGACATTGGCTGGCGAAGTTGGCGCACTGCATTGCCCCAGTAGCAGCGAGGACAAGCCGGTGCGGATTGTCGATCGCGCACTCGACGACGCGCGACGTTCACATGCTGACGTGCTGATTGTGGACACGGCCGGGCGCCTGCATGTCGATGACGAGATGATGGATGAGGTCGTCGCCGTGCATGCAAGAGCGAAGGCGACTGAAACGCTGTTCATCGTCGATAGCATGGCCGGCCAGGATGCGGTCAACGCGGCCATGGCTTTTGATCGAAGTCTGCCATTGACTGGCGTGGTTCTGACCAAAGCGGATGGTGATGCAAAAGGTGGTGTCGCCCTGTCGGTTCGCGAGGTCACGGGCAAGCCCATCCGTTTCCTCGGCGTGGGTGAGAAAGTCGATGCGCTCGAGGCCTTTCACCCCGACCGCATGGCATCGCGAATTCTCGGTATGGGCGATGTGTTGACGCTGGTCGAGGAGATTGAAGACAAGGTCAGCAAGGAAAAGACACAAAAGCTCGCCAGGAAGCTGCAGAAGGGGCGTGGCTTCGATCTGTCGGATCTCAGAGACCAGCTCGAGCAAATGATGAACATGGGCGGCATGGCGGCGATGCTCGAGAAGCTGCCGATACCCGGCAATGTCAACCCGGCGGCACTCAAAGACAGCGCCAACGAACAGCAGCTCAGGCGGCAGGTGGCTATTATCAACTCGATGACGCCGGGCGAACGCCGCTTCCCGAAAACAATCAACGGTTCACGAAAAAAGCGCATTGCCGCTGGCTCCGGCCTGCAGATTCAGGACGTTAATCGACTACTGAAGCAGTTCACGCAGATGGAGAAAATGATGCGAAAAATGTCCCGCGGCGGCATGAAAAAGATGATGCGCGGCATGTCCGCCCGTGGCCTGCCGCCAGGAATGCGCTAAGCCACGGAAATTCCTCGAATTATTCGTCACGAAAACGCTTCACATTTGGTTTGAAACCGGTACAATGCGCATCCTACTCGGGCAATGCTCGAGCCGAGGCATGTCCGCCTGTCACGTATTTTTAACGGGAAAACAATGGTTAGTATTCGTCTTTCGCGCGCAGGCGCGAAAAAGCATCCTTTTTATCACCTGGTGGTCACCGACAGCCGCAATCGTCGGGACGGCCGGTATATCGAACGTGTGGGTTTCTTCAATCCGGTTGGCAAGGAGCACGAAGAGAATCTGCGCATCGATGTCGAGCGCGTGGATTTCTGGATCGGCCGGGGCGCACAGCCTTCCGATCGAGTGGCATCGTTGCTGAAGTCGCACCGCAAGGCCCAGGCCAGCAACTGATACAAGAACTGGAACAGCCGCTGCTGGTGGGCCGGATATCCGGTCTGTTCGGGGTCAAAGGCTGGGTCAGGGTGTTCTCGTATACCCAGCCACGTGAAGCGATTCTCGATTACGGCGGCTGGTATCTGAAAAAGAAAGGCGAGTGGCAGGCTGTTTCGATTCAGGAAGGGCAGCGGCATGGGAAAGCGGTAATCGCACACCTGCACGGGGTCGATGATCGGGATCATGCAGCCGACCTGATTGGATGTGACATAGCGATCGCGCGTGACAGTTTGCCGGATGCAGGCGCAGGCACTTATTACTGGGCCGATCTCGAAGGGATGCGGGTCGTGAACCGCGACGGCAGCGAACTGGGGCGGGTTGCGTATTTGATGGAAACCGGCGCCAACGACGTGTTGGTGACCGAGGGAGAGCGAGAGCGGTTGATTCCGTTCATCGCAGAGAAAGTAATTCTCGACGTTGATTTCGCCACGGGCATCATCAGCGTCGATTGGGAGTGGGACTGACACGATGCACATTGCGGTGGTCAGCTTGTTCCCGGAACTGGTAGGTCAGGTGTGCGAATATGGCGTCGTCGGGCGCGCGGTGGAACGACAGTTGCTGTCGCTGCAGTGCGAGAATCCGCGCGATTTTGCCGAAGATGTACATCGCACGGTCGATGACCGACCCTACGGGGGTGGCCCCGGGATGGTTCTGAAGTACGAGCCGACCGCCAGGGCCATACGCCAGGCGAAAGACAGTCTGCCTGCGGGCAGTCCGGTAATCTGCCTGTCGCCGCAGGGCAAGGTGTTTGACCAGGTGGATGCCAGACGATTCGCGGGCCTGCAGGGCTTTGTCCTGTTGGCCGGCCGCTACGAAGGTATCGACGAGCGGCTGATCGAAAGCGAGGTGGACGAGGAGTTGTCACTGGGTGACTTCGTCTTGTCCGGAGGCGAGATTGCCGCAATGGCGGTGATCGATGCCGTAGTGCGGTTGTTGCCGGGGGTGCTTGGCGATGCAGCGTCAGCAATGCAGGACTCGTTTATGGACGGGCTGCTTGACCACCCGCACTACACACGTCCGGAGCTTGTTGCCGGGCAGCGTGTGCCAGCCGTGTTGTTGTCGGGAGACCATGCCCGAATCGCGCGTTGGCGCCAGAAGCAGGCTTTAGGTCGGAGCTTTTTGCGCCGTCCGGACTTGCTCGAGAAGTTGGATTTGGATCAGGAGCAGCGCAAGTTGCTGGATGAGTTTTTGAAGGAGCGGGGCAAACCGTTATCGCGGCCCGGGTGAGAGACATGAGCAAAATAATCGAAGCGATCGAACAGGAACAAATGAACAAGCAAATCCCCGAGTTTTCTCCGGGCGACACGATCGTTGTTCAGGTAAAGGTCAAGGAAGGTACACGCGAGCGTTTGCAGGCTTTCGAAGGCGTTGTGATTGCAAAGCGTAATCGAGGCCTGAATTCATCGTTCACGGTGCGCAAGATTTCGCACGGTGAGGGCGTTGAGCGAGTATTCCAGACTTACAGTCCGGTCGTCGATTCGATCGAGGTGAAGCGTCGCGGTGATGTACGCCGCGCCAAGCTTTACTATCTGCGTGGTCGTACGGGCAAGGCTGCGCGGATCAAGGAAAAAATCTAGATTATGGTTTTTGCCGGCCCGCCGATGCGGTCGGATTTGTCGTCCATTTGGCAGTCGATTCACAGTGATTCGACCCCTAAAATGCTAGTCTTGCTCTGAACCAACGTTCCAGACCAGGGTCTTTTCTTGCATGGGATTGAAAAACCGCAGCCGGCTGGCCGCCGCCATTCTCCTGTTATTGACGACAGCTCTGCTGTCGAGTGGTTGTGCTTCGCTCGTTTCAAATGCAGCCAGCGGCCTGGCGGACAATCTTTCCAGCGCGATTCTCAACCAGGATGACCCGGAGACGGTACGCGCAGGCATGCCATCCTACATGCTGTTGATGGACAGTTTTGTCGAGGGCAGCCCCGATGATCCGGCGATGCTCGGTGCCGCCGCGAATCTGTACGCGTCGTATGGCGCGGTGTTTGTCGACGATGCCGCCCGGGCGAGCCGCTTGACGGCACGCGCCCGTGACTACGCCCTGCGGGGTATCTGCGCCATCTATCTCGCCGCCTGCGATTGGCGCTCACTGAACCATGACGACTTCATCGCGACACTGTCCGGCCTGACGGATCGACATGCCGACGCTGTTTACGTCTACGTTTTTGCGACGTTGGCGTACTTGCGGGCGCACAGCTCGGACTGGAACTCACTCGCCGAATTGCCGCAGGCAGAAGCGCTGGTCAAGCGCTATCTGGAACTCAGTGGTGACTCGGCCAACGGCGCGGCACACATGTATCTGGGGATCATATTGACGCTCAGGCCGCCAGCATTGGGCGGCAAGCCCGAGGAAGCGCGAGTGCACTTCGAAAAAGCCATTGCCTTGTCAGGCGGCCGCGATCTCAGCGCGAAGATAGAATTTGCCAAGGGCTACGCAAGACTTCTTTACGAGAGAGAGTTGCATGATCAACTCGTGAACGAGGTGCTCCAGGCAAGCCCGTATGAGCAAGGCAAAACGCTTACCAACGTTCTGGCACAGGAAGAAGCCCTGCAGCTGCGCGCGGCTGCCGATGATTATTTCTGATCTGAAAGGAAACTCGATGAAGAAATTCGCACTTATTGTTTCGTTATTGGCGTTTAGTGGGCTGACGAATGCGACGGTACTCAAGATTGCTACAGTTGCCCCGGAGGGATCCGTCTGGATGGAGGAAATGCGCGCCGGAGCGAAAGAAATCAAGGAACGCACGGAGGGTCGTGTACAGATCAAGTATTACGGCGGCGGTGTCATGGGCAATGACGCCAAGGTGCTCGGTAAGATTCGTATTGGCAATCTGCATGGTGGTGCATTTACACCGTCAGCATTGCAGAAGATCTATCCTGAAATCAGTTTGTATGGGTTGCCATTGACCTTCGATTCCGAGGATGAAGCAGCCTTCGTGCGGGAGCACCTTGATCAAACCATCAAGAGTGGTCTCGAAGATAAAGGATTTATTAATTTCGGTTTCGCTGCCACGGGATTTGCGGTCATCATGTCGAACGAACCTGTCAGGGGTCTTGACGACATGAAAGGCAAGCGTATCTGGGTGCCCGAAGGTGACACGATTAGCTACGCCTCGATGGAAGCATTGTCGTTATCGCCGGTGACACTGCCGCTGACTGACGTACTTACTGGCCTGCAGACCGGATTGATCGACATCGTCGCGATTTCACCCATTGGCGCGCTGGTGCTGCAGTGGCACACCAAGGTCAAATACGTTACCGACATGCCGCTCGTATACACGATGGGTTTTATGGCCGTTGCCGAGAAGTCATTCAATAAGCTCAGTGCTGAGGATCAGGCCATCGTCCGTGACGTGATGACAGCCACCTATTCAAAGTTCGACAAGAAAAATCTGGTCGATAACAAAGCGGCGATGGAAGCTCTGTTGAATGCGGGTATCGAGCGCGTCGTGCCTGATGCAGAGGAAATCGCGCATATACGCGATGTCCTGTCGCGGTCGAATCGCAGCATGGCAGAGAATGGCGAATACTCTCTCGAATTGTATGACGTGATGATGCAGTACGTGCAGGACTTTCGTAATGGTAGTGTAGGCGTAGCTGGAAACTGAGTGTGAGTTCCGGCTTGATCGCCTTTCTTTCCAGGCTGGACCGATTTGGTCGGCTGCTCGAGAATGTCGCCCTCGTTGCCATGCTGGGTGGCATGATTGCGCTCGCGGTGGGCCAGATCGTTCTTCGCGAGGTTTTTGACACGGGAATTATCTGGGTTGATGAGCTTCTGAAGCTCATGGTGTTGTGGCTCGCGATGGTCGGATCGATCGCCGCGTGCCGCGACGACCGTCACATTCGCATTGATGTGCTTTCCCATTTGCTGCCCGACTGGCTTGTGGATATCACTCGCATAGTTGTCGACATATTCGCGGCTGTCGTCTGCGCAGTCATCGCCGTTCAGGCGTGGCGCTATCTGCAGATCGAGATTGAATTTGAAGACACGGTGCTGGTCGATACTCCCGCATGGATTGCCCACGTCATTCTGCCGGTCGCGTTTGCGCTGATCAGCTATCGATTCGTCATTCTCGCGATCAAAAAGATTGCCAGCCTGTTTACAGGTGTTGGGAAGGTCGCAACACCGTGATTCTGGTGAGCATCATTTTGTTGTTGCTGGCCATACTCGGTGCGCCCTTATTCGCGGTCATCGCCACAAGCGCGATGTTCGGGTTTCATAGGGACGACACTGACCTGATGAACATGGCGCTCGAAATTCAGAGTATCGCCGATCTTCCATTTCTCGCCGCCATACCCCTGTTTACTTTTGCCGGGTATGTACTGAGCGAAAGCGACGCGCCGAAACGTCTTGTCAGATTAACGGGCGCGATGCTCGGTTGGTTGCCAGGTGGGCTTGCGTTGGTGGCTCTGGCTGCGTGTGCGTTCTTTACCGCATTCACAGGCGCATCGGGCGTCACGATCATTGCACTCGGCGCGATTCTGTATCCGGCTCTCAAGCACGACGGTTATCCGGACAAGTTCAACCTGGGTCTCGTCACCTCGTCGGGTAGTCTCGGATTACTGTTTGCGCCGTCCTTGCCACTGATTCTCTATGGCGTTATTGCCGAAGTCTCGATCGATAGTCTGTTCCTGGCCGGAATTCTGCCAGGCATGGTCATGCTCGCTATGTTGTCCGTCTGGAGTTTGTGGGTGAACCGCGACAACCGCAAGCCACTGTCCAGTTTCTCGTGGCGCGCAACAGCGGCTGTACTCAGGGAGTCGATCTGGGAAATTCCGCTGCCTTTCGTCGTGCTCGGAGGAATTTATTCGGGTTTTCTCGCCGTCTCCGAAGCGGCCGCGGTCACGGCGCTTTATGTCCTGATTGTTGAAGTTGTCATACACCGGGAGATTCGGCTGTCCGAGTTGCCACAAATCATGCGCGCATCAATGTTGTTGGTCGGAGGCATTCTGATTATTCTCGGCGTTTCTCTCGCCTCAACGAATTACATGATCAGCGCTGGCATACCGCAGATGCTACTCGAGTATGTTGCGAGTCTTGTATCGAGCCCGGTGTCATTTCTGATTCTGTTGCTCGTGTTCCTTCTGGTTCTCGGGGCGATTCTCGATATTTTTTCCGCGATCGTGCTGGTGGTGCCGCTCATACTGCCGATCGCCGCGGAATATGGTGTTCACGAAGTTCACCTCGGGATCGTGTTCCTCGCCGCGATGCAGTTGGGGTACATGACGCCGCCGGTTGGGCTGAATCTGTTTATCGCAAGTTATCGGTTCGAGAAACCGATCATGCATGTGTATTCTGCGACGTTCCCGTTCCTGATTATACTGATGCTGTCCGTCATACTGATAACGTTTTGGCCGGCACTGTCTCTTTGGCTGGTCGCAAGTCCCTGATAACTAGAGGTGTATTATGAAATCTCCGGTCAGTGCGTTCGTCATGCTGATTCTGGTGTTGTTGCAGTCTTCGGCTATCGCGGAAGTTGATCTCGATGACATATCACTGCCAGCCGGCTTCAGGATAGAGGTTTACGCGGATGTGCCGAATGCGCGGTCTCTTGCGCTGGGTGACGACGGCGTGGTTTTCGTATCAAATCGTCGTGCCAACTCGGTGTATGCGCTTGTCCCGCAAGGCGATGCGGCTCCGCTGGTGCATAAGATCGTTTCGGGTCTGAATACACCCAATGGCATTGCCTTTCATGACGGCTATCTGTATGTCGCCGAGGTTGACAGAATTTTTCGTTTTGGGGATGTCGGCAAGCGCTTTGATGAAATGCCCGACGCGGAAGTCCTTGATATCGATTTACCGGACGAAAAACACCATGGCTGGCGCTATATTGGATTCGGGCCTGATGGCAAGCTTTATATTGCAATCGGAGCTCCATGCAATATTTGCGACCGGGGTGACGAAGGGTTTGCGCAGATTATTCGCGCCAACCCCGATGGCTCTGAACGTGAAGTCTATGCCGAGGGAATTCGCAATTCGGTCGGCTTCACCTGGCACCCCAAAACCGGTGAGCTGTGGTTCACCGATAATGGTCGCGACATGATGGGTGACGACATACCGCCAGGAGAGCTGAATCGTGCGCCGCAGCCCGGCTTGCACTTCGGCTATCCGTATTGTCATGCGGGTGATATTCCGGATCCTGAGTATGGTGAAGGCAGAAACTGCGAAGACTACACGCCTCCGGCGCAGAAACTCGGCCCGCATGTCGCCCCGTTGGGCGTCAAATTCTATACTGGCCAAATGTTTCCGCCCGAATATCGCGGACAGATATTCATCGCCGAGCACGGCTCATGGAACCGTTCGACGAAGATTGGCTATAGAATCAGTGTCGTGAACCTGGAAAATGACACGCCAGTGTCCTACGAGGTATTCGCGATGGGCTGGTTACGCAAAAAGAAAGTGTCCGGCCGCCCCGTTGATTTTTGATTCTCGAAGACGGATCAATGCTGGTCAGTGACGACTATGCGGGCAAAGTGTACCGAATCACTTATGCAGGGTGAGTAAATCGTGACCAGGAAAAATCTGCTAGTCAGGCTCTTTTCTGCCGTCTGGAGCGGCGCAGATGTGCTGCGCAAGGTACTGCACCTCGTGCTGTTATTGTTCTTGTTCTTCGGTTTTTTCGGCGCAATGTCAGGCGCCCCACGGGTACTTCCAAAAACGGCCGCACTTGTCATTCAACCGGTTGGATTTCTGGTCGAGCAGTACGAGGGCGATCCGCTGGACCGCGCGCTGGCGGAGTTGGCCGGTGACGGCAAGCCACAGACATTGGTGCAGGACATCGTTGATGCATTGGAGTACGCCAGGGACGATGATCGGATAGAGGTGGTCTATCTTGAGCTTAGCGGTCTGTTTGGGGCCGGCCTCAGCAAGTTGCAGCACATTGCTGCGGCGATTGAGGAGTTCAAATCGTCTGGAAAGCCTGTCATTGCCAGCGCTGATTTCCTGAGTCAGCAGGGCTATTACCTGGCCGCCCATGCTGATCAGGTCTATTTGCATCCTGACGGATTGCTGATCATGCGGGGCTTCGGTCGTTTCCAGAATTACTTCCGGGACGCGATCGAGTTATTGCGCATCGATTGGAACGTATTTCGCGTGGGAACACATAAGTCGTTTGTCGAGCCGTATACGCGCATGGACATGTCCGACGAGGATCGCGAAACGACGACGCGACTCATCAATCAACTATGGGTGCTGTATCAAACGGATGTTGAGACAGCCAGAGGCCTCGAGGATGGAGCGATTGGTGATTTTGCGAACAACTATCTGGAATACGTCAGGGCGGCCGGCGGCGACATAGCGACAGCTGCTGAAGAACATGGCCTTGTCGATGATTTGCTGACACGCATAGAGGTGCGCAGTCTGTTGATTGACCTTGTTGGCGAGGATTCCGAAACTCCGGATACATTCAGTTCTGCGGGCATGTACGACTATCTTGCGCAAATGCGATTGCTATCCGGCGGCAAGGCCGGCGCCGAGAACGTGGCCGTCATAGTCGCCGCGGGAGAAATCCTCTTCGGCACGCAGCCGCCGGGGAGAATCGGCGGCGATTCGACTGCGGCATTGTTGCGGCGGGCACGCAACGACGAATCGGTCAAAGCCGTAGTCCTTCGGGTCGACAGCCCTGGCGGCAGTTCGTTCGCATCGGAGATCATAACGGACGAGGTCAAGGCGTTGCGTGCCAAAGGAATTCCCGTGGTTGCTTCAATGAGCAGCGTCGCTGCATCAGGCGGCTATACGATTTCAATGAACGCAGACCGGATTATTGCGAGTCCGTCGACCATCACCGGATCGATTGGCATATTTGGCATGTTCCCGACCTATCAACGAACACTCGATGCGATCGGAATCGCCACGGATGGTGTCGGTTCGACGCCATGGTCGGGTGAATTGCGGCCCGACAAGGAAATGTCCGAACACGCCAAGCAGCTCTTTCAGCTCGTTATCAATGATGGCTACGACGATTTTATCAGCGATGTTGCTGCGGCGCGCGAGATGGAAAAGAGTGAGGTTGACCTGATTGGTCAGGGGCAGGTCTGGACGGGAATTGATGCCCTGAACAACGGGCTCATCGATGAGCTTGGCGGCCTTGACGATGCGATTGCTGCCGCAGCGGAACTTGCGGGACTTGGTGAGGATGAATTCGGTATCAAGAACATCGACCATGAGATGTCAGCGATGGAACAGTTCTTCGTCGATTTACTTGGCATGAGTGTGCGCGCAGGTGTTGACGTGTCGGCCTGGCTGGATCGGCCGTTGGCTCTTGAAGAGATGGCCCGGCAGCTTGGCGAGAAGACCGACACACTGCTGCGCTTCAACGATCCCAGGGGAATCTATTCGCACTGCTTCTGCGCCATCCAGTAGGAGGGCCACAGTCTCGCCGACTCAGGTCCAGTGCAGTATGACCTTGCCCGACTGACCGGATTCCATCAGGTCAAAGGCCGGCTGGAATTCGTCGATCGGGTAGTGATGTGTGATGATCGGGTCAATATTCAGACCGCTCTGCAGCATGCTCGACATCTTGTACCAGGTTTCGAACATCTCGCGTCCGTAGACACCTTTGATGATCAGTCCTTTGAAAATCACCTCGTTCCAGTCGATGCTGGTATCGCCTGGCGGTATGCCCAGCAGGGCCACCTTGCCGCCGTGATGCATTGTGCGCAGCATGTCGCGAAACGCCTGCGGGTTGCCTGACATTTCCATTCCGACGTCAAAGCCTTCTTCCATTCCGAGGCCGCGCATCGTGTCGTCTATCGACTCCCGGGTTACGTTGAGCGCGCGTGATGCGCCCATTTTCTTGGCCAGTTCCAGTCTGTAGTCGTTGATGTCGGTTATGACGATGTGGCGTGCCCCCGCGTAACGGGCGATGGCGACGGCCATGATGCCGATCGGACCTGCTCCGGTTATCAGTACGTCTTCGCCGACGACGTCGAATGACAGGGCCGTGTGCGTTGCATTGCCAAGCGGATCCAGAATCGACGCCATGTCATCGCTAATGGTGTCCGGGAGCTTGAACACGTTAAAAGCTGGTACAGCCAGGTATTCGGCGAATGCGCCCGGCCGGCTGACACCGACGCCAAGGGTATTCATGCAGAGGTGGCGGCGACCGGCGCGACAGTTACGACACACGCCGCAGGTGATGTGTCCTTCTGCGGAGACTCGATCGCCAACGTGGTAACCCTTCACCTCACTACCGCACTCGACAATTTCGCCGCTGAATTCGTGCCCCGCGGTCAGCGGCACCGGGATCGTGCGCTGCGCCCAGTCATCCCACTGGTAGATGTGAATGTCGGTGCCGCAAATTGCCGTGCGGTTGATCCTGATCAGAACATCGTTATGGCCGACGCGCGGCCGCTCGATTTCCTCCATCCAGATACCGCGCTCAGCTTTAGATTTTACTAATGCTTTCATCAGCTTATGACCTTAAGTTCACGTCCTACTTTAGTGAATGCTTCAACCGCCCGATCGAGTTGTTTGCGGCTCAGTCCGGCCGACATCTGCGTGCGAATGCGGGCCTGGCCCTGCGGCACGACCGGAAATGCGAAGCCAATCACGTAGATATCGCGTTGCAGCAGCTTGTCGGCCATGGTCGTCGCGAGCTTCGCATCGCCGAGCATGACGGGGATGATCGGATGTTCTCCGGGTTTGAGATCGAAGCCTCGATCGGTCATCTGACTGCGAAAATAGGCCGCGTTGGCATGCAGTTTCTCACGCAGCGAACTGTCCCGTTCGAGCAGCTCAAAGACCGCGATTGACGACGCGGCAATGATCGGGGCAACCGAGTTCGAAAACAGATAAGGCCGGGATCGCTGCCGCAGCCAGGCAACAATTTCCTTGCGTCCCGAGGTAAATCCACCCGACGCGCCGCCGAGTGCTTTACCCAGTGTTCCGGTAATGATGTCGACGCGTCCCATCGTCCCGCGGTACTCGTGAGTGCCACGGCCCGTGTCCCCGAGGAAACCCGTTGCGTGGCAGTCATCGATCATCGTCAGCGCGTCGTGCTTGTCGGCCAGATCGCAAATTGCGGCGAGATCGGCGATCGTGCCGTCCATCGAGAATACCCCGTCGGTCACGACAAGTTTGACGTTGGCGCTGTCGGCGGCCTCGAGTTGTGCCTGCAGGTCCTGCATATCATTGTGCCGATATCGGAATCGTTGCGCCTTTGACAGACGGATGCCGTCGATGATGCTCGCGTGATTCAAGGCGTCGGAAATGACCGCATCCTGTTCGCCGAGTATGGTCTCGAACAGGCCGCCATTCGCGTCAAAACAGGATGGGTAGAGGATGGTGTCTTCGGTGCCAAGGAAGTCACTGATCCGCTGTTCCAGTTCCTTGTGCAGAGTCTGCGTGCCACAAATGAAGCGCACGGATGCCATGCCGTAACCGTATTCATCCAGCGCCTTGTGGGCCGCGGCGATTACGTCCGGATGGTTCGCCAGGCCGAGATAATTATTGGCGCACAGATTCAGGACATGTTGGACCTCGCCATTGCTGCGGACATCAATGGCCGCCTGCTGCGGGCCGGCAATCAGGCGTTCGGTCTTGTAGAGTCCTTGAGACTTGAGAGCGTCGGTTTGTTCTGCGAGAGACTGGAGAAAGCTGGCGGACACGGGATGATTCTCACGGCTTCAGAGGAGGGCGAATTATAGCAATCACGCGCCTCGATATTTCGATATCTAGGGCTTCCCCGATACCCTATAATCGCCGCCCTATGCGATTCACCGACCAGAAAGCCGCACATCCGGATTCAATTCCGTCGCTTAACGACCTGTACCTGGCGGATGAGGAGTCGCTGGTCAGAGAGTTGGCGCAGGCTGCGGATCCGGGAGATCGGGCGCGGCAGCGTATCCACGACACGGCCGCGCAGCTGGTTCGCGCTGTGCGGCAAAACAAGACGCAGGAAGGCGGTATCGATGCGTTTCTGCAGCAATATGACCTGTCGTCGGCGGAAGGCGTCCTGCTCATGTGTATTGCCGAAGCGCTGTTGCGGATTCCCGATGCGGACACGGCCGACAAGCTGATTGCCGACAAGATAAGCTCGGCGCGGTGGCGGGACCATATCGGCGTTAGCGATTCGCTGTTCGTCAATGCATCGACCTGGGGCCTGATGCTGACCGGCAAGTTACTGCAGCTCGACGAGGTTACGGGCAGGAATCCCGTGCAGCTGCTCGGCAAGCTTGCAAGCCGCGCCGGTGAACCGGTAGTAAGAACGGCGATGCGGCAGGCAATGCGGATCATGGGCCACCAGTTCGTCATGGGCCGCACGATCGACGAGGCGCGCGATCGATCATTGAAAAAAGAGAACAGGGCATATCGCTATTCGTTCGACATGCTCGGCGAAGCGGCGCTGACACGAGCGGACGCTGCGCGCTATTTTGATGCCTATTACAACGCGATCGGCCGTATCGGTCACGATGCCGCAGGCGACACGGGTGACGTTTTTTCCGCTGCCAGTATCTCGGTGAAATTATCGGCCTTGCATCCGCGATACTCGTACCTGCAATCCGATCGGGTGATGACGGAACTGGTGCCGCGCGTCACCGAACTCGCTGCGCACGCCAGGGCCTGCGGCATCGCCCTGACAATCGACGCTGAAGAAGCCGAGCGACTCGAAATATCATTGCAGGTATTCGAAAAGGTATTCAGACAAGACGTGCTGCGCGGCTACGAAGGACTGGGTCTCGCCGTGCAGACGTATCAGCGGCGGGCACGCGATGTCGTGGGTCACCTGGCCGGTCTTGCCGCGGAGCTTGGACGCCGGATACCTGTTCGGCTGGTCAAAGGCGCCTATTGGGACACGGAGATCAAGCGTGCGCAGGAGCAGGGGCTGCCGGGTTACCCGGTATTTACGCGCAAATCGCATACGGACGTTTCGTATCTCGCCTGCGCGCGTCAGGCATTGGCGGCGGATAAGGCCATCTATCCACAGTTCGCAACGCACAATGCGCACACCCTGGCTAGCGTGCTGCAATACGCCGGGCCGCGTCGCGATTACGAATTCCAGCGTCTCCACGGCATGGGCGAGGAGCTCTATGCCGAGGTCGTCAACCCGGAGAAATTCGCGCGACCATGCCGCGTGTATGCGCCCGTAGGCAGCCACGAAGATCTGTTGCCTTACCTCGTTCGCCGATTGTTGGAGAACGGCGCGAATACGTCGTTCGTGAATCGCATAGTCGATGAGACAATCGACGTCGAGGACATCGTCGCCGACCCGCTGGTAAAAGCACAAGAGTCTGAATTCAGGCCGCATCCCGGCATCGTTTCGCCTTGCGATTTGTACGGCAATGAGCGTCGAAATTCGGCGGGAATCAACCTGCCGGATCACAACGTCAGCGCGGATCTGGTGATGAAGATGCAGGCTGCGATACGGCAAAACCATGATGCACATCCGATCGTCGGCGGCAAGGCAATGCAGGGTCGGCAGCAAGCGTCGGTGAATCCTGCCGATGCCCGTCAGGTCATTGGCCGTTGTGAACTCTCGACGGCGGAGCATGTGGATGCGGCGCTGAAACAGGCCGTCGCAGGTCAGTCGGCGTGGGATCGAACGCCGGCGCGGCAGCGCGCTGACATCCTGGACAGGGCTGCCGAGATTTTTGAAGAGCGCTCCGCCGAGCTTCTGGCGCTGTGCGTTGCAGAGGCGGGCAAAACCATCCCCGACGCAGTCTCCGAATTGCGTGAGGCCGTTGACTTCCTGCGCTTTTACGCCGCGCAGGCGCGCCAGTTGTTCGGCGAAGCTCGCGAGCTCCCCGGGCCGACGGGCGAACGCAATACCTTGCAATTGCGTGGCAAAGGGGTGTTCGTATGCATCAGCCCGTGGAATTTCCCGCTCGCGATCTTCACAGGCCAGATCGCCGCGGCACTGGCCGCCGGCAATGCGGTGCTGGCGAAGCCGGCCGAACAGACCCCGTTGATCGCATTTCAGGCGGTCCGGATCTTGCTCGAGGCGGGTGTGCCGTCCTCAGCATTGCATTTCCTGCCAGGCGATGGCGCGTCGATCGGCGGACGAGCTGTCGCCGATCCGCGGGTCGCAGGTGTCGCTTTCACCGGTTCGACCGAAACGGCTCGGCTGATCAACAGCAGCCTGGCCGGCCGCGACGGTCCGATCGGCGTGCTGATTGCCGAAACCGGCGGGCAGAATGCGATGTTCGTCGACAGTTCGGCGTTGCCGGAACAGGTTGTTCTGGATAGTGTTTTTTCTGCGTTCAACAGCGCGGGGCAGCGCTGTTCGGCGCTGCGCCTGTTGTGTCTGCAGGAAGAAATCGCGCCGCGGGTGATCGAATTGCTGGTCGGGCATATGCAGGAGCTGGGCATTGGCGATCCGGCACTGCTGTCGACCGATGTTGGACCGGTCATCGATAAAGAGGCGTGCGCGTTACTCGATCAGCACGTCGAGAAAATGGCGGCCACTGCAAAGATCGTGCATCGCTGCACGCTGCCGGACGCGACGCAATGCGGTACTTTTTTTGCACCCACGCTGATCGAGATCGACAGCGTCGATGCGCTCGACAGGGAAGTGTTCGGGCCCGTGCTGCATGTATTGCGCTATCGCGGCAAGCACCTGGACGCGACCGTTGATGCCGTTAACGCGACCGGATACGGTCTGACGATGGGGTTACACACTCGAATTGACTCAAGAGCCCGCTACCTCGCCGAGCGATCGGCCGCGGGCAACATTTATATCAATCGCAACATGATTGGTGCCGTCGTCGGCGTGCAACCCTTCGGCGGTCGCGGGCTGTCCGGAACCGGACCCAAGGCCGGCGGACCGCATTACTTGCCGCGTTTTGGCACGGAGGTCACTGTCAGCAACAACGTCTCTGCTGTCGGCGGTAATGCATCCCTGCTGTCACTCGGGTCGGAATAGTCATGGCGGCGATCAGCATCTTCGATATATTCAAAGTTGGCATCGGACCGTCCAGCTCGCACACGGTAGGCCCCATGAAGGCTGCCTATGCATTTACGCAGCAGCTCGGCAGCGTTGCCGACCAGATCGCGTCGATCGATGTGGTCTTGTACGGGTCGCTGGCCTATACAGGCAAAGGCCACGGCACGGACTCGGCTGTGATACTTGGACTGATGGGCTTGCAGCCGGAAACGATCGATCCGGATGCTGTTGACGGTATTCTTCGTGGCGTCCGGCAGCGCAAGGAACTCGATGTTCTCGGTGTGGGCAAGATTCACTTCGATCCCGAGCAACAGTTGCGCTTCGAGTTTGGCGAAGAATTGCCGCGCCATACTAACGGGATGCGGTTTGTCGCGAAGTCGGCGTCCGACGAGTCCTTGCTCGATGAAAAGTACTATTCGCTCGGCGGCGGATTCATTGCGCGGGATCAGGAGCCCGAGCCTACCGAGCAGGAAGGGGACCCGCCTTTTCTGTTTGACAGTGGTGATTCCCTGCTGAATGTCGCCGCAGAAAACGAATTGAGTATTGCAGAGCTTGTCTTCCGGAATGAGCGCCATTGGCGCAGCGCCGATGAGATCGAGAATCGCATTGCAGATCTATGGCAGGCCATGCGGGCGTGCATAGAACGCGGTTTGAGCCAGGACGGCGTACTGCCGGGAAACATGTCGGTGTTGCGTCGCGCAGGGAAGTTGCAACGGCGGCTGTTGGCGCGTGCCGATAAGTCGGGCCTGGATGCCATGGAATGGGTCAATGCTTTTGCCATTGCCGTCAATGAAGAAAATGCCGCGGGCGGGCGTGTCGTAACGTCGCCGACGAACGGTGCGGCGGGTATCATCCCGGCGGTTTTGATGTACTACGTTCGCTTCGTTGCGGGTGCATCGGACGAGGGCATCCGTGATTTCCTGTTAACGGCTGGCGCAATCGGCATCCTCTACAAGGTCAACGCGTCGATATCAGGCGCCGAGATGGGTTGCCAGGGCGAAGTAGGGGTCGCCTGTTCGATGGCCGCCGCGGGTCTCGCCGCGACACTCGGTGGCAGCAACGACCATATCGAGGAAGCGGCGGAGATTGGCATGGAACACAACCTTGGCCTCACGTGTGATCCGATTGGTGGACTCGTACAAATACCCTGCATAGAAAGAAATGCGATGGGAGCGGTGAAAGCTATAAATGCCGCCAGACTCGCGATGCACGGTGATGGTACGCACAAGGTGTCGCTGGATCAGGTTATCGAGACAATGCGGCAGACAGGTCTCGACATGTCATCGAGTTACAAAGAAACGTCAAAAGGCGGTTTGGCCGTCAACGTCCCTGAATGCTAGTTGATGCGGGGTCGGAGTTCTTTTGACGCAAAGGACGCTGAACCTAATTCGGTTTCTTTGGATAATCGTAGACGACCAGCTCCGTTTTCGGCCGGTCGTACAGCAGCCAGTCCTCGCTTTCCATTGTCACCGAGACCACGCCGCTTGTAGGCAAGTTGCTGGTCAAACCCGGGATGAGGTAGTTGGCGAAGTCGGTCAGGCCGGGATTGTGCGCAAACAACATCAGATTATTAAAGCCGGCGTCCTGCGTGGCGACGACATCGAGTAGGTTGTCCAGCGATGCAAGGTAGAGGCCATCTTCGCGCTGCAGGAATTCGACCGGGTATCCGAGTGCTTTCGCGAAGATTCGTGCTGTCGTCCAGGCGCGCACGGCTGGACTGCTGATAATTTGTGACGGTCTGATTCCGGCTTCCGCAATGCGCTTCGCCATGATCGGCGCGTCGTGTTCCCCACGTTTATTGAGTGGCCTGTCGCGGTCGCTGAGTGCTCGTTCTTTCCAGCTGGATTTGGCGTGGCGGACCAGTGTAAGGGTCTTCATTGATCGTTATTCTGTTCGGGTGATTTGCCAAGTTTACATCAGTCCGGTCTGCAGTCGCGCCTCATCGGACATCATGCCCTGATGCCAGGGTGGGTCGAAGACCAGTTCGACAACAACATCGGATACTGTCGGAATAACCGCGACCTTTTCTTTCGCGTCCTGAACAAGAACGTCGCCCATGCCACACCCAGGTGCGGTCAACGTCATATCGATACTGACGGAGCGCTCGCCATTGCCAAGCGGTGTGACTTCGCAACGATAAATCAGTCCGAGTTCGACGATGTCAACCGGGATTTCCGGGTCATAACAGGTCTTCAGCTGTTGCCAGATGACCGCTTCGATATCGGCATCCGATGCATTCTCGGGCACTTCCGGTGGCGGCACGGGCTCCTTGCCGATGGCGTCAGCATCGCTGCCGGCGACGCGAAACAAATTGCCCTCGACATACACCGTAAAGCTGCCGCCAAGCGCCTGAGTGATGAAACCGCTTGTACCTTCACGCAGCAAAAGCTGCTCGCCTGCCGGAATTATGATCGCCTTGACGTCGCGCGACAGCGTGAATGGTTCGTTGGTATGGCCAAACATCGTATCTGTTACTCCGTGGAAACCGGTGCCGTCTGGCCGTGCATGGCCGACCTCAACGCGTGCCAGGCCAGGGTGGCGCACTTGACACGTGACGGGAATTCGCGCACGCCGTCGAGCGCCTTGATCTTGCTGAGATCGATACCAATGTCCCGTTCGTGATCGACATCTGGAGCGGTCAGGCGCTGCGTGACAATATCAAAGCATGTCAGCGCCTGTGCCACTGGCACGCCGATGATCATATCGGTCAATAGCGATGCCGATGCTACAGATATCGCGCAACCCGATCCTTCAAAACTGGCATCAGCAATGTTGCCGTGACGATCGACGCGCACACTGAGCCGAAGCTTGTCGCCACACAAAGGATTGATGCCCTCCGCTGTGTGCGTAGGATGATCGATCTTGCCGAAATGGCGCGGATTGCGAGCGTGGTCAAGAATCAACTCGCGATACAGTTCGCGCAAATCATCGCCGCTATGTAAATCGACAGCGTTCATGCAAAAATTTGCCGCGCTTTTTCCACAGCCTCTACCAATCGGTCAACGTCCTCCGCGTTGTTGTACAGCGCCAGCGAAGCGCGCGCCGTGCCGGATACACCGAAGAAGTCCATCACTGGCATGGCGCAATGGTGTCCGGTGCGGATTGCCACGCCCTGGTGATCCAGAATTGTGCCCAGATCGTGTGAGTGAATGTCGTCGACGAGGAACGACTGAACGCCGGATTTCTCGGCCGCTGTGCCAATCAGGCGAATACCCTCGACTTCGCCAAGCTTCTGCATCAGGTAAGCGAGCAATTGTCCTTCATGCTGCGCAATCCGCGACATACCGACTGACGACAGGTAATCGATCGCCGCGCCAAGTCCTACAACGCCGGAGATATTGGGTGTTCCTGCTTCGAACTTGTAGGGCAGATCGTTATACACCGTCCCGTCGAAGGACACCTCGAGTATCATGTCCCCGCCACCCTGATACGGTGGCATGGCATCGAGCAGGCTCTCCTTGCCGAACAGCACGCCGGTCCCGGTCGGACCGAACATCTTGTGTCCCGAGAAGGCATAGAAGTCACAGCCAAGTGACTGCACATCGATTGGCATATGAGGAACACCCTGTGCGCCGTCCACGAGCACGGGAATACCCAGCGATTTGGCCCTGGGAATAATGTCTCGAAGCGGATTGACCGTGCCCAGCGCATTCGAGACCTGAGCGATAGCGAGGAGCCGCACGTCATCAGTCAGCAGGCTGTAGAACGCGTCGATGTCGAGTTCGCCGCGCGTGTTAATAGGGGCAACAACAAGCTCGGCGCCGGTCTGTTCGCACACGATCTGCCACGGCACGATATTCGAATGATGTTCCAGGTGCGTAATGAGAATCTTGTCACCGGGATCGAGACGGGGGCGACAGAAACTCTGCGCAACTAGATTGATCGATTCGGTCGTACCACTGGTCAACACAATCTCACTGCGGCTCGACGCGTTGATGAATGACTGAATCTTGTCGCGTGCGCCTTCGTATGCATCTGTTGCACGATGACTCAGGGTATGCACACCGCGATGGACATTTGCGTGGTCCTCTCGCTGATAGTCGGCAACGGCTTCGATGACCGACGTCGGTTGCTGCGCGGATGCGGCACTATCGAGATAGACGAGGGCGTGTGCATTGACGTCTTGATGCAGCGCAGGAAAGTCCTGGCGACAATCTGCGACTTGTGGTTGATCACATTTTTGCAATTGAGTCACATCGTTGCTCCGCCCATCAACTCGCCAAGGCGCGCAGCTATCTTCTCGCTCAAAACACCGTGTATCGCATCGATTGGTGATTTGCTGACGATCGCCTGGGCGAAAGCCCGGGTCAGTATCTGCTTCGCGTCATGCCTGCTGAGGCCACGCGTGCGCAAATAAAAGAGCGCGGCTTCGTCAAGTTGTCCTATAGTCGTGCCATGACTGCATTTGACGTCATCGGCGTAAATCTCCAGCTCGGGCTTGGCATCGATTTCCGCTTTGTCGGACAGCAGAAGATTGTGATTCGCCTGAGCAGCGTCGGTTCCGTCTGCGCCTGCATGCACGATTGCCTTGCCATTCCAGACGCCGCGGGAGTGGCCGGTCAGGATGCCGCGATACTCCTGCTGCGACTCGGCGGGCCCGACGCGGTGATCGGCGCGAGTGTGGTTGTCGACATGCTGTCGATCCCCGATGAGGTACAGACCGTCAAATGCGGTCCGGCCGCCGGGCTTTGCGATGTCGATGGAGAGATCGTTTCGAATCAATCCGCCACCGAGATCGAATGCGCAGTGATTGAATTCACTGTCGCGTCCAACATCGACGCTCAAGCGTCCGGTCTGATCATGATGCTGCGAGCGCTCCTGTATGCGGACGTAATTGCTGCGCGCGCCGCTGCCGAGCACGAGTTTGACCACCGAGTTTGCATAGTGCCTGGCCGAACCGAGCGATGAGTGACATTCGATGATACTGGCATCGCTGTTGTCGGCCATCGCAATCTCTACGCGTGCCTGCGACATGCCGGCGGCAATCGTCGCATCGTCAATGAACAGAATTCCAATTGGCCGCTTCAGTCCTGCATTTGCATTGATGTGGATGTGCAGGCCGTCGTGCAGCAGTGCGGTATTGAGATCGCTCAGCGGGGCGCGGTATTCAAGCTCGGCGTCCGAATCGCTCAGGCGAGACACGCTGACATTGGCATTGTCGAAAGCACGCACCGACCGATCATCGATCAGCCCGTTGGCGATGACGAGCCAGTCGGCCTCGATCGAACGTTTGATGCTTTCGATCTGACGCTCGAGTTCCGGAGACCGGGATCGATCGCTGTCACACTCGATCGATTGATTGCCGATGTCGACAAGCGACGAGAGATCGGTGTACTTCCAGTCTTCATCGCGTGTGGTGGGCAGGCCATGTTGCCGCAAATGCTCGAGAGCTGCACGGCGCGAAGCGGCCAAACGACCGTCCGGCAGCTTTTCTACAGCCTCTTGCAGCGCGTCAAATGAGAGGGCAGCTGAGTTCATCCGATTGCTGCCTCACGGACCCAGTCGTAACCCCTTTCTTCGAGTTCCAGCGCGAGGGACTTGTCGCCCGAACGTACAATCCTGCCTGCAGACAAGACATGCACATGATCGGGTTGAACGTAATCGAGCAGTCGCTGATAGTGCGTGACGAGCACGATCGCCCGGTCCGGTGAGCGTAATGCGTTGACGCCCTCTGCCACAGCGCGCAGGGCATCGATATCGAGTCCGGAATCCGTCTCATCGAGAATCGCCAGGCGCGGTTCGAGCATTGCCATTTGCAGTATCTCGTTGCGCTTTTTCTCGCCGCCCGAAAAGCCCTCGTTGACTCCGCGATTCAGAAACTTCGGATCCATGCCGAGCAGGGCCATTTTCTCTTTCGCGAGCTTCAGGAACTCGAACGCATCTATCTCGGCCAGCCCCTGGTGCTTGCGCTTCGCGTTGACTGCCGCCTTGAGCAGATAGGCATTATTCACGCCGGGGATCTCCACCGGGTACTGGAAGCCGAGAAAGATCCCTTCGCGCGCACGCTCCTCGGGCTCGAGTTCAAGTAGATTCTGACCGTTGAATGTCACGCTGCCGGACGTCACCCGGTAGTCGTCATGGCCTGCGATGACCTGCGCCAGGGTGCTTTTACCGGAGCCATTCGGACCCATGATGGCGTGGACTTCGCCAGCGCCGATATCCAGCGATACGCCGCGAAGAATTTCGGTGTCGCCGATAGAAGCTTTGAGATTATCAATCTGGAGCATTGTATTTCCTTAGCCGACGGCTCCCTCGAGGCTGACGTTCAGCAGTGCCTGCGCCTCAACAGCGAATTCCATCGGTAGTTCCTTGAAAACTTCCTTGCA
>Ga0224512_10000606_pt1 | contig 37152 bp, 37 predicted proteins | sample SF_May12_sed_USG_4_FD_169103 | JGI IMG/M metagenome (GOLD analysis project Ga0224512, IMG submission 169103) | Sediment microbial communities from San Francisco Bay, California, United States - SF_May12_sed_USGS_13 | ecosystem: Environmental > Aquatic > Marine > Sediment | place: USA... | reverse complement strand
GGGCCATTCGGCGGCAAAGGCCCAGGGGGCACGGAACAGGCCAACGCTGCCGGCGCCGAGCAGCACGGCGGTGGCAAGCGTGTTTTTGAGGAACAAACGGCGGGGATGGTGAGTCACGGGATCCTCCAATAAATTTAAATTAATAATAATTAAAAATTAAAAAATATAATTTCGTTTGCCGTGCAGATTATTCTCAGCACAGTGAGAACTGAAATTATAAAGTCCAGACGTACTCAGTGATCTTGTCAATTTCATCGCCCGACAGAATGTTGTGCCTTCCATACGGCGGCATGACGGAATCCGGATTCGCCTTGGTGGAATCGTAAATCTGTGTGCGCAGCTTGTCCTTTTCGGGGAAACGTTGTTTCATGCCAACCATCGGCGGGGCAATATTCCCGGATGACATGCCTTGGATAAGGTGACAACCCATGCAATTGCCTTTCCTCCGGTCAACCACCAGGCAATAGCCCTGTGCAACTATCTCCGTGGGCGGGTTGTCCTTGTCCTTGCACATGGCAGGAGTAAAATCTTCTTCACCCGCTTGGACGACTGGCGAGGCCAGGAAAGACCCGAGCGCCAAAAGCACCGTGGCGGTGCCGGTTAACATTATGCCGAAAAATTTCTGCATTGCTCCTCCTGCTTTGTAGTCTGTTAAACGTTGCGATTATTATCAGTCTGTGAGAGATGAATCTAAACCAACGGATCAAAAAATAGCGGCTTTATGTGCCAGCTTTAATTATTAAAATTAAATAACACTCCCAGCTCTTAATTATTTGAAACTTCAGTTACTTAAATAGACCTGATATTTACCTGATTATTCCCTGTAACCCGGGGAATGTGCAAGGGGAAACAGGATACCGTTCTTATAGAGAATGACAAGCCCTCTAAACCAATAGTTATTAATCGGATGATAAAAAAGTTTAAATAAGCATTTGTTAATGTATCTCTAATATTACGCATCTATATAATACTTAAAACTTAGATCATCCAGCTATGCAGGATTTGGAAATTAAAATTATTATAAAAATTACTATAAAAAAATAAGAATAATAACCATAATTATAATCGGTTAATTGTTTTTCGTGCCAGTTATTTTTTTTGATATACCGCCATCTCTTCCTTAATGGTGGTAATTCGCGCCTCAAGGCTGGACTGCAAGTAGAAATTGTCTCCGGCGTAGCGGCCGGCGAGCTGAAACTGTTCAATGGCGGCTCGAGGACTTCCACTCAGGTAGTAGTGTTCACCCATGGCTTTATGGGCCGCATATTTATCGCCGATCCCATCCGAAGCCTGAGCCAGCATGCGATAGAGTTCAGGGTCTTCCGGCCGTTGTTGCAGGGCGGTATTCAGCAGGTCTTTAGCTTGCTGGTGCTTTCCGATTGTAAGCAGGGCGCTGACATAGTATCGCATCAGCGGTGCGCTCGTGGGGGCTTTGGCATAAATATCAGCATAAGTGGCAAGGGCCTGAGGATATTTTTCCGCCGCCATTTCGGTTTCGGCCTCGAGGATACGATAGGAAATCTTGTTTGGCTGTTTTGCGAGCAGTTTTTGAACTTCCGCCCGCGCCGTCGGGATTTGCCGCGCACGCAGCAAGGCGACGACATAACCGTAGCGTTCGGCCTCCGCATTAAGATATTTTCCCTGCGTCAGGTTATCTCTGAACCCACGAGTGATTTCATCCACGTTCCCGGGAGCCAGCGCACGGATTTTTGCGCGGACATGCTGAAAGTCGCTGCTGTCGGGTGCCTGGCGCACTATGAATTTCTCGGCGCGGTTACGCGAGTCGGCGATGCGGTTGGTGGTGACTGGATGCGTGCGCAGAAACTCAGGAAGGCTTGTATCGTTCAAGCGATTGAGATTCTGCATCTGCTCAAAAAACGCCGGCATGGCACGTGGATCGAAACCCGATTGCGCCAGGATTTGCATGCCGATGCGGTCAGCTTCCTCTTCGAAGCTGCGCGTGTAGTTGATTCCTTTCTGGGCTACTGCTGCACTGGTGAGCGCAATCGCCGCCTCGCCGCCCTGATGGCCAGAACTCGCGAGAAGGATTCCCGCCAGAATGGCCGCCATGGCCGGAAGGTTGGTGCGCTGCGATTCCGCAATCAAACGCGGAATATGACGTTGCGTGATATGTGCCGTTTCATGCGCCATAACCGAGGCGAGTTCAGCCTCGTTTTGTGACGCGAGGATTAATCCGGTGTGCACCCCGATAAATCCGCCCGGTACAGCGAAGGCATTGATCGTTGGATTGTTGATGACGAAAAAGCGGAAATCCTTCTGCGGGTTGTCGCTATTTGCCACAAGTCGCTGCCCCAGCGATTGGATGTAGTCGCTGATTTCCGGATCATTCATGAAGGCGAGCGTCTGGCGCGACTGTCGCATCAATTCTTCGCCCAGTTTGCGTTCCTGTGCCGGCGAAATTACGGCGATGGATTCATCACCGAGGTCGGGGAGATTGGTAATGGCGGCAAAGGCAGAGAGAAAACTCGACGGGTAAAGCAGGCTTGCCGCCAGAACAACCCGACCAATAACTCGATATGTATCTTTCATGGGAAGAATCATTTACTTCATTAGTTTCTATGACCTTTACTGCTCTTGATGGTTGAGTAACCGTCTCGATTGTTGCCATGCATTTCAAGCAAAGCTTGGTTAATGAAGATGGTGTCTAATTACATGTTTTTCAATAGCTTATAGAGGTTACATGTATCAATGATTTTCAGGAACATGTCCTCCCCTTGTTACCCGAAAAAAGGATAATATGAGCGAATAGGTGAAATGACAGGTGGATATAGTCCTGCTTTGATAGGAATTTAGAAATCTATAATATATCGATCTCAAACTGCTAATCATTTATTGTCTCGAATTACGCTTTTATCCGAGGAGGAAAGATGGCCGATCAAGAGCTAGATGCACGTGGACTCAATTGCCCGCTCCCGATTCTCCGCGCCAAGAAGGCGCTTAACGCCTTGACTGCAGGTCAGACGCTGCGCATCGTGGCGACCGATCCGGGATCGGTGAAGGATTTCCAGGCCTTTGCCAAGCAGACGGGCAACCAGTTGCTGGAATCCAATGAAGCCAACGGTGAATATACCTTTTTGCTGAAAAAAGCCTGACCTTTGTTCTGATAGAACATCGAGAAATCACTGTACGAAATGGGGATGGGGGAGTGGTGTCAGACGACGTTGTAGGACGGCAAAGGCTGATTTACGGTATACCAATCGTTTGGCAGTAGCTTAAAAGGGGCGCTTTGGCGCCCTTTTTCATGTTCAATTCAAAGCTATCCCCAAAATACACTGGATCACGGGGACCTCGTGGTATGTGCGAGTTTGATCGTGGATATTATTTGCCATGGGACGCGAGAAGCCCGTGATTTACTACCACAACACCAGTGACGGCATGAGCAATCGGCGCGATACCTTTCAGTCTGACTTGCACTTTTTTCCCTTCGCGAAGGAAATGATTGCTGTGGGATGTGGAGGGAGGGGGACATCCATAAAGAAAAGTTACAGGCTTCAAGGAAGCCCTTGCCATTCAAGTATATTAGTAAATACTAATACAAAAATATTTGACAATTCTACCGAGCCACCGTTTACTGCCATTCGTGCAGGGAAGAATTAAGGGATTTTTGCCATGGTATCAGCATGGGATAAAGGCAGTCATAACCAGGGGGCCCTTCATTGAAATTGGAAAAGGTCATTGCGGAAATTTATCCGTAAGGCGATTTTCAGTGTCAAAAATCAAAAATACATAATTCGTAATACGGGCATAAAGCTTATTAATTTTACTAGGAGGAAGCTGACATGTCGGACTTAAAACGAAATGTGGTTTTGGCTTTCGCCGTTGCCGCTGCCGTGGCGGCACCGAGCGCATGGGCGACGAACGGATATTTCGCTCACGGTTACAGTATTAAGGAAAAAGCTCTCGCCGGAGCAGGCGCGGCGATGGCGCAGGATTCCCTCGCCGGAGCCACCAATCCTGCGGGAATGGTTATGGTAGGAGAACGCATGGATTTGGGAGCCTCATTATTCAGCCCAAGCCCTAGAAACTATACTGCCTCGAGCCCAGCTGTCGGACCGCCATTTTTTGCAGCAAATGGAAACGGCACAGAAGTTGAGAGTGACAACGACTTTTTTATTATTCCGCATTTCGGGCGGAATTGGATGCTCGATCCGGATCGGTCAGTCGGCGTCTCCGTTTATGGTAATGGCGGCATGAATACGAAATGGGTTGCCTCCGATACGCCGTTTGGCGCCGGGACTTTCGGTGCAGGGACAGCGGGTGTCAATCTTGCGCAATTGTTTATAAACGGTACTTATTCTCAAAAGTTTTCTCCAACAGCATCATGGGGAGGCAGTATCATTTTTGCCTACCAACGATTCAAGGCCCATGGTGTTTCTGCTTTCAGCGTCATCTCGAATGATCCCTCAAACTTGAGCGACAAAGGTCACGATTCGTCGACCGGATTTGGCGCTAAACTTGGTGTCCAGGGTGAGGTTGGTCCGGGTGTGACTTTGGGGGCATCCTATCAGTCCAAAATCGCGATGGGCGAGTTCGATAAATACAAGGGACTGTTTGCTGAGAATGGCGATTTTGATATTCCTTCGACCTGGACAGTTGGTCTGGCATGGAAGACGACACCCGACTCTGATCTTACTTTCGACATCCAGCGGATTAACTATACGGACATAAAATCAGTCTCGAATCCTTTCAGAAAACTGGACACCTGTGGCGCAGTGGGGCCGCCACATCCGACTTGTCTAGGCGGTTCCGATGGTATCGGGTTTGGCTGGGAAGACATGACCATCTACAAACTCGGATATCAGTGGAAAAGTGGTTCTAATTGGACATGGCGTGTTGGTTATAGCCAGGGCGATCAGCCTATCCCTAATTCAGAGGTTCTCTTTAATATTTTGGCCCCCGGGGTCATTGAGAAACATTTTACCTTTGGATTTACCAACCAGATTAACAAAGCCAGTGAGTTCAATTTCGCCTTCATGATAGCGCCCGAAGAAAAAATCTCGGGAATGCCGTCAACTGGATCGGCCTTCGCCGACCCGGGCCAGACTGTTGAGCTTAAGATGCAGCAGTATGAAGTTGCCGCCAGTTGGGGCTGGAAATTCTAGAGGTAGATTTTTGTAGCACATCACACAAGAGGGGGCTCGGGAGACCGGCCCCCTTTTCCTTCTGGGTTGGCTTATTCTTTTTTGTAACAACAACAGAATTACTTGCCATTACGAGGAGACGACAATGTTGAGTAATCGTAAGTTCCGATTTAATTTCATGGCATGGCTGGTACTGTCCTTTGCCTTCCTGTGGCTGCCCGGAAAAGCGTCAGCCGAAGCGCTCAAACCTTTCATCTTGGGCGACACATTCACCGGGGACGTGAAACAGGTGTCGGAGCTGGTGAAGACCAAGCTGGCGGCGCAGGATTTTCAAATCGTCGGGGCCTATTCGCCGTATCCGGCTGCCATGGTCATCTGCGTTACGAATAACGATCTCAAAAGCGCCGCCGCCAAGGCCTTCAACGGCGGGTTCGGCGTGGCACAGCGTGTCGCGGTCACGGAAGTGAAAGGAAAGATCCAGGTGTCGTATGTCAATCCGGCCTATATGGGAACGGCCTACGGCATGGGCAAGCTGGAAAGCGTGTCCGCCAAAATGAAAGCGGCCTTGGGAGCGGTCAAACCGTTCGGATCGGAGAACGGCATCGCGGAGGAGAATCTGGGCCCGGGACAATACCACTACGCCATGATGATGCCTTATTTCAAGGACGTGGATTTTCTGAAGGAACATCCGGATTACAAGACGGCGGTGGAAACCGTGGAGAAAAACCTGGCCGCCGGGGTCGGCGGCACCATGAAGGTCTACCGCATCGATCTGCCAGGCAAGGAAGTCAGCGTGTTTGGTGTGGCGATCCCCAAGGGGGATGGTCCGGAAGGAAACAAGGACACCGACAAAGAGATCATGGATATCGTCGATTACCAAGATCTGAAACACACGGCCTATTTGCCGTACGAATTGATGGTGGATGGCAATCGCGTAATCGCGCTACGGGCCCGCTATCGTATCGCGTTGAATTTCCCCGATACGAAGATGTATGGTGACCATGGCTTCACCAAAATCATGACCTCGCCCTGGGGCATTCAGGTGGCCCTGGAAGCGGTGGCCGGATTCGTGCGCAATCTCTGATTTACGGTTGAACGGGCTGATTTGCCTGACAATAACAATCCGCCTTGCTATTGAACAGACACGCTCACGCGTGTCTGTTCATTTACACGGTTTTTTAAGGATTCCAGCGGTGAAATCAGATGGAAAATCCCGGTCGCGCGCAAGACAGAATGATCTACACTAATCGATGATGGCACAAACAAGGTAATCATGTCCGAATCCACCAGTGAGAAAGCCGGCACCGTCCCGGTCGATTCCCCCAGCACCACGGCCTCCATCAGCGGGACGACAGACCCCCTGAAGCTCCTCAGTCAGGTGCTGGCGCACGCGGTTCGCGTCAATGCCTCGGATATCCATCTGCGCACGCGCAATCATCCGATCCTGCGGGTCGACGGCAATCTGCGGGCCTTGCGCGAGATTCCCCCATTGCCGCCGGATTTCATGGAGCGCCTGTCGCGCACCATGATGTCGGCGCGCCTCTTGTCCGTCTTCGAGAAATCCCACCAGGTGGACCTGTCCATCGGTTTCAAGGACATTGGCCGTGTGCGCGCCAATATTTTCTACCAGCGCGGTTCGATCGGCATGGTGCTGCGTGTCATCAGTACCAACATCCCCGCGCCCGAGGAACTGTTTCTCCCGGACATCGTCACGGCATTCACCAAGCTGGAGCGCGGGCTTATATTACTGACGGGGGCCACCGGTTCGGGCAAGTCAACGACGCTTGCCTCGCTCATCAACAGCATCAACTTGTCGCGCAGCGAACACATCATCACCATTGAAGACCCCATCGAATTTCTGTTCTCCGAAAAACGTTCGATCATCACACAGCGTGAAGTCGGCATTGACACCAACACGTTTGCCGAAGCCATGCGTGCCGCCTTGCGTGAGGATCCGGACGTGATCCTCTTGGGTGAAATGCGTGACCCGGAGACCATCGAAACGGCCATGACGGCGGCGGAAACCGGGCATCTCGTGTTATCAACGGTGCATTCACCGGCGGCGGCCGAAACGATCTCGCGCATCGTCACCAGCTTCCCACCGGAGGCCCAGGTCGGCGTTCGCGCCAAACTTGCCCAGAACCTCCGCGGCGTAGTGAGCCAGCGTCTGCTGCCGCGCAAGAACAACCAGGGTCGGATTGTGGCATGTGAAGTCCTGACGGTTTCGGCACTGGCGCGTGAATACATCCTCGATCCGCTCAAGATCAAGGAACTGGGTGACCTTATCCGCAAGGGCACCATGGCCGAGGGCATGCTGGGCTTCGATGTCTCGTTGCTAGATCTGGTGAGACAGGGCCACATTGATGAGGATACCGCGCTGTTCTATGCGACCAGCCCGACCGACCTCAAGCTCAAACTGGAAGGATTTGCCTAGACTCACGCAGAACTGTTCGCTTTTTCGCATGGCGCAATTAATTTGCGGGCTTTTCTCGGGCGTTGTCAACCGGCTTTGAGTTGCACGGTGTCGTCCCCCATAATCCGTACTTCCAAGAACAGCGAGAGCCTTCCGGGGCTTGCAGGATAAACTCGATGGCGGATCGGAGACTCCAGGTTTTTCACACCGTGGCGCGGCTGCTCAGTTTCACCAAAGCGGCGGAAACGCTGCATATGACGCAGCCAGCAGTGACCTTCCAGATACGTCAGTTGGAGGATTATTTCAATACCAGACTGTTTGACCGCACTCATAATCGCATTAGTCTCACGGCCGCGGGCGAGCGGGTATACGAATACGCGGAACGGATCATCGCGCTCTATTCGGAGATGGACATCCGCGTGCGTGAGCTCACGGGTGATGTCAGCGGTATTCTGATCATCGGCGCCAGCACCACGATTGCGGAGTACATGCTGCCGAGCCTGCTCGGCGAGTTCAAGGTAAAGCATCCCGGGATCAATATCCGTCTCAAGGTATCGAATTCCGAGGGGATCGTGCACATGGTGGAAGATAACTCTGTGGATGTAGGAATCGTGGAATCGCCGATTTCAAATAAGAATCTCGTTGTTGAGGTCTGCTGGTACGACAAGCTCGTCTTCATTAGTCTGCCGGAGCATCCGCTGACCAAGAAGCCGAAAATCATGGCGGAAGATCTCTTGGGGCTACCCTTCGTGTGCCGCGAGGAGGGTTCAGGCACGCGAGAATTCATTTGTGAGTATCTCGAAAAATACAACATGCAATTTCATGATCTCAATCTCAACCTGGAAGTCGGCAATCCGGAGGCCGTCAAGAGCGCGGTCGAGGCGGGATTGGGTGTTTCCATTGTTTCGCAGGCAACGATCGTGAAAGAGCTCAAGCTGGGCACCCTGGCAGCGCGTCCGCTAGAGCCACAACTCGAGCGTCCTTTCTCCATTGTTTTCCAGCGCCAGAAATTCCGTCTGCGCGCCATGGAAGAATTCATGGTTTTCGCCCATGAGCATTGCGAAAAACGCTCCACGCAGTAATTTCCCTATCATTACCTGTGGCGGGTGAGTCTGAAAAACGACTGACGGAGATTCTGCGGAAGCTTCCGCCGGAGCAAACTTCCGCTCTGCTCGATTTCGCCGAGTACTTGCTGGTACGCCATGGAGTGTCTGGACGGGAGGCGGAAACTACAGCAGGTCGTGTTGAAATTCAGAAACCGCTGGAAATTCCCCGTCCTCCCGAAGAAACCGTCGTCAAAGCCGTGAAGCGCCTGCGCACCACCTATCCGATGTTGGATCCACGCAGACTTTTGAATCAGACATCCGAGCTAATGACGCAGCACATTGTGCAGGGCAGGGAAGCTGTTGAAGTGATCGAGGAGTTGGAAATTCTGTTCCGGACGCATTACGAGAAAATGATGGAAATGGACAAAGATAACCATGGCGAGTCTTATTGATCACGGGCCCATATCAAAAAAACAATTTCTGAATTACAGGATCTCCGAAGCGTAATCCGCCAGCCGCGAACGTTCGCCGCGCTGCAAAGTGATGTGCCCGCTGTGTTCCCACCGCTTGAAACGATCCACCACGTAGGTCAGTCCGGAAGTCGTTTCCGTTAAATAAGGCGTATCGATCTGAGCAATGTTACCGAGGCAGACGATCTTGCTGCCGGGTCCGGCACGGGTGACGAGAGTTTTTATCTGGTGCGGGGAGAGATTCTGCGCCTCGTCAATGATCAGGAATTTCTTGAGGAACGTGCGTCCACGCATGAAGTTCAGCGACTTGATGCGGATGCGGTGGCGCAGCAGGTCATGCGTGGCGGCGCGCGCCCAGGCGCCGTGTTCCTGCGTGGCCGTTTCCTGGAGCACGTCCAGATTGTCCTCGAGCGCACCCATCCACGGCCCCATTTTTTCCTCCTCTGTCCCCGGCAGGAAACCGATATCCTCACCCACCGGCACAGTCATGCGCGTCATGATGATTTCCGTATAGCGCTTGGATTCCAGCGTTTGCATTAGCGCCGAGGCAAGTGTGAGCAAGGTTTTTCCTGTGCCGGCCTGGCCGAGCAGGCTGACAAAATCGACTTCCGGATCCATAAGCAGGTTGAAGGCAAAATTCTGTTCACGGTTGCGGGCGCTGATTCCCCAGACCTTGTTGCGTTCGGAGGCATAATCTTTGACGACCTCAATAATAGCGGAATCTTTCTCCAATCGTCGCACCACGGCCTCGAAGCCACGTTCATTGTTTATTCCATTGATGTACAAAAACTGGTTGGGAAGCCAGGCGCGCGCTTTCGGACCGCGCAAGCGGTAGAACGTACGGCCTTCCTCTTTCCACGATTCCATGTTCTTGCTGTGCGTTTCCCAGAAATCGGCATCCAGCCTGTCCGCACCGCTAAACAGCAAGTTAGCATCATCCAACACCTGGTCATTGGTGTAATCCTCGGCCAGGATCCCGAGCGCGCGCGCCTTGATGCGCAGGTTGATGTCTTTGGTGACAAGGATCGACTGGCGGTCGGGATGATTTTTGCCGAGGTCCAGGGTGATACCGAGCAGGGCATTGTCCGAGCTACGCCCGGAGAGGCCGAAAGGAAGTGGGCTGTGCGCTTCTTCCATGTGAAAATACAGATGACCGGTTGGAATATCGGACGAAGCGGAAGGCAGCTTGATACCATGACTGATATCGCCGTTCGCCTTCTCCACGAGATCGTCGAGCAGGCGGCTCACCTGTCGTACGTTGCGCGCAATCTCGGACATCCCGACCTTGATGTTGTCGAGCTCTTCCAGCACCACGATGGGAATGTAAACGTCATGTTCCTGGAACCGCAGAATCGCGGTGGGATCGTGGATCAGAACATTGGTGTCGACGACGAAAAGCTTTCTATTGGAGGTCATTGACGCTTTGAGACGGATGATTGCATTTTCCGGATTTCCTCAATGACTTCGTCCACGTGCCCCTTCACTTTGACGCCGCGGAACTCGCGGCATAACACCCCGTCCTGGTCGAGGATGAAGGTGCTGCGGTCCACGCCCAGGTATTTTTTTCCATACAGGCTTTTTTCGTGGATGACGTCGAAGAGCTTGCACAGCTTTTCATCCTCGTCGGCGATGAGCTCGAAGGGGAATTTGAACTTGGCCTTGAATTTTTCGTGCGAGGCGAGGCTGTCGCGCGATATGCCGAAGATCAATGCTTTGAGTTTCCTGAATTGGGCATGTTTGTCGCGGAAATCCTGACCTTCCAGGGTGCAACCGGGCGTGTCATCCTTCGGGTAAAAGTACAACACCACGTATTTTCCCTTGAGATCGTGCAGGCGAAGAGTCTTACCGCCGGTGGTCAGCATTTCCACGTCGGGGACGGGTTTACCAGCTACTGCCTTTTTCATAGGGTTGCTTTGAGTCCTGTCGGTGAATTGTAGCGTCGTGCGGTTTCGGATAACAGTGATGGTGCTGGCGATCAGTCCGCCTCGCGTTCGACGGTGCAGCAATGCGGCGCGGATTCGCCATCTAAACCCTCACGCAGGACTTCACCGGTCACGGGATTGGGGCGGAAGGTGGTGCATCCCTTGAGTCCCAGATCATAGGCCTGTTGGTAAATCTCTTTGAAGTCTTCGAAGCGGTATTCGCGCGGGACGTTGATAGTTTTCGAGATAGAATTGTCGACGTAAGGCTGAAGTGCCGATTGCATGCCAAGGTGCGCCGAGGGGGCGAGTGCGCCCGCGTCCACGAACGCCGGCGGCAGATTTCCTCCCTCCTCACGTTCGCGCCTGCGCTGAAGTGCAAAATCAGTCAAACGATGCTCCGTGTGACGGCCATCCAGCTCCAGCACGCGTCGCACGTAGTTGAATTTATACACTGGCTCCAGCCCACTGGAAATGTTGTTGGCCAGCAGGCTGATGGTGCCGGTGGGTGCGATCGCGGTCAGGTGGCTGTTGCGCAAGCCATACCTGGAAATTCCGTCCCGAATATCGTGCGGCAGGCTCTGAATGAATTTTCCTTTCAGGAATTTTTCCCGATCGAAAAACGGGAAGGCGCCTTTTTCTTCCGCCAGGGCGATCGAGGTCCGGTAGGCACTATGACAGATAGCCTGCATCACGCGTGCCGCCAGCTCGCGCGCCGGTTTTTCAGCATAGTGCAGGCCGAGCATGATTAGTGTGTCCGCCAGTCCCGTTAGCCCGAGCCCGATGCGACGCGTACCCCGCGCCTGGGCTGCCTGCTTGTCCAGCGGGAATTGGGAAGCATCGATGACGTTGTCCATCATGCGCGTGGCAAAGGCCGTGGCTTTGCTGATGCCGTCAAGATCAAGTCGTGCCTTGTCGGTAAACGGATCGTGCACGAAGGCGGTTAGGTTGAGGGAACCGAGATCACATGCCCCATACGGTGGCAACGGAATCTCGCCGCAAGGATTCGTGGTACAAATTTGTTCGCGATACCAGAGATTATTGGCCTGGTTGATGCGGTCGATGAACAAAACGCCTGGCTCGGCATATTCATAAGTCGCCCGCATCAGTTTGTCCCACAATTCCCGCGCCCGGACTCGGCGGTGAATACGGCAGCGTATCGGCGCCGCTGCACCCGACCAGGGCCGCATAACCGTTTCCGTTCCTGCGGGGGAGGACTCCTGCGGAAAGACCAGCGCCCAATCCCGGTCGCCGTGCACCGCCTCCATGAAGGCATCCGTCACCAGCACCGAGAGGTTGAACCGGCGCAAGGCCTGGCTGTCGCGCTTGGCAGCAATGAACATCTCAATGTCGGGATGATCGCAGCGCAGCGTGGCCATCATCGCGCCGCGCCGCGCGCCGGTGGACAGCAATGTCCCGCACATGGCATCCCAGATCTGCATGAAGGAAACCGGGCCGGAGGCGACAGTCCCGACGCTTCTGGCCTGTGTGCCGCTTGGGCGCAACGTCGAGAAGTCATACCCCACGCCGCCCCCCTGCTGCATGGTGAGTGCGCCTTCTTTGAGCCCATCGAATATTCCATCCATCGAGTCTTCGAGGGTTCCCATGGCGAAGCAATTGAACAGCGTTACGCGCCGACCGGTACCGGCCCCTGCCTGAATCCTGCCACCGGGCAGGAACCGGAAATCGCGCAAGGCTTCGTAAAAATAATTTTCCCAGCGATTCCCGTCGTCTTTTTCCACCGCCGCCAGCGTGCGCGCGACCCTATGCCAGGTATCGTCCACGGTCCGGTCATGAACCTGATCGCCGTCGCGGAACCGGTACTTGCTGTCCCAGATGTGACGCGAAATTTCGGTGAGGAAGGGATCAGTGGTCATGGCAGTTCAATTCTGCATAATATCGCGCAGCCTCATCGCCCCGACGTTCTGGCGAAATCAGCGGCATACGGCGTTGGTTTCGATTCCAATCCAGCTATCAAGTCATTGTACGCTTAAGCAGTGATCGCAGCAGCTTAAGCGGCCGGGTATTGAGCACATCCTTTTTTTCCAGCCAGCCACGCCGGGCCTGACCTATGCCATAGACGAGATTATCAAAGTCCTGAATCCTGTGCGCATCGGAATTGATGGCCACGAGCACCTCTTCGTCGCGCGACATCTGGCAGTAGATGTCCAGCAGGTCCATTCGCTCCGGGTGCGCGTTGAGTTCCAGAAAACAACCACGTTCGCGTGCCTGTCGGATGATCCTGAGCATATCCACATCGTAGGGTTCACGATTTTCGATAAGCCGTCCGGTGGGATGAGCCAGGATGGTGAAGTATGGATGATCCATGGCGCGCAGGATGCGTTCGGTCTGCTTCGCGCGCGACAGATGGAATTTGCTGTGCACCGCACCAACCACGAGATCCAACTCGGAAAGCACGTCGTTGGGAAGATCAAGGCGGCCGTCCTCGAGGATGTCCACTTCAATGCCCTTTAATAGGGTGATATTCTTGAGTTGGCCATTCAGTTTGTCGATCTCGAGAATCTGCTTTCGCAGACGCTGCGGGTCGAGCCCATGCGCAACGGTGAGCCGGCGCGAGTGCTCGGTAATGGCGATGTATTCGAAGCCGTGTTCGCGTGCGGCCTCGGCCATCTTCCGCAGGGTATCGTGGCCGTCGGTAGCTTGGGTGTGAGCGTGCAGATCACCCTTAAGATCGGCGAATTCCACGAGTTTCGGCAGCTTACCGGCTCGAGCCGCCTCGATTTCGCCACGGTTCTCGCGCAGTTCGGGCGCAATCCACGGCAGGCCGATAGCGCGGTAGACGGATTCCTCCGTGCTGCCGGAAACAGGCTTGTTGCCTTTGAAGACGCCGTATTCGCTGATCTTGAGTTTGCGCTCCTGGGCGAGCCGGCGGATTTCAATGTTGTGCGCCTTGGAACCGGTGAAGTATTGCAGCGCGGCACCGAGACTTTCTTTCTTCACCACTCGCACGTCCACTTGCAGGCCGGATTGGAGAATCACGGTGGCGCGCGTACCGCCCTTGGCACTTATTTTTTTGACCTCGTCGTAGGCAACGAACCGATCCATCACCTTTTCAGCATTGGTCGCTGTTACCAGAATGTCGATATCACCGACGGTCTCCTTGAAACGCCGATAGGAACCCGCGAGCATCACTTGGCTGACATCCGGGATTTTTTCCAGATACTTCTTTAGCGGCTCGGCATATTGGGCCGCCACCGCCAGCTTGAAGCGTTTCTGCTTGGTCACATGCGCCGTGATGGCCTGCAAAATGGTCTGCTCGGTTTTGGTGCCAAAGCCCGGCAGTTCGCGGATGCGTCCGTCCTGGGCGGCGCGCGCAAGCTGCTCGACGGTTTGCACGTCGAGCTCATGATAGAGCGCACGCACCCGTTTGGGCCCCAGACCCGGGATCTTGAGCAGTTCCGTGATGCTGGGCGGGGTTTGTTTCTGCAGTTTCTGCAGTAACCTTGAATCGCCGGTTTCTACGATTTCCGCGATCTTGCCCGCGAGATCATCACCAATGCCGGGCAATCCGGTCAGGTCCTCCCCTCGGGATATCATCTCCGCGACCGACTCACCCATGCCTTGCAGCTGGCGCGCGGCATTGCGGTAGGCGCGTACACGGAAGGGATTCGCATTTTCTATTTCAAGGAGGTCGGCGATCTCCTCAAAAATCTTGGCAATGTCGGCGTTGTGAACAGGCATGATCAGTTCCTTCTGACCAGCGCGATCAGCTCCAGGGCATTTTGCGGCGCCGCCCCCCTGGCATCGTTGTCGAAATATACGTGGACGTCGCGACCCTGACGGAGCCAGCGGCGGATACGTTTGGCCCACTGTCGCAATTCTTTCATGCCGTAGGCCGAGGCATAGGTAACAGCATGTCCGTGCAACCGGACGTATACCATGTCAGTGGTCACGGCGTCCCACAAAGCCCAATCAGCGGCATCCGATTGACAAACGGCCAGCCGGTGGGCGTGCAGGCATTCGGCGACCTCGTCATCGAACCAGGAATCATGGCGAAATTCGATTGCATGCCGGGCTTGGGGCCAGGATTTCAGCGCCCTGGCGAATTGGCGAAGACGATCCATGTTTTTGCGAAACGGCCGCGGCAATTGCCAAACAACGGCCGAGAGCTTGTGGCCCAGGCCCTTGGCGCGGTCGCGTTCAAGGCGAATAGCAGCCAGCGGGTCGGCAAGTTTTTTGTTGTGTGTCAGGTAGCGGTTGCCCTTGATGGTGAAACGAAAATTGGCCGGCGTATTGTCTCGCCAGCGACGGAATGTTTCCTGGCTTTGCAGCCGGTAGAAGGTAGCGTTGACTTCTATGCCGCTGAAACGTTCGGCGCAGTACTGAAGCCAGTTCTTGCGCGAATTGCCACGATAAAAGTCATCGCGCCACGAATCGTAATTCCAACCGCTGGTGCCGATATAGGCGCGGCTGGCCATGGTTCATCCCTTGATGCAGACGAGCGGCTCGAGGCGCGCCACTTTACGCGCCAGCCCGGCGGCCTCGGCGGCGTCCACCACGGCGGACACGTCCTTGTAAGCACCCGGCGCCTCCTCGGCCACGCCGCGGCCGGAGGGGCTGCGGATCAGAATGCCGCGCGCGGCCAGGTCATCGATGACCTGCCGGCCCTTCCAGGTCTTGTACGCCTGGTGCCGGCTCATGGCGCGCCCCGCGCCGTGACAGGCGGAGCTGAATGACAATGCCTCGTTTTTCGCGGCGCCGGTGAGTATATAGGAGCCGGTGCCCATCGAACCGCCGATCAATACCGGCTGACCGACAGGCCGCAGGACATCGGGAATATCCGGATGGCCGGGACCGAAAGCGCGCGTGGCGCCCTTGCGGTGTACGTAAAGCTTGCGCACCCTGCCGTCGACGACGTGTTCCTCGACCTTGCAGGTGTTATGGGAAACGTCATAAAGCAGGGGCAGCCGCGCCTTCGGGATGACTTGCGAAAAGGCGTCTCGCACCAGATGAGTCAGAATCTGGCGGTTGGCCAGCGCGCAATTGATGGCGGCTCGCATGGCGCCCAGGTATTTCTCGCCCAAGGGGGAGTTGATCGGCGCGCAGGCAAGCTCACGATCGGGAAGCGTGATGCCGTACAGTGATGCGGCCATCACCATCTCTTTCAGGAACTCGGTGCCGATCTGATGCCCGAGGCCGCGCGACCCGCAGTGAATGCTGACGACGACGTCGTTCTCGCGAATGCCATACACGCTCGCTGTTTTCGTGTCGAAGAGCTGCGCGACCTTCTGAATCTCGAGATAATGATTCCCGCTACCGAGCGTGCCCATCTCATCGCGTTGGCGTTTCTTCGCATGCTCGGACACGTAATCCGGACGCGCACCGCGCATTTGGCCATGCTCCTCGATGTGATCGAGATCAGCCACGTTGCCGTAGCCCTTTTTCACGGCCCAGGCTGCGCCGCCCAAAAGCATCGCGTCCATTTCGGATTGGTTCAGACGGATGCCCCCGGTGCTGCCCAGTCCCGCCGGAATTTCTCTATATAAGGTATCGGCAAGCATTTTCTGAGCCGCCATGACATCCTCGGTGTTGAGGCCGGTATGCAAGCAACGCACGCCACAGGAAATGTCGAATCCGACACCGCCCGCCGATACCACACCGCCTTCGTGGGGATCAAAAGCGGCCACGCCGCCGATGGGAAAGCCGTAGCCCCAATGGGCATCGGGCATGGCGTACGACGCTTTCACAATGCCGGGCAGGGTGGCAACATTGCAGACCTGTTCGTACACCTTGTGGTCCATTGCACGGATCAGGGTTTCGTCCGCGTAGATTATCGCGGGCACGCGCATCGTGCCCTGCGGAGCAATCTCCCATTCGTAATCGGTGTGACGGGCAAAGAGCGCGATATCCATGGCGGCATCACTCCCGGCTATACATCAACGATACACTGGGCAACCCATTCTCCGTTGCTCTCCTGTGCGACCCGCAGCGCGGTATAGGTTGCCCCCTTGATCTCGACAACCATATGATGCTTTGTGAAATCCATCGGCTCGCCAAAGGCACGGGCAGTCAGTGTGTGGTCTTTCACGTGAACTTCAAAACGACCGAAAAGCAGTTTGCGCGTGGCCATCTCATAAACCAGGGCATTCAGCCAGTCCACCAGCAGCAATTCATCGTCTGGCGCCTGACGCGTGATTTCCACTTTTTCCACGGCTTTGACCTGCGTGGGGTCGGTGATGATGGCGGTCATGGCGAGCGCCGCCTGCTCGAAGGCCTCGTCCCGGGTATTGCCGATGCCGCGTATCCCCATGTCGGCCTCGTGTGGAAAATGTTCCCAGCGCATGACGCTCATGCCGTGTGACATGTGCGGGAAATAGATTGCATGATCCCGGCGACCGTTGCCTCGCTCACATCTGTCCACTGTTCGTAGGCATCGGCCACGGCGAAACTCCGTCCCTGGCGAACGTTCGGACAGTACAGCGATTCAACGATGGCGGCCATTCGCGCGACGGCTTCGGCGTGCCCGGTCGGTATGGCAATGACGACTTTGTGTGCTTCAAGGTGATGCAAGGCGTCGATGGCGGTGTGCATTGTAATGCCGGATGCCAGTCCATCGTCGACCAGGATGACGGCACGTCGCGTCAGGTCGGGCAGACGGTGGTCTCCCCACAGCTGTTTGACGCGCCGCGTCACCTTTTCCTTCGTTCGCGCGATACCTTCCTGAACCGCTGTCTCCGGCAGGCCCAGTGCCGCGATCAGGTCCCGGTTGAGCCGCACGGTGCCGTCGAATGCCACGGCGCCGTATCCCGATTCCGTGTTCCAGGGGAGCGTGATTTTGCTCACCACCGCCAAATCGAACGCAAGTCCGAGTTGTTTTGAGATTTCCGCCGCCACCGGTACGCCGCCCGCGGGTATCGCGAGCACCAGCGTGTGCGTCCCGTGGAACGTTCCAAGCATATCGGCCAATACCACCCCTGCGTGCGTTCGGTCACGGAACACCCGTCCCCGGTTGCGCATTTCAGGAAGCTCGACGACCCTGTTCGCAGAGCCTGGCATGAATTTACATATAACACCGTTATACCCGCGGAAACATGACGGTTGTCAAACCGGCAAACCGTGGCGAGAAGGCAGACGAAATGAGATCAGGCGGCGAAGTTGGCCAGGCGCACCGGCAGTCGCCGCGCGCCCCAGTTGCCGGGTTGAGCCTCGAACACGCCGGCACAGGGGGTGCCGCAGGATTTGCATTTCCCAACGGCGTCGAGGTTCCACGCCGTCATGTTGTACCAGTCACGCCCGATGAGGCGGATTCCGCATTGATGACAAAAAGTGGAATCTCCCTCTTCATTGTGCACATTGCCAGTATAGGCATAGCGCACGCCGTTCTTCATCGCAATTTGACGCGCCTTGATGAGCGTGGATGCGGGCGTGGCCGGAATGTCACGCATTTTCCAGTCCGGATGAAAAGCGGTGAAATGCATCGGCACATCCGGACCGAGATTTTCCACCACCCATTGCGTCATTTCCTCGGTTTCCTTTTCCGCGTCATTGAGGCCGGGAATGAGCAGCGTCGTGAGTTCAAACCATACTTTGGTTTCATGTTTCAGATATTTGAGCGTGTCGAGCACGGGTTGCAAATGCGAGCCCGTTACCTTCCAGTAGAAATCCTCGGTAAAGGCCTTCAGGTCCACGTTGGCCGCGTCCATGTATTGATAGAACTCACGCCGTGGCTCGTCGCACATGTAGCCCGCTGTTACCGCCACCGACTTGATGCCAACCTCGTGGCAGGCCTTGGCCACGTCAATGGCGTATTCCAGAAATATCACCGGATCGTTATAGGTGTAGGCCACGCTGCGGCAATCGAGCTTCTTGGCCGCCTGCGCAATGGCCTCGGGCGAGGCCTGGTCCATCAGCGTGTCGAGTTCACGCGACTTGCTGATGTCCCAATTCTGGCAGAATTTGCAGGCGAGATTGCAGCCGGCGGTACCGAACGACAGGATCGGTGTGCCGGGAAGAAAATGATTGAGCGGCTTTTTTTCGACGGGATCGACGCAATAACCGCTGGAGCGTCCATAAGTCGTCAGGACTATCTGATTGTTATAGTTACCACGCACGAAACAAAGCCCGCGCTGACCCTCATGCAATTTGCAGTAACGCGGGCAGACATCGCACTGCACACGCCCGTCGTCGAGCCTGTGCCAGTAGCGCGTCGGGACCACCGACTCTGAATCGAGAATTTTCGTTTCCATGGACTGAAAAACTGCGCAAAGAACAGCGCGGTGACGAAGTTAAAAGGTAAATGCGGCCATTGGCCCCACAAATCAACGTTCATACTACGCCTGCGCGGTTTCACTTGAAAATAACGCCGGGTGGGCACATTGTTATAATCATGTTTCTGCAGGAACTGTCATGACGAAAATACGTAAACCGGCGGTGGCCGGCCTGTTTTACCCCGACAATCCGGGCGAATTGCACACGCTGGTGACGGGTTATCTCGCGGCGGTGACCGCGAGCGGCGCTATCCCGAAGGCCATTATTGCGCCCCATGCGGGTTATATTTACTCCGGCCCTGTCGCCGCCTCCGCTTACGCGCGTGTCCAGTCAGCACGCGGACAGATCACGCGCGTCGTGCTGCTCGGCCCCGCGCATCGAGTCGGGTTCCAGGGGCTGGCATTTTCCAGCGCGGATTACTTCCAAACCCCTCTGGGGCGCATTAGCATCGATCAGGAGGCCATCAAAAAAATTTCCCATCTACCCCAGGTGCATGAAATGGAAGTCGCTCATGCGCAGGAACACAGCCTTGAGGTGCATCTGCCGTTTCTCCAGGAAGTGCTGGGAGACTTCGACTTGGTGCCGCTGGTGGTGGGCGATGCCGAGCCCAATGAGGTGGCCGAGGTGCTCAATCTCCTTTGGGGTGGCGAGGAAACATTGATCGTCATCAGTTCGGATCTCAGCCACTACCACGACTATAAAACCGCTCAGAAAATGGATCGCGCGACCTCGCAGGCGATTGAGCAGTTGCGGCCGGAAGCGATCGATTACGATTCTGCTTGCGGACGCAATCCGGTGAACGGCTTGCTGCTTCTGGCACAAAAACTCGGTCTCAAGGCCAAAACCGTTGATTTGCGCAACTCTGGCGATACGGCTGGTCCACGCGACCGGGTGGTGGGTTATGGCGCTTATATCATTGAGTAACAATTCCCCGGCCTTCACGCCATCGCACAAACAGCAACTTTTGCAGTTGGCGGGAGAATCGATCAAGAAAGGCCTGTGCGGAGAAACGCTGAACGTTCGGGCAATCGATTATCCGGAACCGTTGCGTGTACTGCGCGCATCGTTTGTTACGTTGCATCTCGATGAAAACTTGCGTGGCTGCATCGGCACGCTCGAAGCGCGTCAAACGCTGGTGCAGGACGTGGCGAGCAATGCTTACAACGCGGCGTTTCGGGATCCTCGTTTTTCAACGCTCACTTGGCCGGAATATGAGCGCCTCGATATACACATTTCCGTGCTGAGTCTGCCTGAACCGTTGCAATTTTCCACGGAAGAGGAACTACTGACGCAGCTGCGTCCGCGGGTGGATGGCCTGATCCTCGAAGAAGATTACCGCCGTGGCACGTTCCTGCCTTCGGTGTGGGATCAGCTGGCTGATCCACGCGAATTCCTGCGTCAGCTCAAGCACAAGGCCGGCCTGCCGCCCGACTACTGGTCGAACCGCATTCGTGTGCAGCGTTACACTGTCGAATCCATCCCGTGAGCGCGCCTCTGTGGCCACAGCGCGATATTGATCCTTATCAAGGACGAATCGCGCTAAAAGAATAATCTGGTTTTTTTAATCCAGGGGAGATGGGGGCTTTGCCATGCGCTTCCGGGACCGCGTCGACGCGGGTAAGCAAATTGCGAAAGCGCTGAAAAAATACCAGAAACACGAGGGCGTGGTGTACGCCTTGCCGCGCGGCGGCGTGGTGTTGGGCGTGGAAGTGGCGCGCGCCTTGGGCATGCCGCTCGATCTCCTTATTCCCCGAAAAATCGGACATCCCCTGCAACCCGAATATGCCATCTGCGCCGTCGTGGAAAACGGTGAGCTCGTGTGCAATCAGCAGGAAGTCGCGCGCGTGGACCCAGAGTGGTTCCGGCAAGAGGTGGAGGCCGAGCGCGGCGAGGCGCGCCGCCGCCGCGAACTGTATCTGGGCGGTCGCAAACCGACGGCCGTGGAAGGAAAAACGGCGATCATCGTGGACGATGGCATTGCCACGGGCCTTACCATGGAGGTTTCCATTCGCGATGCGCGGCGCCGCCGGCCGAAGCACCTGGTGGTCGCGGTGCCGGTCGCCCCTGCCGATACGGTGGAACGGCTATCACGCGAAGTCGATGAATTCATGGTCCTGGATGCTTCGCCCTTCTATCTCGGCGCGGTCGGTGCCTATTACGATCGATTCCTCCAGGTTACCGATGAAGAAGTGATTGCCCTGCTGCGATCGGTGGTCGCGAAGGAGCAGGCGAGGAAACATGGCCATCCGTGAGCATGAGCAGAGTGTCGGTATCCCGATGGATGCTGTTATCCACCAGGGCGCGCTGGCAGTCCCATCCGGCGCGAAGGGCCTTGCGCTGTTCGCACACGGGAGCGGCAGCGGTCGCCTGAGTCCGCGGAACAACTATGTCGCCAATGTGTTACGCCAGAGCGGCGTCGCCACGCTATTGTTCGATCTTCTGACCGAAGCGGAAGACCGGATTTACGAGAATCGCTTTGACATCGATCTGCTCACGCAACGCCTGTTGTTCGCCACGCAATGGGCCGATCAGGAGCCGGCCACACAGTATCTGGTGATTGGCTATTTTGGCGCCAGCACCGGCGCGGCGGCCGCGCTCAAGGCGGCCGCCGCCCTGGGGCCGGACGTTCGCGCGGTGGTATCGCGCGGCGGGCGTCCCGACCTGGCGCTCGAGGATCTCCCGCGCGTGCAGGCGCCGACGCTGCTGATTGTGGGCGGGAACGATGATCAGGTGATTGCTCTCAATCGCAAGGCCTATGGCGCGTTGCGCTGCGAGAAGGAGTTGAAAATCATCCCCGGTGCTACCCACCTGTTCGAGGAACCTGGGACGCTGGAACAAGTCGCCACCACCGCGGCTCACTGGTTTGAGCGCCACTTGGCCGGAAAGAGAAGGAATACATGAAGCCCCTGACCAGCCACGAAACGGAACCAGATCAGGAGGCCAGGATTGCCTTTCTGCGGCAACCGCAAACCTATCCTGAAAAACCGGCGCGCATCGAGATCATCGAAACCCACATGTCATGGGTTTTCCTGACACCGCAACATGCCTACAAGCTCAAGAAGCCGGTGCGCTACGACTATCTGGATTTCAGCACGGTGGCGGCGCGCAAAAGGAACTGCCATGAAGAACTGCGGCTGAACCAGCGTCTTGCTCCCGGCGTTTATTTCGATGCCATTCCCCTGGCGCTGGACAGGCATGGACAGATGCGTCTCGGGGGGGAGGGCAAGATCATCGACTGGCTCGTGAAGATGCGTCGTTTGCCGAAGGAACGGATGCTGGATTCCCTGATCCGCCAGAATATTCTCGAGCCGATGGAAACACACGCGGTAGCGGAAGTGCTGGCTCGGTTTTACTCAGAAAGTGCCGCGCTCGATCTCGAAGGCGAGGAATACCGTCGGTTGTACGAGCACAAGGTCAGGGCCAATCACGAGGAGCTGGCAGATCCGGCGTATGGATTGCCCGCGGCGCTGGTCGAGTCCGTGCATCGGGCGCAGACGGATTTCCTGCACCGTTCGCCGGAGCTACTCGAGCGCCGCGCCGCGGACGGCAGGATCATAGAGGGCCATGGCGATCTGCGACCAGAGCATGTGTGTGTGGAATCGCCGCCGGTGATTTTCGACCGCCTGGAATTCAATCGCACTTTTCGCGTTATCGATCCCGTCGATGAGTTGGCGTTTCTCGCCATGGAATGCGAGCGCCTGGGCGCGCCGCAAGTGGAGCCGGAGCTTTTCGGTGCTTACCGTCGCGTTACCGGTGATTATCCACTCCCGCCGCTTGTCTATTTTTATAAGGCACACCGCGCCTGCCTGCGCGCCCGGCTCGCCATCTGGCACCTGCGCGATCTCGGGCGCAATGTCTGGCCTCGCTGGCGCGCCATGGCTGAAGAATACCTGCGTCTTGCGGATAGTTATGGCGGTAGATTCTAGACTTCCATTAACTCCACCAGCGAGCCGCCGCCGTGGATGCGCCGAATCGCCTCGGCGAACAACGGCGCGCAGGACAGTACCGTGAGCTTGCGCCGCGCCGCTTCCGGGTCGAGCCGGAAGGGCGGGATGGTGTCGGTGACGATGATCTTGTCGAATTCGCTGGCAGCGAAAAGGGAAGCCGTGTCCCCGAGGAACAGGCCATGGGTGGCGGCGGCATGGACCTTGATCGCGCCGCGTTCGCGGCAGGCAACCGCGGCCTGCAACAACGTCTTACCAGTGCTGATCAGGTCATCGATGATAATGGCAACCCCCCCAACGTCGCCCGCGAGCTTGCCAGTGCGCATGATTCCCTTCGCTCGTGACTTTTCCATGAAGGCCAGGTTCAATTCTCGACCCAAAGTGCGCGCCAGCGCCTGCCGGAAGCGCTCGGCGCGCTTGATGCCGCCGATGTCGGGCGACACCACCGTGACGTGCGGCTCGTTGCCCAACAGCGGCGCGAGCTGTGTCACGAATAATTTCGTTGCTTCCAGATGATCGGAGCGAATTCGGAAGGCATTTTGGAACGCCGCGAGATTATGTACATCCAGGGTGAGCAGACGGTCGGTCCCCGCCGCCTCGAACAACTGCGCCATGTAGCGTGTCGTGACCGGGTCGCGCGTCTGGGTTTTGGCGTCCTTGCGCGCGTAGGCGAGATATGGAACCACGGCCGTAACGGATTTCGCAGAAGCATCCTTGAGCGCGCCGATGAAAAACAACAAGCGCAATAGTTTGTCGTTGACGCTCTGTTGGTTGTCGCCATAAAGCGATTGAATGACGAAGACGTCTTGGTTACGGACATTCACTAGCGGGCGGGATTTGTGCTCACCATCCTCGAATTCTCTTTCTTCGTGCGCGCTCAGAGCGATGCCAAGTTGCCGCGCCACATCTTCACCGAACGAACGGCTGGACTGAAGGGCAAAAAGAACTGGCGTATCGTGGGACATTGCTTTCGATACCGGTTAATTCCGCGTAGAATTATTCTATATTTTTATATTAATAATATTGATAGTGATCAATGATGTTAATGCTTAAATGTAACTAAATTGTCTTTATTAAGAGCCTAGTGACAAGAGAGGGGGAAATTCATGACCACAACGCTTAAACCCCTGGTATCACAGTGGTACCGGCATCTGGACAAAGGCCAGCAATTTTTTGTGACCGCCATTGACGACGAGGAAGGCACAGTTGAAATTCAGCATTTCGACGGCGATGTGGAAGAAATGGATTTTGACGACTGGCATGAGCTTTCCCTCGAAGCTATTGAGCCACCCGAGGACTGGACCGGACCGGTGGATGACGTCGAGCGTGACGATCTCGGCTATACCGAAACCGACATGGCGCCTGAAGACTGGACTGAACCATTGGAAGAGAAAGTAATATCGACGGAAGAAGCAGAAGAGGAGGAAGAAGAGCGCAAAGAAAATTGACGGCGATATTTCGTGGAGTGTTTATTTTGGCACAGCGACATATGCCGATATTGTCGAAGAGAAAAAATGCGTGTCAAAATTGTTAAAAATACTAGGTCCAGTCTGTTTCCATTTTAAATCTGAACTAAAGTCATAAAATCCATTGATTGCCCCGATGAAGTTAAAATAGTGTGGGCAGCTTGAGTATTTTGATAATTATCAAAGCATATATTCCCTTTAAATATTATCTTTCAGAAAATTAATATTAATAAACATAAGGGAGATATTTCGTGAACTCTGAGTAATAGAGGTGCGATCATGGAAACCACGACAGAATCCAGAAAGACTGAAGGTAAAGGGGAACAAGCCCACGCCGAAAAAGGGAAGGAAATTCAGAAGGCAACATCATCAGGCTTGAGGGGCTCGTTCGAAGAAATGGATCGTATGTTCGATAACTTCATGCAAGAGGGTTGGATGCGACCATGGGGTTTCAAATGGCCGTCATTTCCTGAGTTCGCGACGCTTGCCAAACTGCCGAAGATCGATGTCATTGAACGGGATAATGAGGTTGTGGTGCGGGCCGAGGTGCCGGGTGTGGACAAGAAGGATCTGGACATTTCAGTCAGCGATAACACGCTGACGATTAAGGGTTCCACTCGGCATGAGGAAAAGCAAGAAAAGGGCGATTACTACCGTCACGAAATCTCGACTCATGACTACAACCGCATGGTGGCGTTGCCCACCGACGTGGATGGCACTAAGGCGAAGGCAAGCTTCAAGGACGGCATGCTGGAACTGACGCTGCCCAAGACAGGAAAAGTTGAACGGCACAGCATTAAACTGGATTAAGCGTTTTGCAATACACGGATTGACAGGAGGAATGCCATGGCGAGAAAAGCAAAGTCAGCGACAGAAGATACGGCCGGCATCAATCCTGGGCAGTCCATTTCCACCGAGGAACGTCAGCGCATGATTGCCGAAGCGGCCTATTTCCGCGCCATGCAGCGCGGCTTTAACGGCGGTAGCTCGCTTGATGACTGGTTGGCAGCTGAAAGAGAAATTAACCGTCTGCTTCCGTCACCGCAACAGCAGAAACAGGAACGCGCAGCGTATGACAAGCTGCGCGCGGGCGTGACGAAAGTCCTTGCTGAAGCGCGTGACACGGTAAATGCCGAAACGTTAAAGCACGCGTTCGAGCGGGCGACGGCGGAACTCAAAAAGACCGGAGAATATACTGCGGAAACTGTCGGCAAGATCTCCACCTCGCTGCGCAAGGACATGACCAGCGCGGCCATGAAGATGGGACCGAAATGGGAAGCCTTTTCGGAAAAATCATCCGATCTCTTCGGAGTGTGGCGTGACCGCAGCAACATGTTTCTCGCGGGCGCCGCCGATGCCATGGCCGATTGGTTGCACCAGGCGGGAAGCAAGCTGGAGCAACAGGTTTATCAGTCCGGTGAGATGGTTCACAGCGGAACCTTCGAATGCACCGGTTGCGGTGAGCGTGTTGTCTTGAATACCCCTGCGCATCTTCCGCCGTGCGCCAAGTGCCGCAAAGTGGATTTCCGGCGCGTGTAGTTCTCCAGTGTGCAGTTCCACACTTGGGTTCGCGAGGACATACATCCTCAGCGAGGAATTGGTGATGCCGGCAATGATGTCTGTGGAAAACCCTGTCTCCGCCTTCTGTCTCGGACAGCAGATTCTGATTTCTGCCGGCGTGCTCATGAACCAAACCGCGACCTGTTACCGATCGGTGGCGGAAGAGCTTCGGGGCGCTGGTGTCAGTTATCATGACGCCGATTTCATGGTGGATAGCAATCTCGTGACGTCGCGCCAGCCTTCCGACCTGCTGGCATTCCTGCGCGAAATTATGAAAAAGATTCAAACCCAAGGAGAGAAGAGCCAGCGCGTGGCGGTGAAATAACACCGATTAGACCGAAGGATCATCATATGCCAAGGATGGTTCATTTTGACATCAGTGCGGACGACCCCGAACGCGCGATCAGGTTCTATCGCGACGTTTTCGGGTGGAAGGTGGAAAAGTGGAGTGGGCCTTTCGAATACTGGCTCGTCAAAACCGGCGAGCCGAACGAGCCTGGCATCGATGGTGGATTGGCCAGACGCGAGCACGCCGGGGATTCCATCATAAACTTTATCGATGTGGCGTCGTTGGCTGACATTAGCGCCAGCATCATGGCGAATGGTGGAAAGATCGTTCAACCCAAACAAACCATACCAGGAATCGGGTACTTGGCAGTTTGTATGGATACTGAGGGCAACCGTTTCGGGATCATGCAGAGGGACGAATCCGCCCGGTAATGGCGGTTGACTGGCCTGAGAGAATAACCTTGTTCCTGCACGACGGGCTAGCGACGCTGGAAGATGCCCCGTGTCTTGGTCCCTGGCCAAGGTATTAACCCCCCGGTCCTCGACGGCAGGGTTTCATGACGTCCAATGACCAATGCGCCACCGGTCGAGAGGCGAGTCAGCAACTGCTCCAGGGTCTGCTGCTGCGTACCCTCGTCAAAATACGTGAACACCAGATTGCGGCACAGAATCAGGTTAAAACTCCCCTCCGGCAGCGCTGCGCGCACATCCTGTTGTATGAACTCAATCCCCTGACGGAATGCCGCGCGCAGACAGTATTTGCCTGCCACGGGCTCAAACGCCTGGGTGCGCCACGCTTCGGGCAGCCACTTGAGGCTGCCGGGGGGATAACAGGCCTTGCGCGCGCGCTCAAGCATTTCCGATACCACGTCGGTAGCAACGATATGCAGCGAAATTTGACGATAATCCGGCGCGACATGAAAATGCCACGCGAGTTTCAGCGTATAAGGTTCTTCTCCGGATGCGCAGCCTATGCTCAGCGCGCGCAGATCTTCGGCGGCGCGTTCGTGCGCATCTCGTGCAAGATGCGGTAATAGCGTGCAACCAAGAAAATCAAAGACTGCCTTGTCGCGATAGAAACTGGATATCGTGATAGGACAGAGCCGGTCGAGCGGTTCCCATTCGTCCGGATGACCTTCGAGATAGTCGCGGTAAGCTCGCGGTCCCGCGAGGCCAAGCGCTTTGCAGCGACGGTCAATACGCTTGCAGACCTGCGCGCGCACCTTACGAAACCCGGGCCAGCGCCGATGGAGCCGCGGCAGCACCCATTGCAGGAATTCAACGCAATCGGAGTCTTGCATGAAGCAGCTTCCCCAACCGGGGTGGCGGTATTGGACTCAACCAATGCCCGGCGGAGCGAGGCGTTTGTGCAGTTCACTCAGCACATGATCACGCATGAGCCGATCGGTGCGGCAGGCGCGCAATGCCGTATCCTCCAGGGTGAAAACGGAAGATTGCCAAGCACTGTTGAAGGGGCATTCCACGCGAACCTCCCAACCATCGGCACGAGGTTCCACTTCGAAAAGGTAATTGGTCAGTCCTAATTGCTCTAGCAGATTTCCCACCGTTTCCTTTGCTTCGGCCAGATTCTTGGTAGTCAGATCCATAAAGTGTTCCTCGCACGGCACGTAGCGTGTCAGCGTTTCCACGCTACGTGTAGGATGTTGGCTTCGTCCGTATACTGAAAGCAGAGCTCGCCCTTGTAGGCGTTATGCACGGCGTCACCGATGGCCCGCGCCATGCCCATCGTGGTCGTGGTGATCAGGATATCGTTGCCCTGCTGCTGAAGTAACATGATGCGCCGCAGCGGATGTTCTTTTTTCTCGCGCCGCTCGAGGTTGCGGGCAAGGCGCAGGATTTCGTCACGGTGCTGTTTCTGGAATGGCCCGCTCAGGGTTAAATAGCCACCGGGATATTTATCCTGCTGCCGATGACATGCGGGACAGAGCCTTTCGCGCGCACCGCGCGGGCGCGCCAGCCACTGCCAGCGCCCCTTGTGAAACACCGCGCCGCACTCGGGACAGACGGTGGGCTCGCGCAGTTTGCCCCTGGTTTTGTAGGTATCGTGTTCGAATTCCTTTAATAATCGGTCACGACGTATGCGACGGGGGCTGGTACTGACTTTACGGGCTGCGGTTCCCATGACGACATCCCTCATGACATTGTTGCTGTAACATTGCACAACATGCTCCGGATGATTGGCGCCTGCATTGATGCAGGTCAAAGCCATCTTAATGGGCGCAACACTTTCTGGGAGATAAAAGCATGAACCAACAGAAGTTAGAACAGCGGTTGGCCGAAGCCGTGCGCGCTGCCTGTCTCAAGGCTGCGCAGAACGCCTATGAAAATGCCGGCATCAGCGGCCTGTGTCAGGATGGGCGGTGGGAGTGCGCGATCGCGGCCATACGGTCGCTCGATCTTGAGTCCGTGATCACGGCTTTGCCGGGTGGTTACCGGAAATAAATGTAATCGGTTAGCACATTCATTCCAGTTTCACCGCCCGCAATTTTTCCGCCGCCGTTTCTGGGGCCACCGTATTGACGAATAATCCCGAGCCGAGCTCGAAGCCGGAAGGAATGCTGGTGCGTGGCGTAATCTCCAGGTGCCAGTGATAGCTCGCGTCACAATCTTCGCTGTTCTTGTCATGCGGAAGCGAATGTAGGAAATAGTTGTACTGGGCGCCACCCAGCACGGCGTCGAGGCGCGCCATGGTGCGACGCATCAAGCGCGCGAGATCAGTCATATCTTCCTTCGCAATTCGCAGGAAATCACTTTGATGCGCGAGCGGCAGGATATGCACCTCCCACTCGTAGCGGCTGGCGAAAGGCTTGATGGCGATGAATTTCCCCAACCGCTCGATGACGTACTGCCCGACGCTGATCTTGCGCCGAATCTCGCCGGATTCGCGGTCGTAGAGGGTTGCCTCGAAGGTCAAGGCCTCATCGATCAGGGAACAGAAAATACAATGATGATGCTGGCGGTAGTAGGCACGGCTGTTTGAAACCTCGGTCTGCACGTTGTCCGGGATCACGGGTGTTGCGACCATCTGGCTGTGGGTATGCGTGATCGAGGCCCCGGCCGCGGGGCCGAAATTCTTGAACACCAGCACGTAGCGCAGGCGTGAATTGGATTGGTAGAGCTGTTCCATGCGGTCGCGATAAGCGGTGAACAACATCGCCAGATGCGGCTCGCTCATCTCGTGAATGGCGATACCGTGCCGATTGTGGTCGATCATGACCTCGTGTCGGCCGTAACCATCAATGGTCTGTTGCAGCCCGAACGAGAGGTTGGGGTTGCTTCGATCATCGCCCAGCACCGGATAGAGGTTCTCGACAATGCGTATCTCCCAGTTTTTCTCATCCGGATAAGCGGCAATCACCGGCGGTGTCATGTGTTCGTTGCCGGCGCAGAATGGGCAAGTCTCGACATGTCCGCGGGTATCGCGCGGCGCGGGCGCCTCGGCCTTTTTCGGTCTCATGCCGCGCGCGGTCGCCACCAGCACCGATTCGCTCGGCACGATCGGATTGATGCGGATTTCGCGGACAGGCTTCGGGGTGGAATCTGCCATGGGCCGGCAGCTTAAAGCAGGTGCGGTCATGGCGCCACGGCTGCAAGCTGTTTGAGCCATGAAATCCGCCGCCAATGCATCATGTGGTGTCTTGTCATGGGCGGAGGCGGCAAGTACCATGTGCTTTTCCCCGTTTATTTTCAGGTCCTCATCTTATGTTTCACGGCAGTATGGTGGCCCTGGTCACGCCCATGAACGAGGACGGGTCGCTGGATCTGTCCGCGCTGCGTCGCCTGGTCGATTTCCACCTCGAGAACGGCACGGATGCCATCGTGGCAGTGGGAACCACCGGTGAATCGCCGACACTCGACATGGATGAACACTGTGAGGTTATCCGCCGCACGGTCGAGTATGCCAAGGGCCGAGTGCCGGTGATTGCCGGGACAGGCGCCAATTCCACCACTGAGGCAATCGAGCTGACCCGTTGCGCCGAGCAATCCGGCGCCGATGCCTGCCTGCTGGTCACGCCTTATTACAACAAGCCAACGCAGGAAGGGTTATATCTTCACCACAAGGCCATTGCCGAAGCCGTGCCGATCCCGCAGATACTATATAATGTGCCCGGACGCACCGCCTGCGACATGCTGCCCGAAACCGTCGAACGCCTGGCTGCCATTCCCAACATCGTGGGCATCAAGGAAGCAACGGGTAACATGGATCGCGCACGAGACATCCTGCGTCGTTGCGGCGACAAGATCGATCTTTATTCCGGTGACGATGCCACGGCCCTTGACTGCATGCTGCTCGGAGGGAAGGGCGATATCTCGGTCACGGCCAATGTGGCCCCGAAGCTGATGCACGAAATGTGCAAACTTGGGCTGGCACGCCAGGAAAAGGAGTCACGCGCCATCAATGATCGTCTAATGGGCCTGCACAAGAACCTTTTCCTCGAGGCCAATCCCATCCCGGTGAAGTGGGCGCTAAAGGAGATGGGGCTGATCCAGGGCGGGATTCGCCTGCCGTTGACGCCGCTGTCGGACCGGCACCATGAAACCGTGCGCCAGGCCATGCGCACCGCGGGTGTGATTGGCTGACCCAATGATTTTATTCACCAGACGAGGTTCCATGACGCGACAGCTTGCCAATTTCCTGCTTTGCCTGCTGGCGGCCGTGGCCGTCGGCGCCTGTCAGACGATTTCCGAAAAACGCAAGATCGACTACAAATCGACACGCGTGTTACCGCCGCTCGATATTCCGCCCGAATTGGCCACCCCCGATAGCATTCGGGGGCCGGTGCCGGGGGCGAGCAGCACGGCGACCTATTCCGGATTTGTCAGCGGTGAGGCGCAGAAAAAATCAGAGGTCGGCAGCGATGTTTTGCCGCAATACGACGGGATCCGTATCGAGCGCGACGGCCAGGCACGCTGGCTGGTGGTCAAATTGACCCCGGAACAACTCTGGCCGCGGGTGCGTGAATTCATACTCAACCGGGGCCTCATCGTCGATAAGGAGAATCCACAAACCGGGATCCTGGAAACCGATTGGGCGGAGAACCGCGCCAATATCGGCTCCGGCATCCAGAAGGTGCTGGCGAAATCGCTCGGCACCTTGTATTCCACCGGCACCCGCGACAAATACCGCTTCCGCCTCGAGCGCGGCGCCGCGCCAGGCACCACGGAAATTTACCTGAGCCATCGTGGCATGGTCGAAACCATTGTCACCAACGATGCCGCCGACATCGGCGAGACCCGGTGGCAGTCCCGGCCTTCGGACCCGGGGCTGGAAGCGGAAATGCTGCGCCTCCTCATGGCCAGTCTCGGCGTGAAGGAGGAAAAAGCCAAAACCATGGTCGCCTCGATCGGCGCGGACACGCCGCCCGAACGCGCCCGGCTGGAGCGGAAGGACAATGGCGTGAGCTTGAGTCTCAGCGAGGATTTTGAGCGCGCCTGGCGGCGCGTGGGACTGGCGCTGGATCGGACCAGTTTCACCGTGGAAGACCGCGACCGCTCGAGGGGAATATATTTCGTGCGCTATATTGATCCGGATAATGTTCAGAAGGAAAAGGGCTGGTTTCGGAGCTTGTTCAGCGGCAAGGAAAAGGCACCGACCAACGAATACCAGATTGTCCTCAAGGGGAGCAACTCTGAGACCCGAGTGGACGTCCTAACCAAAGAGGGTGCACCGGAGTCGTCCAAGACCAGCGAACGCATTCTGACGCTGCTTCACCATCAACTGAAATAGGCGGGTTACGACTGCTGAAAACGGGGAAACGGGCGCGGGCTGACAGAACCGGATTGCGGTTCGCGATACTCGGCAGCGGCAGCCGCGGCAACGCCGCCCTCATCGAGGGCGGCCGCAGCTCCCTCCTGCTCGACTGCGGATTTTCCGCGCGCGAAACCGTCGCGCGCCTGGAACGCCATGACCGGCACCACAGCCGGCTCAGCGCCATCCTCATCACCCACGAACACAATGATCACTGTCGCGGCGTCGCCAGCTGTGCGCGCCGCTTCGGGGTGCCGGTGTGGATGACCGCCGGGACCTGGTCCGCGCTGAAGGGGCAGTTCGATGGGGAGGCGGATATCCACATCATCAACCCGCATGAAAAATTCGCCGTGGGCGATATCGAGGTGCAGCCGTTCCCGGTACCGCACGATGCGCGCGAACCGTGCCAGTTCGTGTTTTCCGACGGGGATTCACGCTTCGGTTTCCTCACTGACATCGGTTCCATTACCGCGCACGTCGAGGAAATGCTGAGCGACTGTGACGCGCTGGTGCTCGAATGCAATCACGATGCTCGCATGCTGCGCGACGGACCATATCCGCCGTCGCTCAAGGCGCGCATTGCGGGCGAGCATGGCCATTTGGACAATGCGGCGGCCTCTGAACTGCTCGCGCGCGTGGTGTCTTCGCGGCTGCGCTATGTCGCGGCGGCACACCTAAGCGAAACCAACAACACGCCTGCGCTGGCGCAGGCGGCGTTGGCGCGCGCTATGGGTTGCGAGCCTGAATGGATTGACATTGCCGAGCAGGAGGAAGGACTCGCGTTTCACCATATCGCTGAAGCCTGGGTATAAATTCGCGGCAACATGAACAGAAAGTCCGAATCTTCTCCTTTTTCACCGAAACCCGCGACGGTCCTTTCTCTATCGGGCGCACTGGCGCTGTCGCCGTTCCGGCGCGACCGGCTGCTGGAGGATATGCAGGAACGCGTGCCGGAACTCGCGGGCGTGACGGCGCATTATTGGCATTTCGCGGCACTCGACGACGAGCTGGACGCGCGCGAACGCGCGCTGTTGAAGCGCCTGCTGACCTACGGACCCGCGGCCGATGCCGTGCCGGCAAATCCGGTGAACAAGCCGCTGTTGGTGATTCCGCGCTTAGGCACGATTTCGCCTTGGTCCACCAAGGCCACGGACATCGCGCATTGCTGCGGGTTAAAACAGATTCGTCGCATTGAACGCGGCGTGGCGTGGCAATTCGCCATGAACGATGGCCGGGTGCCGGGCGCGACCGAGCGCGAGGTGCTCATGCCGCTGATCCACGACCGCATGGTGGAGAACGTGCTTCCCGGGTTGGCCCATGTCGCCGAGTTGTTCCGCGACGACGCGCCGGCGGCCCTGCGTGTGTTGGATCTGGCGGCGGGCGGGCGCGAGGCGCTCGTGATGGCGAATCGCGAATGGGGCTTGGCCCTGTCGGACGACGAGATCGAATACCTGGTCGAGAATTTCAAACGCATCCACCGCAATCCCACCGACGTTGAACTCATGATGTTCGCACAGGCCAACTCCGAGCATTGCCGGCATAAAATCTTTAACGCCAGCTGGACCATCGACGGAAGACCACAAAAAGATTCCCTGTTCGGCATGATCCGAAAGACCCACGCCGCCAATCCCAAAGGCACACTCAGCGCTTACGAAGACAATGCCGCGGTCATCGAAGGCGGGCGCATCGGGCGGTTTTTCCCCGAGCCGGGCACGGGCGTTTACACCTATCACGAGGACGACACCCACATCCTCATGAAGGTCGAGACCCACAATCACCCCACGGCAATCTCGCCGTTCCCGGGTGCGGCCACCGGCTCCGGCGGAGAAATCCGTGACGAGGGCGCGACCGGTCGCGGCGCCAAGCCGAAAGCCGGCATCACCGGCTTCTCCGTGTCCAACCTGCGCCTCCCCGGGGCGGCTCAACCGTGGGAGCAGGACCACGGCAAGCCCGGGCGCATCGTCTCGGCGCTCTCGATCATGCTCGAAGGGCCGATTGGGGGCGCTTCCTTTAATAATGAATTCGGCCGTCCCAACATCAGCGGCTATTTCCGCACGTTCGAGATGGAGGTGGATGGCGAGGTGCGTGGGTATCACAAGCCGATCATGCTCGCGGGCGGCCTGGGTAACATTCGCTCTCAACACGTGCACAAGCGTGAGATTCCACCGGGTGCGAAGATCATCGTCATCGGCGGTCCGGCAATGCTTATTGGTCTTGGCGGAGGGGCGGCTTCGAGCATGGCCTCCGGCCAAAGCCACGAGGAACTCGATTTCGCCTCGGTGCAGCGCGGTAACGCCGAGATGCAGCGCCGTTGCCAGGAGGTCATCGACCAGTGCTGGGCGCTGGGCGAGGACAATCCGATTCTTTCCATCCACGACGTTGGCGCCGGCGGCCTGTCGAACGCCCTCCCCGAACTGATAAATGGCGCGGGGCGTGGCGGCCAGTTCTACCTGCGCGCGGTGCCGAACGATCAGCCCGGCATGTCGCCCATGGAAATCTGGTGCAACGAGGCGCAGGAGCGCTACGTCCTGGCGGTGGAAGAAAAAGAATTCGAAACCTTTCGCGCGCTGTGCGAGCGCGAACGCTGTCCCTATTCCGTGGTCGGTGAGGCGACAGAAGAACCGCGCCTGGTGCTCGAAGACAGTGAGTTTATGAACCATGGCGAGCGTGAGGCCCGTCCCATCGACATGGAGTTGTCAGTACTGTTCGGCAAGCCGCCGAAGACGCAGCGCGATGTCATGCGCGTGAAGCGCAAATTCGAGCGCTTCAAGACCAAGGGCCTCGATATCAAGGAAGCCATTTACCGCGTGCTGCACCTGCCGACGGTGGCCAACAAGACGTTTCTCATCAGCATCGGCGATCGCACGGTCTCCGGTCTGGTGTGCCGTGATCAGATGGTGGGGCCGTGGCAGGTGCCGGTGGCGGACGTCGCCGTCACCGCCAGCGGTTACGACGGCTATACCGGCGAGGCCATGGCCGTGGGCGAGCGCACGCCGCTGGCGCTGATCAATGCCCCGGCCAGCGGGCGGATGGCCATCGGCGAGGCGTTGACCAATCTTGCTGCCGCGCGCATTCAGAAACTCCCGGACGTGAAGCTCTCCGCCAACTGGATGGCGGCCGCGGGCCACCCGGGCGAAGATGCCGCGCTCTACGACACCGTGCGTGCGGTGGCCCTCGAGTTATGCCCGGCGCTCGGCATTTCCATCCCGGTGGGCAAGGATTCGATGTCGATGAAAACCGTGTGGCAGGATGACGCAGGGCGGGAGCGCGCGGTGACCGCGCCGCTGTCGCTGATCGTTTCGGCTTTCGCGCCGGTGATGGACGTGCGCAAAACGCTCACCCCGCAATTGCGCACCGACAAGGGCGAGACGGATCTTATCTTGGTGGATCTCGGCAAAGGCGCCAACCGCCTCGGCGGCTCGGCGTTGGCGCAGGTTTTCGGGCAGCTTGGCGACACCGCGCCGGACGTAGACGACCCACGCGTGCTGCGCCTGTTCTTTCATGTCATCCAGGCGCTGAACGAGCTGGGTTTTGCCTATGCCTATCATGACCGCTCCGACGGCGGGCTGCTGGCGACCATATGTGAGATGGCCTTCGCTGGGCGCACCGGCGTGCACATTGATCTCTCGGACCTTGGCAGCGATCCTTTGGCTACCTTGTTCAACGAGGAGCTGGGTGCGGTGCTGCAAGTGCCGCGCGCACGGCGCGAAGGCATCACCGGCGCGCTCAAGAAGGCCGGCCTTGCGCGCCACACCCACATTATTGGCACATTGACCAATGATGACATCATCAGCTTCAGCCACGACCATAAGGAAATCTTTTACGACTCGCGCGTAAATCTGCAGCGCGCCTGGTCCGAGACCACGTATCGACTGCAGGCTCTGCGCGACAATCCACAGTGCGCACAGGAGGAATATGACCGCATTCTGGATACGACTGACCCCGGATTAAGCGCAACGCTGACTTATGATCTGGAAGAGAAAATCGCGGCACACTATATTGGTCGCGGGATAAAACCGCGTCTCGCGATCCTGCGCGAGCAGGGTATTAACGGCCAGGTGGAGATGGCCGCGGCTTTCGACCGCGCCGGTTTTTCAACGATCGATGTCACCATGAGCGACATCATCGAGGAACGGCTTTCGCTCAAGGACTTCAAGGGTTTCGCCGCCTGCGGCGGATTTTCGTTCGGTGACGTGCTTGGGGCCGGCGAGGGCTGGGCGAAATCCATCCTTTTCAATTCGCGCGCGCGGGATGAGTTCGCGGCATTTTTCGCACGCCAGGACACGTTCGCGCTCGGCATCTGCAACGGCTGCCAGATGATGTCGAACCTGCACGAGATCATCCCGGGGGCGGAACGCTGGCCGCATTTTGTGCGCAACAGCTCCGAGCAGTTCGAGGCGCGCGTGGTCATGGTACAGATCCCGCAGAATCCCTCGATTTTCCTTAAAGACATGCAGGGTTCGCTGCTGCCGATTCCGGTGGCGCACGGCGAGGGCCGCGCCGAATTCCGCGACCCCGATCAGGCTGAGCAGGTGATACTGGATAAGCAGGTGGCACTGGCCTTCGTCGACAACCGCGGCAAGCTCGCCACGACCTATCCGGACAACCCGAACGGCTCGCCGTATGGCATCTGTGGCCTCACCACGCCGGATGGGCGCTTCACCATCATGATGCCGCATCCCGAGCGCGTGTTCCGCGCCGTCGCCAATTCTTGGCGCCCGGATGACTGGGGCGAGGATGGGGGATGGATGCGGATGTTCCGTAACGCCCGCGTCTGGGTCGGTTGATTTCCAGCATACGGAGCACCCATGGCTGCCTACGTCATTGTCGAAATCCACGTGACCGATCCGGTCAAATTCGAGGAATACAAAAAACTTGCGCAGGGCTCGATCGCCGGCTTCGGCGGCAAATACGTCGCGCGCGGTGGGCGCATGGAAATGCTGGA
>Ga0224512_10000605_pt1 | contig 37158 bp, 38 predicted proteins | sample SF_May12_sed_USG_4_FD_169103 | JGI IMG/M metagenome (GOLD analysis project Ga0224512, IMG submission 169103) | Sediment microbial communities from San Francisco Bay, California, United States - SF_May12_sed_USGS_13 | ecosystem: Environmental > Aquatic > Marine > Sediment | place: USA... | reverse complement strand
GGGCCATGACGTCGAGCGGGTTGGTGACCATGATGATGATCGAGTCGGGCGCGACACGCTTGATCTCTGCACTCACCGACGTGATGACGCCGGCGTTGATCTTGAGCAGATCGTCCCGGCTCATACCGGGCTTCCTGGCCACGCCGGCGGTCACGATGAAGATGTCCGAACCGGCCGCCAACTCGTAGTCGTTCGCGCCGTACACGCGGGAGTCGAACCCCTCGATGGGCGCGCTCTCCCACTGGTCGAGGCCCTTACCCTGCGGGATCCCGTCTGCGATGTCGACGAGGATGATTTCCTTGGCCAGCTCCTTCTGTGAAAGAAGCTGCGAGCAGGTCGCTCCGACGTGCCCCGCACCTACGACGGTGATCTTCTTGACGCTCATGAAAGGTCCTTCGCTCCGCGGCAGGGTATTCGATCAAGGACGGGCGGACATCGGCTCCGCCAACCGCCCGTAGGCACGAATTCGGTGTCATGCCCGACGGAGTATAACGACGCTCCTTGGGAGGTCTACCCGCCGGTCTGCGAAAGCGCGACCAGCCCCCCGGAGCCGACGTCGCTTCCCTGAATGAGGTAGTGGCGCTCGGGCTTGATCTCGAGCGTACGGACGACGTGAGGCACCAGATCTTCGCCTGCGCGCAGTGGGTCCCGGAGGTTCGTTTGGATCGAGCCGAACAGACACGGCCGGAGCTGCCCGTCGGCGGTCAGCCGCATGCGGTTGCATCGGTCGCAGTAGTTGTGACTCATCGGGGTGATGACGCCGATCGTCCCCGGGGCGCCCGGGAAACGATGGTATCGGGCCGGTCCGTTCCCGAACGGCCCAGCGACCGGTTCGAGGGTGTCGATCGCCTCGATCCGGCGGAGCGCCTCGGTGCACGAAACGAACTGGTTGGCACTCAGGTCGAGGTTCGCCCCGGTGGGCATCATCTCGATGAAGCGAATGTGCCACGGCCGCTCGCGCGTGATCTCGGCGAACTCCTCGATTTCGTCGTCGTTCTGGCCGCGGATGAGCACGACGTTGATCTTGATCGGCGCGAAACCGGTACGCTCCGCGGCGTCGAGACCCGCCATGATCTTCGGAAGCAGGGCCGGGCGCCGTGCGATGGCGTCGACACGGTCCGGACGAAGAGAGTCCAGTGACACGTTGAGTCGCTGCACGCCGGCGGAACGGAGCGCCTCGGCCTGTTCCTCGAGCAGCACCGCGTTGGTCGAGAGTGAAAGGTCCTGGATCTCCGGCACGCCGGCGATCATGCGCACCAGATCGGGGAGGTCGCGACGCACCAGCGGCTCGCCCCCCGTGATTCGGACCCTGCGCAGACCCATGCCAGCCATGGTTCGAACGATCTGCTCGATCTCCTCGTAACTGAGCAGCTCTTCACGCTTGAGCCAAGGCAGACCTTCCATCGGCATGCAATACACGCAGCGGAGGTTGCACTTGTCGGTGACCGAGACGCGTAGGTATTCGACGCGCCGCCCGAACTGGTCGATCATCCCCGCACCCTCACTCATGCCCGCACGCCTCCGGTCCCCGGCGGGACCGTCCCGTCGACCCAACGGGCCGGCTCGTCCGTGTAGTGTTCCTGCTTCCAGACGGGCAAGCGCTTCTTGATTTCCTCGATCACGTAGCGCGAGGCGTCGAACGACTCCGCCCGGTGGGGGCTCGACACTGCGATCGCGACGGAGACCTCTCCAATATCGAGCGCCCCCACCCGGTGGATGACGGCCAGGCGTTCCGTCCCCAGCCGCGCGGCGGCCTCGTGCGCGATTTCTGCCAGCACCGGCTCCGCCATCTCGATGTACGCGTCGTAGCGCATCCCGGTCACGGAGCGTCCATCGGCGTGGTTGCGAACGATCCCCAGGAAGAGGACCGTGGCCCCGTCTTCCGGCGAGCCGACGCGCTCGAGAACCGACGTCGGATCGATCGGGTCGGTCGTTACGGCCGAGTGCACCACGCTAGCCTCCCGCGACCGGCGGGATGAACGCGACTTCATCGTCCGCGGAGAGCGGCTCGTCGAGAAAGGCGTACGTTCGATTCACCGCGACCGCGGGCTCCGCGGGTAGTGTGTCGAAGGGTGCACCACGGCCGCGAAGCTCGGCCACCAGGTCCGACACGGTCGCACCTGGACTCAACTCGACGGCCATGTGGCTCGTCCCGACCAGGTCCCGATACGATGCGAAGAAGAGCGCGTTGACGGAGAGGGTCACGGAAATGGAGCAGCCGGAGAGGAGGATCGGAAGCGCGGGAATCGGTCAAAGCGAGTTGCCGCACCCCCGCGGCTACCTGTCCGATCGATACACCTACAGTCGCCGGGGCGACGGTCGGTCGCACTACAGATAGATCCACCCCATGAACCGCGTCAACGTTCCCCCCGGGCGGCTCGGGCCATCGCGATCACCCCCGCCGCCTCGCCGACCGCGAAGAGAGCGCATCCGCCTCGCGAGATCCTCGCGGACCTCGTGAAGCTTCAAGACCTGCACCGGCGTCAGGACCTCGAGCAGGGCGGCCTGCTCGGCTCGGAACAGGCGACTCTCTTCTTCCCGGAGCTCCACCAGTCGACCGAGCAAGGCCTCTGCCTCCGCCTGGTCCTCGTTCCCCTCGATCAGTGCCTCGACTCGCCTCCGGGTCTCACGCTCCGAGCGGGCCAGCGACCTCCGCTCCTGTTGAAATCGTTCCATGACCTCGGTCAGAGCTTCCGACTCCGTATCGGACAACTCGAGGCGCTCCTGGATCATGCGACCCATTTGCGCGCGCAGACGACGCTCGAGCTCCTGTCGATCCTGCGGGGAGGCGTCCCTGCGACGGTCCTGGCCGTCGACGGGCGAGCCCAAGAGCATCGACGACGCGAGCGCGATCAAGACGAGCCTTCCCACAGCGATCATGCTTGACCTCCCGGGGGCGCGATGGCCTGCAGCTCGTCCAACAGCTCCGCTAGAGCCTCGTCCGACAGCGCATCGAAGACCGGCGCGCCGGCGAGCACACCGTCGTCACTCAGCCAGAGCTCGGTCTCATCTTCGAGGGCGACCTCCACGTCTAGGAGGTCGAGCGTGTCGGCGGCTGGCCGGGCGGTGATCCCGATCCCGAGCGCCAAAGCGGCGACCGCGGCGGCCGAAATGCCCCACCAAGGGCGCTGAAGGCGGCGACGGTCCCTTCGCATCGTCGAGATGATGCGGTCGGCGAGCTCGGCCGGCGCCTGTGGGCGACTCTGATAGACGAGTCGAGCCAGTGCGAGTTCCGCACGGCACCCCTCACACGAGCCCGCGTGGGCCTCGACGGACGCGGCACCCGCCTGCCCCGCTCGGCCGCTGGCCACCTCGGGGATCATCTCCCGTATGCCGGCACAGTCCATTGTGCTCATTCCATCAACTCCCTGAGACGTCGGATACCGTGAAAGTAGTTCACCCGGGCCGCACCTTCACTCGACCCGATCACCTCCCCGACCTCCCTGAAGCTCATGCCCTCTTCGATCCGGAGCGTCACGGACATGCGCTGCTTCTCGGGTAGTTTGCCCAGTGCGGTCCGAGCCCGCTCGGACTCGTCCGCAAGCACCGCGCGCTCGGCCGGGTCGGGCCCGCGCGACGCGATCGGCTCGACGAGCTCGAGGGCGGTCTCCCGCCGTCGATTCGCCTTGCGGAGCGCACCACGAGCCTCGTTCGCGGTAATCGTGAGCAACCAGGTCCGAAACGACGCATCTCCTCGAAATCCCTCCAAGGCCCGAAACGCCTTCAGAAAGGCCTCCTGAACCGCGTCCAGGGCCGTGTCGTCATCCTTGGTGATCGAAACCGCGACGCGGAACGCCGCGTCTTGGTATCGCCGCACCAGAGCACCGAGGGCCGATTCGTCGCCCGTCCGTCCTCGCTCGACCAGATCGGAGTCGGGGATTCGGCCGGCCCCTGGCGCCTCGTCGGTCACCGATAGATAGACGCCGTCGCGAAGGAATCGTTAGAAGCGAGCGGCGACGGCCACACGCGGATTCTCAGTACGCGGGCTCGTCGAGCTTCTCGACCCGGGCGCGCAGGTGCTTCGACGGCTTGAAGACGGGGACGCTCCGGGAGGGGACCTCGACCGGGTCTCCGGTGCGCGGATTGCGCGCCATGCGGGTCTTGCGCTTCCTCACCTTGAACGTGCCGAACCCGCGAATCTCGATGTTCTCGCCGTTCGCGAGGGCCAACTTCACCGCATTCAGGAACCCGTCCACAACCAACGCGCAGTCCTTCTTCGTGACGCCCGGGCCGATGGCTTCGGCCACCTGCTCGACCAGATCTGCCTTCGTCATTCGGCCTCCTGAGAGCCGTGAATCAGAGCGCGAGGTATCGATGGGGACCGGACGGTAACGAGGCCCGAAGGAGGCCGCAAGGTCGCCGGAGTCGTTGTGGCAGAGAGACTTGCAACGACGATCGCGATGCGGGTCAGACGACGACTCCAGTGGGGTCGGCCGGCTCAGCCTTTCGCACGCGATTCCATGAGATCCAGGAATCGATCGAACAGGTAGCGACTATCGTGCGGGCCGGGCGCGGCTTCAGGGTGGTATTGCACCGAGATGACGGGGCGACTGCGGTGCTCGACGCCCTCGACGGTTCGGTCGTAGAGGTTCACGTGAGTAAGCCGAAGATCGGGCGCGCCGGGGATCTCATCTCCGTCGCCACCGCGCACCGCGAAGCCGTGATTCTGCGACGTGATCTCCACTGTCCCGAGGTCGAGGTTCTTGACCGGATGGTTCCCGCCATGATGGCCAAAGGGAAGCTTGAACGTCTCCGCCCCGAAGGCTCGGCAGATGAGCTGATGCCCCAGGCAGATCCCGAATACCGGGACGTCCGCCTCGGACAAGCCCAAAATCGCCTTCTCCGCCTGGCCCACGGCTGCCGGATCACCCGGACCATTCGAAACGAAGAGCCCGTCGGGCGGATTCGACAGCAATTCCCCAACAGGTGTTTCAGCCGGAATGACCGTGACCCGGCAGCCACGCTCGGCCAGCAGCTTCGGCGAGTGCGCCTTCACTCCGAAGTCGTACGCGACGACGTGGAACCGCTCCTCTCCGACGGCGGCAACCTCGTACGGCTCTTCCGTCGACACGCCGCAAGCGAGCTCGAGCCCCTCCATCCGAGGCTGCTCCAGGATCCTGCGGAGGACCTCGCCCGCGTCCTCCGCCGCCGGGACGATCGCGCCGCGCATGGCGCCCTCGGAACGGATGTGCCGGGTGAGGGCCCGGGTGTCGATGTCGGCGATGCCCGAGATGCCATTCGACTCGAGGTACTCGTCGAGCCCCCCATCCGACCGCCAATTCGAATGAACCCGCGAGGCTTCCCGAACGATGAACCCGCTCACCTTGGGCGTCGGCGATTCGCGATCCTCTCCGTTTACGCCGTAGTTGCCGATGAGCGGGTAGGTCATCGTCACCAGCTGGCCGGTATACGACGGATCTGTGAGGATTTCCTGGTACCCGGTCATCGACGTGTTGAACACGACTTCACCGAATGCCAGGGCGCGCGAGCCGAGGTGGACGCCGTCGAACCGACGGCCGTCTTCCAGCAGGAGGTAAGCGTCGTGGTTCAGGGGTGACCTCGTGGCGGTCGGAGTTCAGGGGGCACTTGGCCAAAAGCTACCGGCGGCCCCGGCCCGGTCAACCCGTCCGCCGGCGCCGGCGCGGGGTTAGCTTGTCGCGTTACGAGGACCCGGGCTCGTGGGTTGGAACCGCGACCCCGTCACACCGTGAGCCCTTCGCCCTATCCCTGCCTTGGACACCGTCTACATCCACGCCGACGAGTCGTGCCTCGGCAACCAGCACCAGAAGAAGGCCAGTCCCGGAGGGGCCGCAGGCCTCGTCGAGGTATGGGCCGACGGCCGGTGGGAGCGCCGCGACTACTGGATCTCGGAGCCCGATACGACGAACAACCGAATGGCCCTCCGGTCCGCGATCGAGCCGCTGCAGCTTCTCAAGCGACGATGCCGCGTCCGCTTCGTCTCCGACAGCCAGTACTTGGTGAAGGGCATCACAGAGTGGCGCCACGCGTGGAAGCGATCCAACTGGAAGCGTAAGACGGGACCCATCAAGAATCTCGAGCTCTGGCAACGACTCGACGTGCTCATCGACCGTCACGAACTGTCCGCGCAGTGGGTCCGCGGGCACCACGGCCACCCCGAGAACGAGTATGTGGACTTCCTCGCCACGCGCGCCGCCTTGGAGCAATCGGCGTCCGGCGGCTTCCGCCCGTCGGGCTTCCAGCAGTGGCTCGACGAGCAGCGGGAGAAGGGTGATTTCCTCGGCTACATGGAATTCGAGCCGCCCGAAGATCGCTACGTCACGTAGGCGGGTGCGGGGCCGCGCTCGAGCGGGCGTCGCCCCAACAGTGAGTGACACGCCCGGCGGGATGGAGGCGAGGCACGGGGTATCCACAAAAGCGAAGCGGCCCAAGCCGCAGCAAGCTGCAACTCAGGCCGCCTCTCTTGCAGTCCTCGCGAAGCTCACGAGCCTCGCTCGGTACTACGTGCGCTGGCGGATTCTCAGGCCCTGCTTGGGTCCGCCTTCGTGAAGGCGGCTGGGCCATTCCTCCTTCCTCCGTTTTGTCACGCGGTCCGCGACCGGAGGTCGCCCCGAGCTCTCAGGGCTCTTTCGGCGGGGGCCAGCGACCTCCCCCGTCGGGCTTCCCGGACATTCCCAAGTTCCGGGTCACCTCGTCTTCGCTACGCCGTCGCGTCCGAAGACCCACCTTTCGGATTCATCTGAGGGATAACCAACGTTATCGATCTCGATGAGCCGCATCCGAAACGCGAAGGATAGATAAGGTGGTCCAACCCCTCGGGCAAGGCTTCACAAAACAAACGTCCATCAATTCCGAAATACGCTGTAAAATACTTCCATATAGTGATTTACATCGACGTCATTTGTTTCTCAGGCAGTACGATCGGTGACGGGAGAAACAGATGATTTCACTCGCGGACGTTCGCGGGTCACTGCGGAAAGTCGGCGTCAGAAATGCGAAAAATCTCGCCGTTTGGGAGGGGCGCAGGGCGCCACGGCGGCTGCGGTCAACGCCGAGATTTTGTTGCTCAGCCGACAATAGTTTCATGCCCGAAGACGCGCGCGAAGTGTTCGACGAAACGCTGGGACACTTCCGCGAGCTCGGGAGCGTCTTCTTCCAGCTCGCGCTCCAGCGAAGACACGTCTCGGTCAGGAATGCCGCAGGGGACGATCGTCTCGAAGTAGGAGAGGTCGGATCGCACGTTCAGGGCGATCCCATGCGAGGTGATCCAGCCCGAGCTCACCCGGATCCCGATGGCGGCGAGCTTCCCGAGCGCGGTCCAGACGCCTGTACCGGCTTCGCTCCGGACGGCCTCGATGCCGTACTCGGCGGCGACGTCGATCAAGACGCGTTCCAGATCCCGCAGGTAGCGATGGAGGTCTTTCCGGTCGGGCTTGAGATCCAGGATCGGATACGCCACGAGCTGACCCGGCCCGTGGTAGGTCACGTCTCCTCCCCTACCCGCCTGGAAGAGCTCGATCCCGCGTCGTTCGCGCTCTGCCTCGTCGAGGAGGACGTGTTGCGGGTCGGAGCTGGACCCGAGGGTGATCACGTGCGGATGTTCGAGGAGCAACAGGGTGTCGGGGATCTCGCCCCGACGCCGCTGGGCCACGAGCTCCGCCTGCAGTTCCAGGGCCTCCCCGTACGGAACCGTCCCCATCCACGAGACGGCGAGCGTTCGGGGGCTCCCCCTACTCATCGCAAGCTGGCTACGCGTCCTCGGGAAAGTCCTCGAGCATTTCCTTGAGACGCGAGAGGAACCGCGCCGCGTCCGCCCCGTCGACGATGCGGTGGTCATAGCCGAGGGAGAAGAGGGCACGCTTACGAATCGCCATCGAATCGGTACCGTTGTTCGGGTCGGTGACCACGACCACACGCTTTTCGATCGCCCCGGTCCCGAGAATGGCCGAGGTACCCTTCGGGATCACGGGAAGCCCCACCATCGTCCCGAGAACGCCGGGATTCGTGATGGAGAAGCTCGCCCCCTGGATCTCGGCGGGCATGAGCTTCCGGTCGCGGGCGCGGGTGGCCAGGTCGACGATCTTGTTGCCGATGCCGACGAGACCGAGGTGGTCCGCGTCGTGCACGACCGGCACGATCAACCCGGGATCGAGGTCCACGGCCATTCCGAGATTCACGTTCCCGCGGTAGATCACGTTGTTGCCGGAGATCGTCGAGTTGATCGTGGGGAACTCGCGCAGAACACGAGAGACGGCCCAGGCGACGAACGCCGTGTAGCTGACCCGCGCACCTTGGGCCTTCCAGCGCTCCTTGCTCGCGCTGCGCACGCGATCGATGGCGGAGAAGTCGATCTCGATGAACGAGTGCACGTGTGGGGCGATCCGCTTGGCGAGCACCATGTGCTCCGCCGTGAGGCGGCGGATCTTGTCCATCGGCTCGACGGTGTCGGCCCCGCGGACGGGGAACTCGGGGTGGTGCACCTCGCGATAGAACCGCTCCCAGAGATCGGACGGCGCGGAGGCTGCAACGGGCTTGGCTGGCGCGGCGGTGGCTGGCGCCGCCGGCTTGGCAGCGGCAACCTGCTCGGCGGCGGCTCCACCCGATTCGATGAACTCGAGGATGTCGTGCTTGGTCACGCGCCCCGCATGGCCCGTCCCCGGCACCGACTCGATGTCGACACCGTGCTCTTCGGCGATCTTGCGAACGACCGGCGTCGAGCGCGTGCGCAGCCGATCTTCGGCCGTCTCCACCCCTCCCGATGGCGCCGTCGAGGCAGCTTCGGGCGGCGGCGGGGCAGTTTGGGGCGGCGGCGCGGGGGCGGCGGCGACCTCGACCGGATCGGACTCCTGCGGCTCGGGCTCCGGTTCCGGCTCCGGCTCCGGCTCCGGCACTGGGCTGGCCTCCGGCGGCGCAGCCACCGCTCCGGCATCGGTATCGATGTACGCGACGACGGTGCCGACCTCGACGGTCTCACCCTCGGCGACCGTGATCTCCACGAGCGTGCCAGAGGCCGGCGCGGGGATCTCAGCGTCGACCTTGTCGGTCGAGATTTCCAGGATCGGCTCATCGCGCGCTACGGCGTCGCCGACCTGCTTGAGCCACTGGGAAACGGTGCCCTCGGCAATGGACTCGCCCATCTGGGGCATCGGGACGTCAATTCGAGACACGCTCGATCACTCCGGTTCTGTTAGTACGCAGCCAGGTACCGCGCCGCCGTGATGACGTCGTCGGCCTGGGGTAGGAAGTAGTCCTCGAGCGATCCGGAGTACGGCACAGGCGCGTCGATCGCCGTGACCCTCAGGATCGGTCCATCCAACCATTCGAACGCCTTCTCGCTCACACGGATCGCGATCTCTCCCGCGATCCCGCCGGTCCGGGTGTCCTCGTGCACGATCAGCAGCTTGCCCGTCTTCTTCACGCTCTCGACGATCGCGTCATCGTCCATGGGCAGCAGCGTGCGAAGGTCGACGATCTCCACCGAGAGCCCATCCTCGACGTCCAGGGTCTCGGCGGCACTCAGGCTTTTGTGCACCATCGCCCCGTAGGTCACGATCGTGAGATCCGACCCGTCCCTGACCGTCTTCGCCACGCCCAGGGGGACTGTATAGTCGTCATCGGGCAGCACTTCACGTAGGGCCGGGGCACGGTACAAGCCCTTGTGCTCCTCGAAGAGCACGGGGTTGTCGTCCCGAATCGCGGCCTTGAGCAGGCCCTTCGCGTCGTATGCGTTGCTCGGGTACACGATCTTCAGACCAGGCGTGTGGAAGAACGCCATCTCCACGTTCTGCGAGTGGAAGGGGCCGCCCCGATTGCCCCCGCCGACGGGGCCTCGAATCACGAGAGGCATCGGCCCTGCACCTCGGTAGAGCGAGGTGGCGATGTAGTTGGTGATGACGTCGTATGCGGGCGAGATGAAGTCCATGAACTGGATCTCGACCACGGGTCGGAGGCCCATGTGCGCCGCACCCGCGGCGGCCCCGGTGAATCCGCCTTCGGCAATCGGCGTGTCGATGACGCGGCGCTCGCCGAAGTGCTCGAGAAACCCTCTCGTCACCTTGAACGCCCCGCCGTACACCCCGATGTCTTCGCCGAGGAGGAAAACCGATTCGTCGCGGACCATCTCCTCGAACAGGGCTTCGCTGATCGCCTCGAGCATCGTGACCGGCTCGCCACGCTGAGTCTTCAGCAGGTGTTCGGGCCCGGCGACCGGCTCGATCTGGGTGTGCACGGTCATCGGCCCCTCACGGGACGGCCGGCTCGGCGCGGGTCCAGGGACGGGCGATGTCGAGGTCCGTATAAACGTCGTAGACCGCGCTCGGTCCGTCGGGGTTCGGCTCCTCGACGACGGACTCCGCGGCGATTCGACAGCGCTCGAACACTTCCTCTTCGATCGCGGAGAGCTCTTCTTCGGTGGCCCATTCGTTCCTCAACATTCGGTCGCGATAGCCTGCGATGGGGTCCCGCTTCTCCCACTCCTCGATGAGCGCAGGATCCACGTATTCCTGAGGGTCGTGCTGCGCGTGCCCCAACCGTCGAAAATAACGCAGCTCGACGAGGCGCGTGCCCTCGCCGGCGCGCACGAGTGCGGCGGCCCGGCGCACCGTGTCGAAGACCTCGAGCACGTCGGTGCCATCCACGGAATCCGCGCCGATGCCGTATCCCGGCCCCTTGTCGGCGAAGGTTGCCACGCGGGTGTTCTTGTGCGTCGGCGTCGAAAACGCCCACTGATTGTTCTCGACCATGAGGATCAGCGGGCAACGTTGGACCGCGGCGAAGTTCAGACCCTCGTGCCAGGCGCCGGTCGACGAGGCGCCGTCTCCGTAAAAGACCATGCCGATCCGTTCCTCCCCGCGCATCCGGAAGGTGAGCGTGATGCCCGCCATGATCTCGATCATCGTTCCGAGCGGCGAAACCGGTCCGACGAACCCTTTCTGGAAGTCGAACCAGTGTAGGTTGGCCTCACGCCCGCGCGTCGGCCCCGAGCCCTTCGCCATATACTGCCGGAAGAAGTCCTCGAGCTCGCCCCCGAAGAGAAAGAGGGCGCCGGCTGCTCGTACCGTGTGAGCCAGGAAGTCACCGGTGCCGTCGTCGCGGCGTCGCAGCGCGAAGGCGGCGCCCACGGCGCCTGCCTCTTGTCCCAACGAGCGATAGAGGCCTCCGGTGACGTGGCCTTGTTTTTGGAGAATCTCCAGCCGCTCTTCTGCGGCCCGCGTCAGCGTGAGCGCGCGGTACAGCTCGTGGAGCTCAGCCCGACCGAGCCCATAGCTGGATCGGTCAGACAAGGGGTCAGTTGCCCTCGTTGCCGGAGTTGCCGTCGTTCGCGGGCGGGGGCGTATCGCCGAGCCCAGGAAGTACCGGCTCAGGCGCCGTCGTGGTCACCGGTGCATCGACCTGGATGACCGACTCGGGTGCGCGAGCACGAGACGACATGATGGAGAGAACGAGCGCCAGCACCATGAAAATGGTGCCGGTCGTCCAGGTGGCTCGCGTCAAAACGGTGGTCGCCTGACGACCGCCGAGCACGCCGTCGGCCATCGTACCCCCACCACCACCGACGGCGGCGAGACCCCCGCCCTTTCCGGCTTGCAGGAGGATCACGACCGACAAGATCAAGCCGTCCAACACCATGACGGCCAACAAGAAACCATACATCGCGTACCGTATTCCCTTCGGAGTTAGACGTTAAACGTCGAAGAGGCTCGGAGGGGTGTCAACGGCTTCACCTCCCCGCTCGAGCGATCGCAACGAACGACTCCGGGTCGAGGCTCGCACCCCCGACGAGGACTCCGCCGACGTGCGGGGCGCTCAGGAGCTCGCCTGCATTCGCCGGCTTCACGGAGCCGCCGTAGAGAATCGGGATTCCGGCGGCGACGGTCGCGCCAAAAGCGTCGGCAAGTCGAACGTGAAGCGTCTCGTGCGCGGCGCTGGCGTCGGCCGGCGTCGCGGTCTCTCCGGTTCCGATCGCCCAGACGGGCTCGTATGCAAGGAGGAAGCGCTCCTTCGCGTCGCCGAGCGCGGGGAGCGCGGCCTCGAGTTGGCGGAGAATCACCTCGTCCACTCGCTCCTCGCGGCGCTCCTCGAGGGTCTCGCCGACGCACAGTACGGGCACGAGTCCATGGCGCCGAGCCGCAGCGACCTTGTCGTGCGTCTCTCGGTCAGACTCTCCGAAGACGTGCCTTCGTTCGGAGTGTCCCACGAGCACGTAGTGGGCGCCCGCATCCGCCGCGATTGGCGCCGATGTTTCACCGGTGAACGCACCGCCGTCTTCCCAGTGGATGTTCTGGACACCCAGGCCCACCTGGGTCGAAGCCGCACGCCTCGCCGAGACGGCGGCGGAGAGTGAGGCCACGGGCGGGAATATGATCAGCTCGTGGTCCTTCCCCACCGCGCCAGCGTCGAGTCTGTCGAAGAACTCGCGGGTCTCCGAGGGCCCTTTGTGCATCTTCCAGTTTCCCGCGATCACGGCCATCGTGCACCTCGTCTTCGTGCGTTCGTCTCGAAAGAAGATGGCGTCAGAAGTCGCTCAGCGCGTCGACTCCGGGTAGGACCGCACCCGCGAGAAGCTCGAGCGATGCACCACCCCCGGTCGATACGTGAGTCAAGCGATGTGCGACGCCCGCACGCTCCGCGGCCGCAGCCGAGTCCCCGCCTCCGAGCACACCCAACGCGCCTCCATCACACGCTAACGCAACGGCCTCCACGATCGAGAGGGTCCCCCCCGCAAACGGCTCCATCTCGAAGACGCCCATGGGGCCGTTCCACACGATCGAGCGCGCACGTCCGATCATGTCGCCGAAGCGCTCTCGAGTCTTCGGGCCGATGTCGAGGATCTTGTCCTCGCCCTGCACGGCATCGCGCGCGACGACACGGGCGGACGCGTGCTCGGAGACCTCGGACGCGACCACGCAATCGATGGGCAGGACCATCCGCTCGCCGGCCTCCTCCAAGAGGCGCGCGGCAACGTCGAGGCTGTCTTCCTCCACGAGCGACGCACCGGTCTCGAGGCCGAGGGCCCGAAAGAACGTGTTCGCCATGGCGCCACCGATCAGGAGCCGATCGACGCGCGGCAACAGGGCCGACACGACGCCGATCTTCGAGGAGATCTTCGCTCCGCCGATGATGGCTACGAACGGCCGCTCAGGAGCGCGCAGGACACTTTCCAGATAGCGCAGCTCGCGCGCCATCAGCAGCCCCGCGACCGCATCATGACCTCGGGCTCGCATCGCTTCGGCGAGCCCCACCGTCGACGCATGTGCCCGATGCGCGGTGCCGAAGGCGTCGTTGACGAAAAGCTCGCCGAGCTCGGCCCACGACTGCGCGAGCGCCGGGTCGTTCTTCGTTTCTCCGGCGAGGAAACGAGTGTTCTCGAGGAGGGCGATGCCACCCTGCGGGACCTCGGCCACCTGCGAGGCGGCCTCGGCGCCATCCGAGTGGGGGATGAAGCGCACGGGTGCCTCGATCAGTTCGTCCAAGCGCGCGGCCACGGGCGCGAGGGAGAACTCCGGATCGACCTCGCCCTTGGGGCGGCCGAGGTGCGACAACAACACGACGCGCGCCCCGGAAGACGTCAGAAACCGAAGGGTCGGAAGCGACGCCCTGATGCGTTGGTCGTCGGCCACGACGCCGTCGTCGAGCGGCACGTTGAGGTCGGCTCGGACGACGACTCCACTGCCCTCGAACCAACTCAGCTCGACGTCCGAAATCGTCTTCTTGTTCAACGAGAACCCCACGGGGTCTGAGGGTTGGGCCGGGTTTCGAGTCGGCCCATTCTAACCCCGTCGCGACATGAAATCATGTCGCGGATTCTCGGCCCCTACTCCGGCGAGAAGACTCGTCCCAGGTCGTCGACGTACGCGCGGCCCTCCGGCGTCAGGTCGGCCTCCGCACCCGAGGCCCACCGGACGAAGGTGATGTCCGGGCCACTCCCGTAGTCCCAGAACTCCGTCAGGCGCCCGGAGCCGCCGTCGACGACATGAACGTGCTTCGGTCCACCGAATCGCACCCAGACTTCCCCCGCGTCGCCGTAAACGCCCCCGAGCGCCAGGTGGGCGTAAGCCGTCCGGGAGAGGTGCTCGACCCGCCGCTCGTTCACCTCGGTCCTGGCATTTCGGTCCTTCCGGGCCCAGAAGTCGACCTCCCAGGCGCGCCGTTCCAGCGCAGGAAGGCTCCGATAGCGATAGCGGTCCTCGACGCGCAGAAGGAATCCCACGTCCGCGAGTCGATCGGCAAGGGCGGGATCCATCCGTTCGAGCGCCGCCTCGAAGTGCTCGGCCGCCTCCGTCGAACGCTCGAGCCGCTGGAGCGCGATGCCGGCCAGCAACAGCCCGTTGGGATGCCCGTCGCTGACCCGCGTGAAGCGCAGCGCACCGCGCAAGACGTCCTCCCATCGACCGTCGCCGGCGAGGGTGACGAGGAAGTCGGTGTTCGCGCCGACGTGGCCCGGATACGCCTCGATCGCCGCCCGGTAGGACGCCATCATCAGCGTCAGATCCGCGGAGGCCCGACCTTCGTGCGGCTCGAAGCCCGCGGCGAACACGTCGCCCAGCTCACCCGGACAGAGGTAGTTCCACGCGATGAGCCGTTCCACGGACGCGAACCCCGTACCCGCACCTCCCGAGGAGCGGGCTGCCGCGCACGAGGCGGCGCTGAAGGCTTCGGAGCGTACGCGCCCGACCCCGGTGGAGGCTCGCCAGTTGTCCTGCACCAACCTCCCTCGCTCGTAGTGGAGTTCGCCGACCACCCATGCGCCGGTAGCATCGGGGCCGGAGAGAGCGATCTGCAAGCCTCGCTCGAAGAGCCCCCTGGCTTCCGTCCGAACGCCCTGCCGCAGACGGATCCGACCGAGTGCGAGGAGCGACGCTGGTGTCTCCGCACCCCGCGCAATCGCGTCGTCGAGCGCCGCGCCGACCGCGGCTCGCCACTCGGTGGGGGTCACGGATTCGGGGGCCACACCGCGGAGGATTGCGACCGCGGGACCGAACGTCTCGACGACGGATGGATCTTCGAGCGCCGCCACCAACCCTCGCTCGGCGATCGTAATCTCATTCGCCTCGATCCGATCGGTCCGCGGGGAGCGAGCCAGCGTCGCCAGATCGAGCGGCTCGCTCAGGTGCCACCACTCGCTGCGGTCTACCGTCGGCAGGCTCATCGGGTCGACGACCGGACCCAAGACACGATCCACGCGCTCCGGATCGGGCTCGAAGAGGACCGGAAACTCGATCCACGTCCCCACGGGCCGCCCCTCCTGCAATCCGGGCATGAACCGGAAGCTCGGGGCCACCAAGCGCGCGATTCGGTCCAGTTCTCCGACGCCGGACGACTCCGAAACCGAAGCGTCGCTCGCGCGTCCCGTGTCGTCGACCCACATCCGCACACGGACGATTCCGCCGATGCCCCGTCGCTGGAGACTCTCCGGATACGCCGCCTGCAACATCGCCTCGGCCGCTTCACGATCGAGCATCTCCGGGACGATCGGCGGCGAGGGGACCATCATGACCGGCGCGGCTACATCCCCCGTCGCCTCCACTGAAACGCTCGGGGCGGCGATGACCTCCGGCTCATCAACGTCCGCCTCGGGCGCCGCGGCCGCCTCGGGCCCCGGCGGGAGCGGCTGTACCGGCGACTGAACCTGCGCGGCCTCCGGCTCGGGCGTGAACGCCCCGATCAGGCGCACGAACGACGCCCTCGCCGCCGGCACGGACGCGCTCCCAAGAAATACCGCGGCGAGCGCGGCGGCCGCGAGATGACGGCGGAGCGTCGAACCCGTCCTGATGGACTCCCCGGCCCAAACCCGCGCAAGCTCCGCACGCAGCTCCGGGACGAACGAGGGTCGCTCCTCATAGCGAAGCGCGGACAGCTCTTCGTCGAGCGCGCGCAGGTCGTCGGGCAACCTGCCGCCCGAAATGTCGAACATGTCGGTCATTGATCTATGGCTTCGTGCGCCTCCGCCTCCACCGACGCCTTCAACCTCTTGAGGGCGCGATGGAGTCGGACAGCGACGGCATTGTTGCTGATGCCCAGCTGCTCGGCGATCTCCGGATTCTCGAGTCCGGCGCCGTAGCGTAGGCTGAGGATTTCCTGGTCGCTCTTCCGCAGCGTCCGGGCCCCATTGAGGAGGCGCTGGATGCGTTCCTGCTTGATGACCCGCTCTTCGTGGGACGGGATGTCCGCCACGAGATCGGGGATGCGGTCGAGCGAGACGTGTAGCGAGCCTCGCCGCTTCAAGGACCGGAGATGGTCCGTGACCGCGTTCCTCGCGATCCGAAGCAGCCAGGTCTTGGGCGAGGCCCGATCGCGGTCGTAGCGACCGAACGCGCGCAGCGCCTTCATGAAGACCATGGACGTGACGTCCTCGGCGGCCTCCCGCGTCGCGACCCTGAACCGCACGTAGCGATACACCGCGCTCTGGTACTCGACATACCACTGCTCGAACTCACTCGGAAGCGAGTCCTCACGCTTCCGATGGCTCGTCGCTGGGCCCTTCAGGGCTACATCCGGCTCCATATGCATCGTCCTGTACTACGCAGGCTCTGAACCGAAGTTACATCCTCTCGGACCGCGTGCGACACGATGCCGACCGCCGACGGAGCCACCGGTGCGCCGCACTACGATCAGAGACGCTCTCCGATGTGCGCGACCAGGTCGACGACCCGTGTGGAGTACCCCCACTCGTTGTCGTACCAGGACAGGACCTTGACCATGCGACCGTCCATGACGGCGGTCGACAGACCGTCGACGATCGAGCTGCGCGGATCACCCGTGTAGTCGATCGAGACCAAGGGCTCCTCGGAGAGTCCGAGAATGCCCTTCATCGGGCCATCGGCGGCCGCGCGGAACGCGGCATTCACTTCGGCCTCCGTCACGTCCTTCTCGAGCTCGGCCACCAGGTCGACGAGCGAGACGTCGGCCGTCGGCACCCGGATCGCCATCCCGTCGATGCGCCCATCGACCTCCGGGAGTACGAGCCCGGTGGCTTTGGCGGCCCCGGTGGTCGTCGGGATCATGGACAACGCCGCGGCCCGGGCACGTCGGAGGTCCTTGTGCGGGAGATCGAGGATTCGCTGGTCGTTGGTGTAGGCGTGGATCGTCGTCATCAGCCCGTGACGGAAGCCGAACGAGTCGGTCAGCACCTTCACCACCGGCGCCAGACAGTTCGTCGTACAGCTCGCGTTCGAGATGATGTCGTGGGCGGACGGGTCGTACTTGTCGCCGTTGACGCCGAGCACGATGGTGATGTCCTCGCCCTTCGCGGGGGCGGTGATCACGACCTTCTTGGCTCCCGCGTCCAGATGTTTGGACGCCCCCGCTCGATCGCGGAAGATCCCGGTCGCCTCGATGACGATGTCCACTTCGTGCTCGCCCCACGGAAGCTTCGACGGATCGCGCTCGCTGAACACTCGGATCGCGTCTCCGTCGACGGTTAGGCCCCCGTCCGACACGTCGACCGTGCCCGGGTAACGGCCATGGACCGAGTCGTACTTGAGCAGGTGGGCGAGGGTCGCCGCGTCCGTGAGGTCGTTGACCGCCACGAAGTCGATGTCGGTGCGGCCCGACTGCTTCGCGCTCCGAAGTACGTTCCGGCCGATTCGCCCGAATCCGTTGATCGCTGCACGGATCGCCATGTTCGCTACGTCTCCCAGAAGTGGAGTGGAGAGAGGGTGTCGTAATCAGCGCGTAACATAACGCCTGCGCCGCCGTTTCTCAGGCTGCGGGGCGACGCCGAAGGGACGAGGCTTGCGGCAAGGCTCGAGCGAACGTAAGCAGCCGCACCGAGCGGGCTCCCACCGACACGAGCGACCGTGCCGCCTCACCGGCGGTGGCACCCGTGGTGAGGACGTCGTCGACGAGCAGCACGTCCATGCCGCGGATTCGGGTGGCCTGGTCGGAGATCACACCGAAGGCGCCCCTCACGTTCTCGCGGCGTGCATCCGGCGACAGCGTCGTTTGGGAGGCGGGCGCGGAGGATCGCTCCAAGGCATTCAGCAACGGTAGCCGCAGCGTCTCGCTGACCACCTTCGCGAGCAGCGCGGCCTGGTTGTATCCCCGCGCCGAGCGGCGACGCTCGGTCGTGGGGACCGGCACCACCCCTTCAATCCTCCCCAGCCTCCCCCTCCTAGGGGTCTCGCGCTCCACGACCCTCGCCATGCGGCGCCCCATGAGACACGCCAACTCGGCCCACCCCTCATACTTCAGCCCGTGCACGAGATCGCTCGCGGGGGAAGTGAGTACGTGCGCGTAGCGCGCCAAAGACAGCTCGGCCGGCCACTCGCGACATTCGAGACAATCGGGCGCTTGTCCGCGGCCGGTCCCACGAGGCGCGTGGCACCGGGGGCACCGGGGCCAACTCGCGACCTCGAGGCGGGTTCGACACCGAGCGCAGACAATCACGGTATCGCCCTTGTCGATATCCCTCGCGATCCACGCCCGGCACACGACGCATCCCGTGGGGAGCAGAAAGTCGAGCAGGCCCCCGAGGCCTTCCGCCCACCGCGTCACCGGCTCGCCACGACCTCGCGCATTCGATCCACCGGGGCGTCGACATCCCACCAGCACTCGAAAGACGCCGCGCCTTGTTGAACCAACATCTCGAGCCCGTCCGTCGAGCGAATACCCGCAGCGTCCGCAGCTCGGACGAACGGCGTGACGTGTCGACCATAGACGAGATCCATGGCGGCTCCGGCGCGCCCCAGCATGGCGAAGTCGATGGGACTGGCGTCACCTTCGGCGAGTCCGAGGCTGGTCGCGTTGACCACGAGGTCGAACCGCTCGCCCTCCAACTCTCGGACGACCGAGACGACCCGGGCCTTCTGGCCGCCAATCCGACGCGCGATCGCGCGGGCCCGCTCCTTCGTCCGGTTGTAGATCCATACCTCTTCGGCCCCCTCCTGCAGAAGCCCGAGCAGCGCGGCTCGGGCGGCGCCGCCGGCACCGAGCAGCAACACGCGGATCCCCTGCGCGGACCCCTCGAGGAAGACCCGAAGGGCGCGTTGAAATCCCTCGACGTCGGTGTTGTCCCCGTGGACCCGGCCTCGGGCGTCACCCCAGAACGTATTGCACGCGCCGGTCCTTCGGACGGCCTCGCTCCGCACGTCCAGTAGGCTCGCAGCCTTCTCCTTGTGGGGAATCGTGACGTTGCCTCCTCCCCCGGCTCGGGCGAGGCCGCGCATGAATCCGACCAGGTCGTCCCCCGCGCAGCGAACGGCGACGTAGACTCCATCGACACCGGTGGCGGCAAAGGCCGCGTTCTGAAGCTCCGGTGAGGCCGAGTGGGCCACGGGGTCGCCCAGGAGCGTGAGCACCCGGGTCTTGGCCGTGACCGTCGGGCTGGTGGTCAGGGTCATGGCTCGACCACGGGAACGAGACGATCGAGCGAGCGGACGATGAGCTCGTCCAGGACGTCGAAGGTCTCCGCGTACTCCTCGTCGGGCCCCCCGATCGGATCGGGGACACCCCCCAAGTCGAGGACTCCTTCGGAGCCCTCGGCGAACGAAGTGATCACGGCCGCCCGCTCTCCCGCACCGAGCTCGATCACTCGCAGTAGGTGCGACGAGGTCATGGTGAGAATGAGGTCGGCCTCCTCGACGAGCTCCGCCGTCAGCGGTGTCGACTCGTGGCTGGTCAGATCCAGCCCGCGCGCCTTCGCCACGCGCACCGCACCGTCGGACGCCGGACTTCCGGGAAAGGCGGCCGCCCCGGCCGACCGAACCTCGACCTGCGTCCACCCCCGCTCATCGACCCTGCGGCGTGCGATCGCTTCCGCCATCGGGCTCCGACAGGTGTTGCCCGTGCAAACGAAGAGCAGCCGGAACGGGCCTGCCTCAGTCGATTCGGATTCCATGGATCTCCGGAAGTACGCAACGAAGACGGCCAACGGGAATCACTCCCTCCCGCAGGACCGTCGGGGTCTTCCCGGTGCAATCGACGACCGTGGACGGACCCGACGCGGGCAACGCGCCACCGTCCAGCAAGACGGCGTCGAGCGCACCCATTTCGGACAGAAGCTCGCGCGCCTGCGCCCCCGAGGAAACCGGCGGCTCACCCGTTCGGTTCAGGCTGGTCGAGGTGAGCGGAGCGCCGAACGCCTCGAGCAAGCGCCTCGTCACGGGGTGCGGGCTCACTCTCACGCCAACGGCGCCCTCCGGACTACGAACTCCGGGCGGGAAGACCTCCTGCGGATCTGCCAGCACCAGCGTCACCGAGCCAGGCCAGAAGATCTCGGCGAGAGCACGCGCGTCTTCGTTCCAGTGCAGCGAGGCAACGTCCTCCGGGCCAGACACGAGCACGAGGAGCGGCTTGTCGTCGTCACGGCCCTTCAGGCGCTGCACCCTGCCGATTGCGGCGGGTGTGCAGGCCCCTCCAAGTCCGTACACCGTCTCGGTAGGGTACGCGACGAGCCCATCGGACCGCAGGTGGGACACGACCGATGTCAGGTCCTGGTCGGGCGCACCGCGAAGGTCCAGCGTCTGGACACCCGACATCACGACGGGCCGCCCGAGGCCGCCAAGATCGCCTCGCCCAACGCAACGTCCCCAGGCCGTGTGATCTTGGGATTGAGCGCCCCGTCGTCGACCATCTGAATGCGCAGCCCCTGCGCCTCGACCAATGAGGCATCGTCGGTGGCGGACTCGTCGCTCGTCGCGTATGCCCGGCGAAGCGCCTCGGCCGGAAAAACCTGAGGCGTATGCGCGTGCCACAGCGTCGAGCGCTCCGGAGTCGAGCGCACGAAGGCCTCCCGGTCGACCACCTTCATGGTGTCGACCACAGGACAGCCGGCCACCGCGCCGACACCCGAGGCGGCGACATCGATACAACGTCGGACCACACTCGCCGGCACCAGGGGGCGGGCGGCGTCATGGACCGCGATGATCTGCACGTCCTCGGGAAGTGCTTCGAGGCAGGCCGCCACGGAGGCTCCTCGTGTCGCGCCGCCCCGGACGATTTCGACGCGGGGGTCGGCGCCGGTGAGCCACTCGGGAGGCGCCGCGGCGTCGTCCGGCGCCAGCGCGACGACGACACGGGCCACCCGCCCATCGGCCAGGAAGGGACGGAGGGCACGCAGGAGCACGGGCTCGCCCGCGAGCTCGAGGAAGGCCTTCTTGACGTTCCCCATGCGTCGTCCGCTCCCCGCCGCCGGAACGGCAACGCCCACGCGCAGCCGCACCCCGGCGACCGCGTCGTCGACCGGGTCCCTCCCCTCAGTCACGGACCGAAACCGTTTCCGCCCGAACCGCCTCCCTGGGCCGACGGCATGATGGAGTCGAACCGCGTGTGCGCCTTGTGGAAGTAGAGGGACACGACCCCAGTCGGTCCGTTCCGCTGCTTGGCCACGATGAGCTCAGCCTTCCCCTCCATCTCCTGTCGGTTCTCCGCAGAAGCGTAGTACTCGGGACGGAAGAGGAACATGACGACATCGGCGTCCTGCTCGATCGATCCGGACTCCCTGAGGTCGGACAGCATGGGCCGCTTGTCGGTGCGTTGTTCCGGGCCACGGCTGAGCTGGGAAAGAGCGATGACCGGAACGTCGAGCTCACGCGCGAGCGCCTTGAGGCCGCGAGAGATCTGACTGACCTCCTGCACCCGGCTCTCCGACTGACCCGTGCCCGACATGAGCTGCATGTAGTCGATCACCAGCATGCCCAAGTCCTTGCCGGCAGACCGCAAATCGGCCTGAATCCGGCGCGCCTTCGCGCGGATCTCGAGCACATTGCTTCCCGGCTGATCGTCGATCCAAATCGGGGCCGTATTGAGGTGACCCGCAGCCGCACCGAGCCGCTGATGCTCTTCGGGAGAGAGCCGTCCGCGCCGCAGCTTCTGCGCATCGATGCGACCTTCCGCGCAAAGCAGTCGTTGGACGAGCTGTTGCGATGACATCTCGAGGGAGAAGATCGCGACGGGTCGCTGGTGTGAGATTGCCGCAGTCGCCGAGACGTTGAGCGCGAACGCGGTTTTCCCCATCGAGGGACGGGCAGCGATGATGCAGAGGTCGCCCCGTTGGAGTCCGGTCGTCATGCGGTCGAGGTCCATGAAGCCGGTCGGCACGCCGGTGATTCCCGAGTCCGAGGCCTGCAGGCGCTCGATGTGCTCGAAGGTCTCCCATAGGATCTCCTTGATCCAGACGAACCCCGCGCGCTTGTGGCTCTCTGCCACTTGGAAGATGCGAGCCTCGGCCTGGTCGAGCAGTTCCTCGACCTGGCGCTCACCCTGGTCGTACACGTCGCGAATGATCTGAGACGCCTGCTCGACCAGGCGGCGCAACAGCGCCTTCTCTCGAACGATGTTGGCGTGGTACTCGATGTTCGCTGCCGTCGGGACGACGTCGACCAACTGACCGAGGAAATCGAGCCCGCCCACCGCGTCCAGCTCGCCGGTCTTCTTCAGCTCCTCCGCGATCGTGATTACGTCGATGACATCCCCGCGCTCGAACAGGCGGACCATCGAGCGGAAGATCCGACGGTTCCCCTCCCGGTACATCATGCCGTCGCTGACGATCTCGATGACCCGCGTCACCGCCTCGCGATCGATGAGCATGCCGCCCAACACCGCCGTCTCGGCCTCCATCGAGAACGGGGGCGTTCGGTCGAACAGCGTGTTGGCGAAGGTCGGGGAAGCTTCCATCAAGGACGTCGGCGACGGGGGATCGGAGGACCGAAGAACCTGATTCTAGCGCGTGTGGCGTCCGCCGTCACTTCGACGCCCGAGAGGCGTCCATCACGTCCCGAAGGAGCTGCAGATCCTCCCAAAAAGGCCGCGTCCATCGGGGATTTCGCAGCAACGCGGCGGGATGGTACGTAACGACGAGGGGCACCCCGAGATAGCTGTGAACCTCTCCACGGAGCTTGCCGAGAGACGATTTCTCTCGTCCGGTCAGGAGCTTACCCGCGAACGAGCCGACGGCGAGCAGCGCCTCAGGTCGCACGAGTTCGATCTGCTTCTTCAGATACGGCGAACACGCTTCGATCTCATCGGGCTTCGGGTCGCGGTTTCCAGGCGGCCGACACTTGAGGACGTTCGCGATGTACACCGTGTCTTCGCGCCCGAGTCCGACCGTCGACAGAAGGACGTCCAGGTACTTTCCCGCGGCGCCGACGAATGGCACGCCGGTGCTGTCTTCGTTCGCGCCCGGTGCCTCCCCCACGACCATCAAGCGGGCGTCCCGTGGCCCGTCCGAAAACACGACCTGCGTGCGACCTTGGGAGAGGCGGCATCGTGTGCAAGCCAGCGCCATGTCCCTGAGGGCTCCATGGTCATCAGGTAGCACCGGGAGCTGATCGTCCGGCGTCTTTACCGTGGCCGCCGGCTCCGCCCCCACATTTCCCGAGACGAGGGATCCGGCGTCGGCGATGCGCGGAGAGGAGAGAATGGCGAGCGCTTCCGCGCGGGTCATCCGTTCCAGAAAGAGCTCGCCCGCACCCATCTCCAGTCGCTGGCGAAGAAGGCGGGCACTTTCCTGCCGAGAGGGTCGGTCGCTCACGCCCGACCCACCTCGGGCGCCAGGCGGGACTCGGCGCGGTCCCAGACTTCCTCCGCGGTTTCGCTTTTTGACAGGAGCGGGAGATCCTCTCGACCACCTTCGGCATCGAGGATCGTCACCCGGTTGGTTTCGACACCGAACCCCGCTCCCTCCTCCGTCGCGTCGTTCGCGACCACGAGGTCGAAGCCCTTCTTCGTGAGCTTCTTCTCGGCGTTCGCGAGAACGTCGTCGGTCTCGAGGGCAAATCCCACTGCGACGCTTCCGGCCTTGCGGGCACGGAGGCTCTCGACGGCGACATCGGGATTCTCGACCATGACGATTCCGAGCTCCGGGCCCGCCTCGGCACGTTTGACTTTCCGCGCGGAGGGATCCACGGGTCGGTAATCGGCTACGGCCGCGGCGAAGACCAGGACGTCGGCCTCGGACGCGTGTTTCGTCACCGCGGCCAACATCTCCTCCGCGGTCTCGACTCGCACGACGTCGACGCCGAACGGGTCGTCGAGCTCGGACGGGCCGGACACGAGCGTGACCTGGCCCCCACGACGCCAAGCGACCTGGGCCATCGCGTACCCCATACGCCCGGACGAACGGTTTCCCAAGAAGCGCACCGGATCGAGCGACTCTCGCGTCGGCCCCGCGGTGACCAGAACACGGCGTCCGGCCAGTCGGCCACGCGGAGTGAGCGCTCTGCCGATGGCCTCCTCGATCTGCCAGGGCTCGATCAGACGACCATGACCCTCCCCCTCTCCGGCGGCCAACGGTCCGAGGCCGGGGCCGGCGACCTCGTATCCGAGGACTTGCTTCAGGTGGTCCAGATTCCGCTGGACCTGCGGGTGCGAGAACATCCGCTCGTTCATCGCCGGGCAGATGACTACTGGCGCCCGAGTCGCGAGGAGCGTCGTGCAGATGAGATCGTTCGCACGACCGGACGCGGCGCGCGAAAGGAAATCGGCCCCAGCGGGTGCCACGCAAACGACGTCGGCCTCTTGGCCGAGTCGGACATGGAGCGCGGCCCCGTCCGCCGAAAAGAGGTCGGTGAGCGCGGGGCGCCCGGTTACCGCCTCGTACGCGAGCGGCGTGACGAACCTCTGGGCAGCCGACGTGAGAACGGCGTCGACCGTGGCGCCGAGGCGGGTCAGGTCACGCGCGACCTGGATGGATTTGTACGCGGCGACACCACCCGTGACCCCCAGGACGACCCGACGACCCGTCCATGGCCTGCAGGGCGTGAGGATGGCGGCGGGCACCGGAACGTGCCTCTACGAGCCTGCCCGGGTCATCGCGGACGGGCTCCGTCAGGGCTCTTCGCGGCGCCGGCGCTTTACGAGGCGGAACTCGATCTGACCCGACGTCAGGGCCTCCAGCGCGCGCGTCGTGAGCTTCTTCTCTTCGCCGAGCGGCATCGCCTCCCGCGGTAGCGAGTTCAACTCACGTGTGTACTTGGCCGCCACGAGGACTCCGAGGTACTTACTCTCGGTACCGCTCGCGACTTCATTGGGCGTGAAAACCCGCATCGGGGCTCCTATTCGTTGTGCTGCATGTATTGGCCGTACTCGATCCGGAGGATCCGAGCGATTTCGGCCCGGAAGTGCGCGGCGTCGAACTCCGGAAGCTCCGGCGCCACTCCCTCCTCGACGATCGCTCGAATCTCCGCGAGGCAGTCGTCCAAGTCGTCGTTCACCACCACGTGGTCGAACTCCGACACCGCCCGCAGTTCCGAGAGCGCCGATCCAAGACGACGAGCGATCGTCGCCCCGTCTTCCGTGCCCCGACCTTCCAGACGAGCCATCATTATATCAACGGAAGGCGGCAGAACGAAGATCAGGAGCGATTCGGGCATCGCCTCCTTGATCTGGCGCGCCCCTTGAACGTCGATGTCGAGCACCACGTTGCGCCCTGTGCGGCTGGCCTCCTCCACCTCCGACCTGAGCGTACCGTACATGCGCCCGTGTACCCGCGCCCACTCGAGGAATGCGCCCTCATCGACGCGCCGACGGAACTCTCCGGGTGAGAGAAAGTGGTAGTCGACGCCGTCCTGTTCACCCGGGCGGGGCGGACGCGTCGTCGCTGACGTGGAAAACACGTATCGATCCGACGCCTCCACCAGTCGTCGCGCGATCGTGGTCTTTCCGGTGCCGCTTGTCGCCGCGAGCACCACCGGCCGGCCGCGCGCCGTCACTCGACGTTCTCGACCTGTTCGCGGAGGCGTTCGATCTCCTCCTTGATGGCAACGGCCACTTCCGACAGTCCCGCGTCGTTCGCCTTGGAGCCGATCGTGTTCGCCTCCCGATGCATCTCCTGCACGAGGAAGCCGAGTCTCTTGCCGACGGGCTCCGAGGCGTCGCCCGCCAGCGCCTCCCGAAAGAGCTCCAGATGTGAGCGAAAGCGCACGACCTCTTCGTTGATGTCCCACCGCTCGGCCAGGTAGGCGATCTCCTTGGCGAGCCGCTCCTCGTCCACGTCAACCTGTTCGGTGAGCTCCAGCACGGCCTGCCGCAAACGGTCTCGATGCTCGAGGAGGCGTTCGGGTGCGCGCGCCTCCAATCGACCGAGCTGATGGGACATCGCCGACATTCGTCCCCGGAGGTCCGCCTCGAGCCGCTCCCCTTCCGCAGCCCGCATCGCGGTGCACGCCGCGGCCGCCTGCTCGGTGAGGTCGGACACGTGCTCCGGTTCCACACCCTCGACCCTGTCCGGCTCCGGGGCGCGGAAGACGTCGTCGAACTTCGCCAGAAGCGACAGGTCGGGTTCGCCGTCGAGAGACAGCTCTCTCTTGAGCGCCTGGAGCGCGTCGAAATAGGCTCGTGCCTTCACGAGATCGATCGCCGGCGCCTGCGTGCCCGCCGCCGTCGAGCGGTCGAGTGAAAGCGACGCTGTCACGTGACCGCGCGCAAAGTGGCGTTTGAGCACTTCGGTCATCGCCGGCTCATGGCGGTCGAAGCCGTAGGGCGTCTTCACATTCGCGTTGAAGAATCGGTGATTGACCGTCTTCACCTCGATCCGCAACCGTCCCGCCGGCGTGTCGAGCTCCGCGTCGCCGAACCCCGTCATGCTCCGAATCATCCGTCGCCTCCCGTGACGGGGCGCACCCCGGTCTCCGATCTGCTCACGCGAAAGGTAGAGGAGTCAGTTCCACAAGTCCCAGCGAAGGGCGAAGAAGGATCGGCCAACGGGAAGCGGCCGACCCGGATAGCTCCTCAGATTCCGACGGAAGGTCATGTTGTCCATCCCGATCCACAGCCGCACCGTGACGACCCGGACCTGCAGATGTGCATGCCAGCTCTGATAGAAGGGTACCGGCACGATGCCCGCGCCACCCTCTGCTGTCGTGGGCGCGAAGGTCAGCATCGGGTCGTGTCCGCGCACACCCAACGACCCCCACACCTCGAGGTTGCCCGACTCCTTGAAGACCCGATGGAATTCGAACGAGCCCCGGTAGATCTGACCCGGCTGGTAGACACCGGCCTCATCCCACCACTGGTACGAGCCCTCGAGCGTCAGCCCGTCCAGGGGCATCGGGAGCACCGCCGTCGCCTCGAACCCGTTGCGGTGGACGCCCTGCGTGGACGGCGCGCCCGCGTCGAGTTCGAGACCGAGCGGTGACACCTCGTCCGCGTACGTGTAGAGCGCCGCTCCGCCGATCGAGACGCCCCATCGAGAGAGCATCCCTCCGACACGCAGTGACTCCCGCTCGGTGATGATCGCCGAGCCGGCGACGCCACCGTCGTCGATGAGGGGCGGTCGAGGCACCTCGTCTTCGATCGGGCCGGCTCGGGCACCGTAGTCGCCTGTCTCATACGCGCCGAAAAGCGTCACGAACGAGAGCGGCGTCAGCCAGAGACGAAGGCCGGTATCCATGGCCCCTTCTCCGAGCCAAGACGAGCGGGAGACACGAGCGGCGACGCCACCCCACGCGGCGCTCGAACCACCCGAGGCACCGTACTGGCGCGTCGGGAGGCCTGCCTCGTAGCTCCGAAACTCACCGTTCAGCCACAGGCTTCCCCGCTCGAGCCCGAGGCGCAGGCCGTGCTGACGTCGCGACCCGCCAATGCGGGTGTATTCCTCGCTGAGGGTCGGCTCCCGGGCCAGGCTCGACCGTCCCGTCATCCCCTGGAGCGTGACGCCCTCGCCGAGGCGAATGCTGCCCTGGAGAACGACGTCCGTCCGAGACACCTCCGGTGCGTATTGCTCGACGCGGGTCTGCGACCCGACCCGTCGAGCGTCGAGGGACAAGCCCGCCCGATCGCCGAAGTGGTACTGGTAACGCGCCCACGTTCCGGTGCGGTTTCCCCCCTCCTCCCGCCCCTGCCCGCTTCCGCGAGTATCGAGCCGCTCCAGCCCGACTCCGATGCTTCCCCCAAGTGCCGTGGGATCGGTGTATACGCCGCGCAGCACGTTGGTATCGAGATCCCCGGTCCCTGCTTCGATGACGGAGAACGGGCGGCCGTCATCGAATCGGTGGGTCCAGATCTCGACGACCATCTGGTTCATCGATCGATCGAGCCTGATCCGCTGGACCCCGGATAGGCCCACGTGCTGGAGGTCGACGACCCCGCCATCGACCGGATACAGCTCGAACCCGTCGCGGACGATACGATACGCGCCCGATCCCCTACCGAAGGCGGACATGGCCGCGGGGGTGCCGTAGTCCCCGCCCATGAGGGGAATCAGCCCCGGAATCTCCTCGAAGAGCTCGGCGAGGGTGTTCGCGCCCGAGGCCATGATCGAATGGCGGTCCCACGTCCATACGCCTGTGTGGTACCCCCCCGGGACACGCGCCTGGACGATCGGGAGGTTGTAGAAGACCGAGTCGGCCGCGAGCGAATCGGACGGCACCCCTGCGGTGTCCGCGAGGAGCGTGCTGTCCACCACCTGCAGCGAATCCACGGGGTTCTGCGCACCTAGAGGGGGCGCGCCGACCACCGCGAAGAGCCCGGCCAGCCCTCCCCACAGGGTGACCCGTGCGGCGGCCCGGCCCGGGCCACGGCACGCCACGCTCACTGCAGAGACCCCGCGGCGCGCTGCCCGCTTCACACAATGACCGAGTCGCGCCCCGTCACCGAGATCCGTGCGGGGCGCGTGATGCCAGGAAACCGCCGGGATCACCCGGTGCGGCTCCGCACCCATTGCACGAGGAGGCGCGTCGGGAACCCGAGGGCACCTTTGCGCTGGTACGGGAGCTTGCCTTCTCCCCACGCCGTCCCCGCGATGTCGAGATGTGCCCACGTGGTGTCGCCGACGAATTCCGAGAGGAAGCTTGCCGCGGTGATCGACCCACCGGGCCGACCTCCGACGTTCTTCAGGTCGGCGGTCTCACTGTCGAGCTGCTTCTTGTACTCGTCCCAAAGCGGAAGTTGCCAACAGCGTTCCCCGGAGATCTGCCCGGCCTCGAGAAGCTCGCCCACAAGCACGTCGTCGTTGCCCAGGACCGCCGCCGCATGATGCCCGAGCGCGATGATGACCGACCCGGTCAGCGTCGCGCAGTCCACCATCGCGGCCGGCTGAAGCCGTGCTCCCCATGCGAGAGCGTCCGCCAGAATCAGGCGTCCTTCGGCATCGGTGTTGATCACCTCGATGCTCTTGCCCGCGAGGCTCTGAATGACGTCCCCCGGCTTCGTAGCGGTGCCGGACGGGAGGTTCTCGGACGACGGGACGATTCCTACGACGTTGGCTCGAACCCCGAGCTCGGCAATCACCTGCATCGCGCCGATCACCGCGGCGCCACCGGACATGTCGTACTTCATCTCCTCCATGCCCGTCGGCGGCTTGAGCGAGATCCCGCCCGCGTCGAAGGTGAGGCCCTTTCCGACGAGCACGAAAGGAGGATCGCCTTCGGCACCGCCGTCGTGCCGCAAAACGATGAACCGCGCCTCTTCGGCCGAGCCCCGCGACACGGAAAGGAGCGCGTGCATGCCCTCCTCGAGCATCCGGCCCTCGTCGAAAACCGTCACCTCCAGTCCGACGCTCGCAGCCATGCGCGTGGCCTCGTCGGCCAAGTGGGTCGGGGTCGCAACGTTCCCCGGCCGCTCCTGGAGCGTGCGGGTCAAGTTGACCCCTCGAGCGATGGCGGCCCCTGCGACCGTCCCCCGGGCGAGGGCGTCCCGATCGCCGGTTCCGAGCACGTCCGCGGCCGTCACCTGGGTCGGTGGATCTTCCTCCTCCGGCGCCTTGAGCTCGGTGAAACGCCACGCCGCGAGACCGGCGCCTTCCGCTGCCGCCTGCGCCGCGGTCTCCTCCTCGACGGCTCCGAGGCCGTCGATCATCAACGCAACGCCCTCGACCCTCAGGCGCTCGGCCGCGCGGACGGCTCGTCCGGCGAATCGTCGAATCTTCTCCGCGTCGACCTCCTCGGTCTTTCCGACGCCGAGGAGGACGACCCGTTCCGGACCGCTGCCCGCACCGAAGAGGACGACCTCGTCGCCGTCCCGCCCGCGCATGTCGCCGCGCCTCAGGGTTCGCGCGATCCTGCCGTCGAGGGCCTCGTCGAACGAGGCGAGCGCGCCTGCCGAACCGTCCGCTTCCTCGGTCACCGCCAGAGCAATGATCGGCGTAGCGTGGGCACGCGCGTCGGAATCGACGAACCTGAGCTGCATCGACTTCGTCCTGGTTAGAGTTGGACGCTGGCGCGCCCCTGAAAACGGCTGCAGAGGAACGTCGCGAAGCGCGCCCTACGTCGGAAGACCTTCTGCGGTCTCGGCAATGAGCCGATCCACGACGGCCTTCAGGTCGCCCGATTCTTCGAACGTCGCGAGCTGACGATCCGCGCTCGTGCCCCGTTCCAAAATCTCGAACGCGTACTCCACCTCTTTGCGGCTTCCTAGGTCGTCGAGCACGTCATCCAGGAACCAGCCGATCAGTTCCTCGATCAGTTCTTTGGCCGGCCTCGGTGTCTCACGGCCGAGATCGAGCAGGTCACCCGAGACGCCGAAGCGGACCGCGCGCCACTTGTTCTCGTCGATGAGCGTCAGCGGATAGACCCGGAACGTCATGTTGTCGCGCCGCAGCCGCCAAAGCTTCGCGACGATCGCCTGGATGATGGCGGCGATGCACACCGCCTCGTCGACGCGCGTGCAGATGTCACAGAAGCGGAACTCGAGGGTCGGATAGAGATGGTGCGGTCGGAGGTCCCACCAGATCTTCGATGCGTCTTCGATCGCGTTCGCGGCGACCAAGGACCGGACGATATGCTCGTACTCGGAATAGGTGCCGAACGTGGGTGGGATTCCTGTGCGTGGGAAGTTGCGCCACTGGACGCTCCGGTACGACTTGAGGCCAGTGGGGCGTCCCATCCAGAAAGGGGAGCTGGTAGAGAGCGCGAGGATGTGGGGGATGAAGTAGCGCGCAACCTTCATCGCGTCGATCAGGAACTCCTTGTCCTCGATGCCCACGTGGACGTGCATGCCGAAGATGAGGTTCTTACGCGCCAGGTCCTGGAGATCCTGCTCGACGCCTAGGTAGCGCTCCAGAGGCGTGATCCTCTGGTCCATCCATGACGAGAATGGGTGCGTGCCTGCCGCGAGGATCCGAAGCCCGTCGGAGCGGGCCAAGTCGGAGACGGCCGTCCGCAAGCGCACGACTTCGTCCCGAATCTCCGCAGGGGTCCGACACACGCCGCTGCCGACCTCGATCACCGACTGATGCAGCTCCGGCTTGACGCCCTCGACGGTGATCTGCCCTTCCGCATCGAGAATCTGGGTGATGTAGGAATGCAGCTCGCCGGTCTCCGGGTCGACGATCTGATACTCCTCTTCGATTCCGAGCGTCAACGATGGATCCTTCATGATGTGCTCCGGCGCAGGTCAGACCCCGTCGATGATCTCGTTCAGCGTCCCGCTGGGCCTCATCGCCACGGCGGTTCTTGCCCGATCGAGCAGGTAGTAGCCACCGAGGTCCTGCGGCTTGCCCTGAGCGTCGGCAAGCTCTGCCACGATCCGCTCCTCGTTCTTGGTCAGATCGGCCGCGACCGGCGCGAACCGGTCCGCCAGATCGGTCGCGCCTCGCTGTTCGGCCATCGCACGCGCCCAGTACAGCGCGAGGTAGAACGTGCTTCCTCGGTTGTCCAACTCGCCCACGTCGCGCGAGGGAGAGCGCGCGTTGTCGAGGTACCTGGCCGTGGCCGCGTCGAGCGCGTCGGCCAACGCGACAGCTCCGCGGTTCGCGAAGTTCTCACCCAGATGCTGGAGTGACGCGGCGAGCGCCATGTACTCGCCGAGAGAATCCCACCGAAGATGACCTTCCTTCTCGAACTGCTGCACGTGCTTCGGCGCCGTGCCGCCGGCACCCGTCTCGAAGAGGCCACCGCCTTGGAGCAGGGGTACGATCGACAGCATACGCGCGCTCGTACCGATCTCGAGGATCGGGAAGAGGTCGGTGAGGTAATCGCGCAGAACGTTGCCGGTCACCGAGATCGTGTCTTGACCCATCCGGATCCGTTCGAGGGAGAACGTCATGGCATCGACAGGGGCGAGGATGCGAATCTCGAGCCCGTCGGTGTCATGCTCCTCCAAGTACCGCTCCACCTTGGCGATGAGCTCGGCGTCGTGGGCCCGGTCCCGATTCAGCCAGAAGACCGCCGGTGAACCGCTCGCCCTCGCGCGCCGAACGGCCAGGCCTACCCAGTCACGCACCGCGACGTCCTTGGTCTGGCAGGCGCGCCAGATGTCTCCCTCTTCGACCTCATGCTCGAGCAGGACGTCCCCGTCCGCGTCGACCAGGCGTACCGAGCCGGCCGACTGGATCTCGAAGGTCTTGTCGTGCGAGCCGTACTCCTCCGCTTTCTGGGCCATGAGTCCGATGTTGGGCACCGATCCCATGGTCGACGGATCGAACTGCCCGTGCGCCTGGCAGTCCCGAATCACCGCATCGTAGATGCCCGCGTAGCTCGAGTCGGGGATGACAGCCTTCGCGTCCTGGAGCTCTCCCGCGGCGTTCCAGAGGCGTCCGGAATCGCGAATCATCGGGGGCATCGACGCATCGATGATGATGTCGCTGGGAACGTGCAGATTCGTGATCCCCTTCGCGGAATCGACCATCGCAATGTCGGCTCCACGCTCCATCACAGCATGGATCGCCGATTCGATCTCCTCACGCTCCTCCTCAGGGAGCGCCCGGATCTTGGACAGCACGTCTCCGAGGCCGTTGTCGGGATCGGCCCCCAGCCGCTCGAACGTCTCGCCGTACTTCGCGAACACCTCCTGGAAGTAGACCCGCACACAGTGTCCAAAGATGATCGGGTCCGAGACCTTCATCATGGTTGCCTTCATGTGGAGCGAGAAGAGCACGCCCCGCTCCGCGGCGTCTGCGATCTGCTCCCGCAGGAAAGACACCAGCGCATCTTTCCGCATCACCGCCGCGTCGACCACCTCGCCATCCTCGAGTGCGATGCCCGACTTGAGCACAGTGACTTGGCCCTGGAGTCCGACGTGCTCGATACGCGCCTCCGTGCCGGCCGAGACCGTGACCGACGTCTCCGTATGTCGGAAGTCACCGTCGGCCATCGTGGACACGTGGCTTTTCGAGTCGCCCGGCCACGGACGCATCCTGGGTGGATGCTTCTTCGCGAATTGCTTCACGGCCTTCGGCGCGCGGCGATCCGAGTTCCCCTGGCGGAGGACCGGATTCACCGCGCTTCCCTTCACCGAGTCGTAGCGAGCCTTGATGGTGCGCTCTTCGTCGTTCGAAGGATCGTCGGGGTACTCGGGTAGCGGATACCCCGCTCGCTGCAGCTCGGCGATGCATGCCGTGAGTTGGGGAAGCGACGCACTGATGTTGGGTAGCTTGATGACGTTGGCCTCGAGCGTCTTCACGAGCCGACCCAGCTCCGCCAGGTCGTCCGCCACCCGCTGGCCTTCCCTTAGGCGGTCGGAGAAGACCGCGAGCACACGGCCCGCGAGGGAGATGTCGCGAACCTCGACCGGCACCCCGGCCGCGCCCGCAAATGCCCGGATCACCGGCAAGAACGCTTCGGTTGCGAGCGCCGGAGCCTCGTCGGTCCACGTGTACAGAATCGGCGGAGACTTGCTCATCGGATCGGGTCGACTCGAGATGACGGTTGCGTTGGGAGACCCGGCCGAACGGCCACGGCCGCGCGCTCAGGGTCGGTTCGGGCGTCAGTATAGGAGACTGCGTAGTCTTCTGCGAAGGGCGGTGCACCGCGCCCACGCGCGGCGGCGTTCGAACGTGGTGCTTTCTCGGTCCCATCCACCGCGTATGTTGTGACTGGTCACCCGGCCCCTTTTCGCGATCAGAGAGCGTCTTGAAATCGAACGAGGCCCCGCCCCGAGGCGTACTTGCGCCGCTCCGGTTGAACAGCATTCGGAGCAAGATCCTCGCGCTCGCGCTCGCGGCTACGCTGGTTCCAGCGTTCAGCACGGCGGTCTTGTCGTACGTGCGCACGCGCACCGCACTCACGGAGACGCTCGAGGGCGAGCTACGGGGCATTGGTCTGCAGACGGCGCGCGAGATCGACCTTTGGGTCAAGGAGCGCTTCTACGATCTGCGTGTCTTCGTGGGGTCCTTCGAGGTCACGGAGAATCTCGACCGGATCGCCGCCGGCGGCGGCGACTCGCGTGAGGCGCTGACGAGGCTCGACAACTACCTGGCCGTCGTCCAGGAGCGCTTCGGCGAGTACTCCGACCTGATCGTGCTCGACCCGGGCGGCCAAGCGGTATCGACGGTCGACGGGACGGCCAGACCTCCGGAGCTACCGGCAGAGTGGTTACCTGAGCTGCGACTCGGTGAAGCCCGGCTGGGAGATCCCTACTGGAACGAGACGCTTGCGACCGTCGCAGCGACCACGGCGGTCCCGATCGAGTCGGCCGATGCCCGCTTCGTGGGTGTCCTCGTCGCGACACTCACATTCGAGTCGCTCGGAACGGTGCTGACAGGTCGGGCACCCGGCGGAGAGGGCCGAATCGACGTCATGGGCCCCGACGGGCGGATCGTCGTCTCGACCGACGCGGTTTCAGGGTACGAGCTCGCGGTCTCTGCAGCAGTCCGCAGCCGCCTGGAGGCGAGCGACGGATCGACGGAGTACCTCGTCGACGATGCGGTCATGGTCGGGACCTTGACCCGGGTCGATCCGATCGGTTGGTCGGTTTTGGCGCACCTCCCGGCGGAAGACGCGTACGCGCCGGTGGCACGCTTGACGCGCTCCACCTTCCTCTTGGTGACCGCTTTGATGCTCGTGGTTGGCTCCGTCGCGTATTTCATCGGGGTGCTGATCACCCGACCCTTGGACCGGCTCACTGCGGCCGCGCACGCGGTCGCCGCGGGAGACCTAGCTGTCGACGTTCCGGTCACGAGCGGCGACGAGGTCGGATACTTGACCGGCGTCTTCAACGACATGGTGGCGCGCCTTCGTGAGAGCGCCGACTCACTTCGCGAGCAGAACCAGGAGCTCGAGAAGATCTCTACCACCGACGCGCTCACGTCCCTTCCGAACCGCCGCCATGTGATTTCGGTTCTCGAGCAGGAGTTGAATCGAGCCGGGCGTCACGACCGGCACCTCTCGGTTCTGATGTTGGACGTCGACAAGTTCAAGCAGTACAACGATTCCTTCGGCCACCAGGCGGGGGACGAAGTGCTCGCGGGCATGGGTCCAGTACTCCGCGACGCGACGAGGGAAGCCGACCTTCCGGGACGCTACGGAGGCGAGGAATTCATCGTCGTGCTCCCCGAATGCGACCTCTCGGGCGCGCTCGAAGCCGGGGAGCGGATCCGGAAGCGATTGGCAAAGGAGGTCTTCGAAGGCAGGAAGGTCACGGTGAGCATCGGAGCCGCGACGTTCCCCACCCATGCGGATTCACCTGCCGCTCTCATCGGTGCGGCCGACGTGGCTCTCTACGCGGCCAAGGAGGCCGGGCGGGACCGGGTAGTCGCCGCCGAGGATGCCGGATCGCCCGACCCTACGTGAGCAGCGCCGGGGCTTGATTCAGGGAAATCGGGTGGCCACCAGCGTGTGGAAGACCCATCCCTCCCGCCCCCGGGTGTCGACGACCCGCACCCATTCGCTCGTATACGAGTGGCCGGTGAGTTCAGTCTCGGGGTCGAGCGTGAAGAGCACTTCGTGGCCCAAACCGGGGCCGCCCCGGACGTTGGCTCGTTCGGCCGCGCTCCGGAGAGGCACGGCCGTCGCGAAGAGCGTCTCCCCACGCTCCAAGGTGTCGGAGGTCGACGCGGCTGCCCGTGCCTGGCCCGCTCGCGCCAGCGCGCGAACCTGCGTCGCCAGGTAGAGCGCGCCGCCGTAATTCTCCGCTGCGAACGCCCTCGAGCTCTCCTCCAAACGAGCCTGCCCCTCGCTGAACTCCGGGAGGCTCATGCCGCCCGATCCACGGCCCAGCGCCTGAAGCGCGATCTCGGCCTCCGCAAGCCCGGAAGCGGCTTCCGCCCGACTCGCCTGGGTCTGCAGCTTGGCCAGATTTCGAACGACCTCTTGGCGCGTCGCGTCGAGGTTCGTTTGAAGCTCCCCGATCCGCGCGTCACGCTCCAGGAGCATGATCTCCAGCCGCGAGATCCGGGCCTCCAACTGGGCGTTCGTCGCCGCTTCGGTCCGTGCGGTGTCGACGACCATGATGGTGTCGACTCGCGTCGCCGCGACCCTTTGAGGTGAGGAAGCCGCCTGGGCACAAGCACCCAGGCAGAGAACGCCGGCGATGGAAACGGCGGAGCGTGACGAAATCATGACGGCTGGGGCTCGAGGTTACGCCAATTTATGCCGCGAGAAAGTCGTGAAACAACGATTTCTTGCACGCCTTGGCCGACGCGGAGGGGCCTAGACTCAAGGCGGGGCGCCGGATGTGCCTCAGGGAGGGCGGGACCCGAAAGCCAGGATCCCACCCGACCTAGGGTCAGATCGGCTCGACGAGGGCCACGAGGCGTCGACCTTGAATCGTATGGGATCGCTGCTCGACGCGGGCGACGTCGGAAAGCGCCTCCAGCATGCGATCGAGGGCCTTGATGCCCACTTCGGCCTGGCGGAGCTCCCTACCTCGGAAGCGGAGGACGATGCGGACGACGTTTCCGTCCTCCAGGAACCTGCGCGCGCGCTTGACCTTCACCTCGAAGTCGTGGTCGTCGGTTCTCGGCCGGAGCTGGACTTCCTTGAGCTCGACGGTGTGCTGGTTCTTCCTGGCTTCTTTGCGGGCCTTCTGGCGCTCGTAACGCTCCTTGCCCCAGTCCATCATGCGTACGACCGGAGGCCGGGCTTGCGCGGCCACCTCCACCAGGTCGAGTTCCGCCTCGGCGGCCCTCTCCTTGGCCGCCTGGAGGGAGACGACGCCGATTTGCTCACCGTCCTCGGCGACCAGGCGGACGGGGCTGATGCGGATGTCTTCGTTGACTCGTGGATTGTCGATGATTCGTTCTCCTGAGCGTGTTGGATTCGACGCCCGCGCACGCGGGCCCCCTCAATCTAACGAGTTGACGTGCTCGGGCCGGGACCCAACCGTGAACTTCCCCTCGACCTCGATGGGAAGTTCCCCGGTGTCGGAGCCCAGAGAGCGCGCGTAGTCTTCCGTCATGAACAGACTCGGTCTACAGGGCGGGGGGCTTCTGCTCATCGCTCTCACGTCGAACTCGGCCCAGCGCTCCGGTCGCGTCGTTCAGTGAATCGACCCTCGACTGAACGATGGCGCCGATACGCGGTCCTGGTGCTCCTCCTGGGGATCGGGGGGACCCTGACCGAGTTGGTGCTTCTCGGCCACACCGAG